>Ga0255761_10004061_pt1 | contig 13089 bp, 13 predicted proteins | sample 071ome_29_FD_179961 | JGI IMG/M metagenome (GOLD analysis project Ga0255761, IMG submission 179961) | Coastal salt marsh microbial communities from the Groves Creek Marsh, Skidaway Island, Georgia - 071407BT metaG (version 2) | ecosystem: Environmental > Aquatic > Marine > Intertidal zone >... | reverse complement strand
ATTTAAAACTTGGATAGAAGAAGAAGAAGGTTTGAAAGAGCGTGTTGAACAAGCTCAAAAAGAAGCTCTTAAAAATTTAAAAGACCCTATTGAAAAAGAATGCAAGTATTGTCGTGAATGGAAACCTACAGAAGAGTATTCTAGAAATCAAAAATACCTAGATGGTCTTACTCGCTTTTGTAAAGATTGTATGGTTATTTTAAAAGAGAAGAAAGAAGAACTAGGTGATGATAAAATGAAATTATGTTTATCATGCAAAAAAGATAAGAAAACTTCAGAGTTTTCAAAAAATCCTAATGCACAAGATAAATTAAAGATGTTCTGTAAAGATTGCCACAAAGCTTTTAAACGCAGAAAAAGGAGACAAAGTAGGAATGGAATTTAAGTTTGATAAGAAACAAACAATAGAATTTAAAACAGACATAATGGGTTTAGCAAAATTTGCACCTGTTGTTCCAGCACAAGAAGCAGTGCCAAATTGGTTTAAAGAGATGAAGCACTATATCGAGGAAAAACCACAAGGTTGGAATCCACAAGCCATGCCCGGTCAAGCTAAAAATCTATTTGGAAAAATGGGCAAGACTGCACAAAATATGTTTTATTCATTTACTGTAAAAAGATGTCCAGCAATAGTGGATATTATGACAGAAGGTTTTGTTGTTCCTATGTGGTCTGATTTTTTAATACAAAGAGGTTTTCCACCTAACATGGGAGGAGAAGAAATATTAGAGTGGGATAATAGAGATTTTCCTTATGGTGCTTCTTTTCATCAAAATAATCAAATATACAATTGGGACTTACCTTCAAAAAGTACTTACAAACATCCACTTAAGTTTCATAGTCCTTGGAAGTTTTTTACTCCAAAAGGATATTCAACATTGTTTATACCTTACAACTATGACTTTCAAACAGACTATTCAGTTCTTCCCGGAATTGTAGAAACTGATACTTGGCATGAAGTAAATTTTCCTACACTTATTCATAAGAAAAAAGATTTCATGATTAAAAGAGGAACACCTTTTGTACAAGCTATTCCTTTTAAGAGAAGTAAATGGAATTTTAAAATGGATATGGTTACAGAAAAAGAAGTAGCAGCGGAAAACGCTAGAAAGAATTTTACCAGTGGTAACTTTAACCAAGGGTATAGAAAAGCAACTAAGTTGGATTTTGACAATGCCTAGATACGATTACCAATGTATATTGCATAGATGTTCTTTTGAATGGGAAGTTAGTCATTCTATTACAGAAGACCCATTAATTAAATGTCCTAAGTGTAATTCAGATACTAAAAGAAAAATTGGAAAAAATATTAGGTTTGAAACCCCTGTTGATGTTGAGTGGCAAAAAGACCCTAGCAATTTAAGTGAAAAATCTTTTAAACAATTTAACAAAGCTAAAAAAGTAAAATACAGATGGTAAAAGACAAAGGTAATGATTCTATTCAAGAAGGTATCGGAAGATATTTTTTATCATATAAAAAGTATTCTGTCCTAGAAGACCCAATACATACAAATAATTATTTAGTTACATTATATGTTCCAATAAGAGAACTATTAATAAATAGACCAGCACAAAAACAAATATTTCCTATTCATCCAAACTGTAATATATTAGATACAGATAAATCTACAAAAAAAGAAATTATAAAAGGTATTAAAGAAGAATTTGGAGAAAAGGGAACATTTCATTTAAAATCACAAGGAATAAAAATTGTAGCTCAAGATATAGAAATTTCTGATAGAGAAGAAAGATTGATATTTCATATAAAAGATGTGGAACACGAAGGAATAATAGATGGAGCAAATTTATACAATATAATTAAAGATTTAAAATCAGAAGATATATCAAAACATTCTTTTATAAAAATTGAAATGTATGTTCTGGGTAAAACTTTTCTTTCTGATGAATTAGTACAACCACTAGATACAAAACTAATTTACAAATCAAAAACAAAAATAACCAACAAAGAATTATTTTGGTTGGAAGAAATATTAGAAGAAACAGATTACAAAGATAAATTTGACTTAATAGAGCTTTTAAGTTTAATAAATTTATTTAGAAGCAACCAATATGATTCTGAAGTTAACAATCAACCAACAGATTCTTATTGGAATAAAAATAAAGTAATAGAAATGTATAAAGAAAATCCCAAATCTTTTTTACAGTTTAGAACTATAGTAAAAGATATCTTGTATTTGTATGATTATATAAATGTCAAAACTCAAGAAAATTGGCCAACTAAAAGAGGCAGTTTAAATAGTTTAGGACTAACAACTCAATATAAACAAAAAGGATATCGCTTTGAAATACTTGATAAAAATACAGATTATAAATTGCATGATGCTGTTATTTATGTATTACTAAATGGTTTTAGGTCATTCGTTATATTCAATCCAGACAGTACAGCAAGATGGTCAAAAGATTTTTCCAAATTATTATCTTTGTATGACAATGTTGGTAATGAAATAATAGGAATAATAAAAGATTACTCAGCAAACTTAGGTCATAATCCCCATTTAGTCGGTAAAAATAAAATGTTATACAGTATCGTTTATAAAGAGTTTATGATGGGCGATATGCTTAACCAATTTTTGTAAACTTTTGATGTAAAGTAAAGGTATGCCTTTACGACACAGATACTTACCAGAGACATGCACTATTCAAACAGTTAGTGAAACTAATGTTGATGAGCGAGGTTTACCAAGTGATAGTTGGTCAGATACATATACAAATGTAAAAGCAAAATTTGAATCGCAAGGAATATCTGAAGATAGAGATGGTAGAAACACTACAATAGAAACATTTAATGTTTATATAGAAAAAGATGTTTCTATAGTTCCCGGAGATAGATTAGTTAGAGGAAGCCAATATCACGAAATAGTAATTGTTACACCTTACTTAGATAGATATGGTAATGAGTGTTATAAACAATTGCAAACTTTAGCTAGGACATAATGTTAGATAATATTACAAAAGTAAAACCAGCTAAAAATCTTGGTGGTACAAGAAGTCAAGTATTTCGTACTCAGTTATATAGTTATGGAAAACTGGCTGGTACAGCAAAAGTACTTCCCGGAATTGCAAATACTTCTGTAGGTAGATTCTTAGGAGATAGTCGTAAAAAAGCATATCCTTTAGCTAGAGGTATTGGTAATATTGAAGCACTTATGGGTGGTAATATGCTTGCTCAAGTTATCGCTCGTGCTGGTCGTATAGGTTCTGGTGCTGTATCTGGTAGATTAATAGATATGGCAGTCAGACCATTAGGTCTTCCCCCATTTCTTGCTCGTCAAGCTCGTGTACAGTTAGGTAAAAGACTTTCTAAAGAAACTAAATTTGATAGACATTTAAAAAATGCAACTCAAACAATTTTTGGAAAAGTAAAAATTAATGGACCTGCCGCTAATGAAGTAATACAAAGAAGCGTAGAAGTACACAAAGATGCTCAAAAATTATTAAATATGATTGAAAGACATCTTAGAATGTATGCCCCAGATGTTTCATCTGGACAGTTTTTAATTGGCTACAAGGAGGGAGCAAAAAAATATCAGCAAGAAATGATTAATGATAGTGCAATGATGAGTCAAGCTAGATTTGAAAAGATGGGTATTAAAAACTTTTCTGGTGGAAATAAATTTAAGTTTAGAGATATTTTTGGATTTGAAGAACCGGGCGTGGCTAGAAGATACTTGCTTTCATCTATAGATAAAGATAATGTGTTTAGAGCAAAAAGAGGAGATAACTTTTTCTTTTATGGGCAAATAGATGTTGGTGGCTCACCATTGTTTCCTTGGATTCACGCAGTTGAGTACGGTGGAAAACTTCCTTATTATCAAAGAACAGGTTATAAGCGTGGTGGTTATCAAGACCACTTTAATGATGGTAAACAAATGGTCATTGATATAAATAATTATGAAAGATTTATGGAATACAATAAAGGTGCAAAGAAAAATCAATACTCTATTCTTAAATATCAATACATACCACCTTCAATGTTTATTTATAGAAGTGCAGCTGATGCTTTAGCAAAATTTAGAAAATTAGCTGATTTTCAATATTTAGGAGATATAGATAAGAGTTCTACTAGATACTTTCATCAATGGAATGAAATAGCAAAAAGAAAATATGGCGTTAGTAGTTTTTATCAAAATGAAACTTCTTATACGAAACCATCTAATACAAAAAACACTTTAGACGATTTATATAAGTTAGATAGAAAAACTAGAAATGCTTCTTTTAGAAGTAGATTAGAAGCAAAAATACCGGGTCCAAGAGTAGAAATGTCACAAGGTAACTTTTACTCTCAAGAATTAGCATCTCAAATAGGACTAGAGCATGTTCCTGAAGAATTTAGATTTCAATTTAAAGTTCCGATGACAAGTAATTTTGGAAGCAGTGGTCCTAATGTTCCGTTTACCCAAGAGTTTGTTGCAACATTAGCACAGGTATATGTTAAAACAGGAGGAACAAGAGATAGGGTTATAAGAGCAATGCAAAAAGAAATTTTACATAATAAATCTTCTGGAAATATATTGAGAAATGCAAATCTTAAAATGCCTAAAGCAGAGAGTCAAAGAGCTAGATTGCAGAAGAATTTAGGTATTAGAAATATGGTATTTGGTGATGTAAGAAATAAATATTATATGGATTATAGAAGAGCAGAAAAAGAAGCTACGAGGTTGTATGATGTATTTGCTGCACAAGCCACATCTATAAAAAGTATGGGTAGAGGTGGAGAACGAACTAAAGAATATTTAAAGAAAATGTATCAATTTAGCACAAAGAAAACTGGAGATAAAGTTACTGTATATACAAAATTAAGACAAAACAGAGAATCAAAGGGTACTAAACAAGCAAATGCGGACAGAAGTATGCTGGATAGTTTAGCTAAAGAATTTTTATCAGATATGGAACTAGATGAGATTTATCGCTCTACCAATCGGTTAAGTTTTTAATGATATAATCTTGCAATGGCTATAAAAAAAGTAGGTGTTAGACATCACGATGCAATGAAATTTCCGCCAGACGCGGAGATTATATTTCGTGAATGGGCTATTAACACAGCAACAATTACAGATGTGTGTGGAACTAGAATAGCAACTAGATTACCCCGTAATGCAGATTTACCGTTTTTAACATATTTTAATTCTGGAGGAACTATGGTATCTCCAACTGGCGATGCTGCTATTGCTGATACTACATTACAAATTCAAGCTTATGCTGGAAGATGGGGAGGAGGTAATAGTTCTCAACCAGATTATGCAAATGCTTATGCTTTAGCAAATGCAGTAGCTGAAGCTGCTTTTAAAACTGCAAAAACAATAGTTCACACTACTACAAGTTCTACTAAAGCCGTAATTTATGGATTTGATATAGACCAATTACCAGAACGAGTAGAAGAGACTGACACTGGATTAGGACTTTATAGACTATCATTAAGTATGTATTATCGAGGATTAGATTGATATGAAGAAGATAAAAGTTAAGATTAACCCTTTGTTAAACAAGAGCGTTGTTAGAGATACTATCAGCGGTATTGTTTTCAAAAGTGATTGGGTGAAAATACCGGTCGAAACTTGGGAGCGCCTTAAATCAAATAAATACAATCAAGGCGGAGAGCGCATATCCGTATTGATTGCAGAAGATGATTATTACGAGGAAGAACCAATCGACGAATCAACAGAAGATGACAAAGACGCTGTTGAGGAGGTAGTGGAAGACTTCTTTATTGCTGAAGAAGAGTAACGACAAAGCAGAATCGACTCTTTATTGAGTCGGCAGAGCTCTGCTGATTAAGTATAAGATAGATATAGTAGGAGACAGAAATGGCTTTTAGTACAACAGGTACAATTAGTGAAGTATTAATTGGTACTGGTGTTCTCTATATTGCAGACGCATCTACTTCAAACTTGGACTTCCCGGGTGACAGCACAAACGAATTTGCTGACCCTACAGGAATGTCAGTGCCATGGGGTGAAGTTGGATATTCTGAAGACGGCTGGACTCTTGAAGTTGATAAAACTTTTGAAGATGTCATGGTCGCTGAAGAGTTAGACCCAATTAAAACTCTAAAATCAGCACAAGAAGTTAGATTAACAGGTGAATTAGCACAAGCTTCCCTTGCAAACTTTCAGTATGCAATGGGTGGTGGTTCCACACAATCCGGTGAAATCGGAGCTGGTGAAGACGGTGCTGCTGGTACTTCCGTAACCGGATATTATACATTCACTCCACCAACATCAGACACCTTTACCGAGTATGCACTTATTTTGCATGCTGACGGTCAAGCAGGTTCTGACAGACAATTCTGGATGCCAAGAACAGTGAACACAGGTTCATTCGCAATGGCTCACCAAAAAGCTCCAGCTAAAGTTACTTTAGCTACTGAGTTTAAATTGTTAGTTCCAGAATCTACTGGGTTAAATGTTGGTTCTGATAGTGCAGGTAATTATTACTTGTTCGTAGTCGTCGAAAATAGAAACGACAGTGACGAATTAGACATTAACTAATTTAATTACATAGATAGGAGAATATAGTGGCGAAGTTTAAAGACTTTGACGAGGCTCTCGAAGCCGATAAAGACGAAAGAGTGCAGATTAAAGTAGCTGGAAAATCATACGAACTACCGGCTACTTTACCTGCCAGAACAGTTTTAACTCAAATGAGGTTTCAAACTGAAGGAAATCAAATTCCAATGGATGTTATTCCAGACTGGATTGAGTCATTAGTAGGTAAAAATAACTACGAAGACATGCTAGATAATGGGATGACTTGGAATCAAATGAACGAAGTTCTAGCTTACTTGTTAGAAATTTACGGTTTGACACCAGCTGGAGATGAAGCTGTTGGGGAAACTGTTGACACTGAAGAGGATTCAGAAGACCCAAAATAACTTGGACCCTAGAAGACATACTAGAATTGTGGGGTCCATTAGAAGCAGACTTTCTTAGATTTTATAACGAGAAAGCACCTTTAGATAACAGGTGGCAAAAATTTCTAAGGTTAATTGCTTATCTACCACCAGAAGAATCAATATTCCTAAGAATACTGAATAGTAGACAAGTCGAATACTTAGAAGATGGAACTGCTGTATCTAAAAATAGTGCAGAAAGTACAAAAGCTCGTCAAGAACTAAGAAGGCAACATAAGCGAGATAGGAAACCTAGACAAAAAATGTCTTTATCAGAATTTTTAAATGAATCACCAAAAGCTGGTCAAGTTAGGAATATAAATGGCTAGAACAGCTGGTATTAAACCAATTACAATTGCTCTAAAAGTCGATATGGACGGAGCAAATAAGCAAGCTATTGCAGCTGCTAATGAAACAACTCAAGCTGTTGTAGGTGCTTATTCTAGAATTGGCGCATTGCAAATGGGTGCTATAGGTGGTGTTATAGGGGCGTTAGGCGGTGTTGCTACTGCAATGTTATTTGGAGTAGGTGCAGCTTCTAGGTTTGAAGATTCATTTGCTGGTATTAGAAAAACTGTAGAAGCTTCACAAGCACAGTTTGAAGATTTACAATTATCAGTCAGAAACTTGGCTCAAGAAATTCCTATTGCAACTAGTGAATTAAATAATATTGGTGAGCTTGGTGGTCAGTTAGGAATAGAAGCCGGCGGATTACCAATTTTTATAGAAACTATATCAAAATTAGGTGTAGCAACTCGATTATCTACAGAAACAGCAGCTTTATCTCTTGCAAGAATGAAAGAGATATTTCAGTTACCAGAAGCAAATATTTCAAACTTAGCATCTTCCTTAGTTGATTTAGGTAACAACTTTGCAGCTCTTGAAGACGAAATCTTATCTACTGCATTACGACTTGCAGCAGGTGCTAAAGTAGCTGGGGCAACAGCTGCGGATACTTTAGCAATTGCTACAGCTCTACAAGCAGTTGGTGTTCAATCACAAGCTGGTGGTACTGCTATGGCTCGTATTTTTCAAGCATTAACATTAGCTGTGCAATCTGGTGGAAAAGAACTTCAAGCATTTTTAAGGGTTACTCAATTAACTCGTGAACAATTTATTTCAATTGCTCAAGAAGACCCAGCTCAAGCGTTAAACTTATTTCTTCAAGGAATATCAAGAATATCAAAAGAAGGTGGTAATTACATAACTATTCTTGAAGACTTGAATCTTAAACAACAAAGAACTATTCGAGCAGTCCTAGCTACAGCTGAGGCTGGAGACCTGTTAACAGAAACTCTTGCTACAGCAAATTCCGCATACAGTATTAATAATGCACTAAACGAAGAAGCAGAAAAAAGATTCGAGACTTTAAAATCGCAGACTAAGCTCATGAAAAATACATTTCAAGAATTGAGAATAGAAGTTGGAATGGCGTTACTTCCTGTTATGAAAGAAATGACAAATGCACTGACAGCAATGTTTAGTGCAATGGGAGAAAGTGAAGACCAAATAGGTAAAATGAGCACTCTTGGAAAAACTATTATAGGTGTATTTACTGTTCTAGGATTTGCAATGACAGCAATAGCAGGACAATTTTTCTCTGTCAGAGCTCAAGCAGCCGCAGCAGAACTTTCACTAAGGCAATATAGTACAGCAGTATTACAAGTTAATGCTAGTCATGAATTAATGGCTTTAGGTGCTTCAAGGGCAACAAAAGCATATTTTGCAATGACAACAATGATTAAAAAAGCATTAGGACCAATTTCGATACTCTTAATAGCCGCTAGTGCTGTTTCATTACAAAATGCAGCAGCTAATAGAAAAGCAGAAAAAGCCGCTGGAATATACAGCGAGACACTATCTAAGATGGGACCTCTATTAATAGAAGCTGCCGAAAAACAAGAAAGATATAATGAATTAGCTGGAAATGTCCCAACTGCTGTTCTGGAAACATTAAGATACGAACTTGAATTAATAAATGAATCAGTCAAAGAATTAAATATAACAAATCTACAAGCGTTTATGAACATACCAAAAGGAATAGATGATATTGATTCAGAAAAAGCAGCAAGATTGGGTAAATCTTTTACAGATATAGCTAATGGTGTTAGGGATATAACTGATGAAATGCGAGTATTTGATGAATTAGCAGATGTTAGTGAAGCAGAAGGTCGTAAAAGTCCTTTTACTGGTTTACTAGGAGAGCATGAAGTATTAAGAGCAATAGCTAGAGAATTATCAGTTAGTACCGAAGACCTCAAAGATGTATTGTCGGCTGAAGATGGTGTTACAGGATTATTTAGTATGATTAATGCTCAACTATTATCTGGAAACGAAGACGCTGCAACAGAAGTTTCTTCTATATTAGACCAATACTTTACAGATGTAAATGCAGCGTTACTTGATGGACAAGCCGCAATGGACCTTCGTGGTATGGTTCCAAGTACAAATTTAAAACTTCAAACTCAAATTATGCAAGATAATCTAAATGATGGTTTTGAAATAGTAGAGAGGTTAAATAGATTAACTAATGAAAGTGAATATTTAGAAGAAGCTGCAAGAGAACAACTAGCCGCGTACAATGCAATTGCAAGAGAAACAGCTGGTTTAAATCAAATTAGTTTTACTAAATATATAACTGACGCAGAAGCAGCTGCTCAAGTACAAAAAGTATTATCGGGAAATGTAGAAGAAGCAATTGACCAGCAAGCAGCATTTAATGAAAAAATAAATGATATGCTTGGTGTAATAGCAGAAGCAGCTTCAGAAACTCAAGATTTAAAATATTTATTTGAAGAACTTGCAGAAATTCCATTGTTTGACGAGAAACAAATACAAGAAAATCTAAAAAGAGCTGAACAGTTAAGAACTTTTTTGTTTTTAGGTGTGTCTGAATTAATAGGTAGAGGCTTTGGTGGATTAGCTGGTGAAATATTTGATGTTGGCTTAGAAGTAGAAAATTTAGGTAAACTCTATTCGATACTTAGCAATCAAATACCATTAGACCAAATAGAAAGATTAAATGAAAATGCTATAAATTCTAATGAAGAATATGCTGCATTAGCTGGTGCAACTGAAGAATTTACCATAACATTTCTTCAAAATGTGCAACAACAATTAGGAATCCAAAAAGATATTGTTGATGAAAAAGAAAGAGAAGCTGCTTTTTCAGCAGTAATACAAAGAATAGAAGAAGACAGATTTAAAAAACAAAATGATTTATTAGGAGTTGTTCGAGAAATAGTAGATATGGCTCGTTCTGAATTTGATACAAAAGAAGATATTAAAGAGTTAACAGAAGATATTGCAGGAATAGAAAAAACAAGAACATATGATGCAATTACTATAACTCAAGCACAAGCTGATTCTGTAGAGTTAAAAGAAGCTGAATTAGCTGTAGAAGAAGCTATTAGAGAGTTTGGAGCAGAAGGAGTTGTTACTCAAAAAGAACAACTATCTATATTACAAGCTGCATTGAATCTTCAAAGAATGAGAGATAAGCTTGAAAATAAAATGTCTAAAAGACAACAAAAAAATATAAGAGATAAACAAAAGGAAGTTAAATTTTTACAACTTGCTGTTGAACAAGGAGTTGCTGAACAATTAGATTTGGATGCTGCTCAAGAGGAACTAGACAATATGAGAAATCCTCTTACACAAGCAGAAAAAGACATATTAGATTTACAGATTAAATTAGCAGAATCAGAAAAAAAAGTATTAGAAGAAAGGTCTAAATTAATTTCACCACAAATAATAAGTGCTATAGATGGATACAACAAAGCTACAAATATTTCTAATGAAAGAGCAAAAACTTTAACAGAAAAACAACGAGAATTGGAAAGAGCTTTAGAAGACCAAAATTTTGATTTGTTGGAAAACGAAACTAGGATTCAAGAATTAAAAGAAGAGTATCCAAATCTTGTTGACTTATTAAATGCAATGACACCTCTTATAGGTGTTCCAGCAGGTTTATTGGAATCTTATGTAAATTCTATGGACGCTTCCTATACTAAATTTCAAACAATAGCTAACAATATTGCAAATACTAATCTGCCGGGATATGACCCAAATCTTTTTGGTAATTTAGACCAAACTTTGCCTTCACAAACTAGAGGTCCAAAGTACGACCCATCAAAAGGTTTAATTATTAATGGTGTTCAAGTAATTCCTCCTGTTTACACACCACCTCTTCCGGGAGGTTATGACCCACAAACAGGTATGGCTAATGGAATAAGAATACATGCACCTATGATGAATAATTACACTGGAGGAAATGTTCCTATGGGCAGAGCTTCTGTTGTAGGAGAAATGGGTCCAGAAGTAATTATGTCAACACCGGGTGGTACATCAGTATTTTCTAATAAAACCGGTTCTGGTGTAGGAGGTATTACAGTAGAGAATATGAATGTAAATATTACAGGACTTCCTGCTGACCCAATATCTGCGAGAAAAGCTGCTATCAATATTAGAAAAGAATTAACGAAGCTTGAAAAAGAAGGTAACGCTGGTACAGGATTGAGAAATAGATAATGATTGATAATAAGTATAAAGATATTTTAGTAGCTTGTAAATCAGATTTTGCTTGTGGAAACTACATTTATGAAAAAAGTTATGATGAGTGTGAAAGATGTAGAAACAAGGATATGTGCTAATGCCTAATACACATCAAGTAACTATTGGACATTTAAGTTTTACTTCACCTAGTAATTTAAACTTTACTACTGACGCAACTACTAGAACATATAATTTATCTGGAACAATAGCTCACACTACTGATAGTGGACCTTTAGATTTAGACGAAGTTAAATATATAAGAGATGAACTTGCATCAATGGCTAATTATGGAATATTTTATCCTTTGACTTATACAGGCGATAGTTCACTTAAGGGATATTGCAAAGTAGAGTCTTCAAGTGTAGATATTAGTAGATATGGAGGAACTGGTTTTAAATACAACATATCTGGTACATGGCTAGGAAATCCCGGTGAGATAAGATTTGAATCACAATTCTCTGGTGCGTTATTAGATAATGACCACAGTATTACTTCTACTACTTCTCAATTTTTTGCTGTACCGGAACAAGCATATTCAGTACATATACCTACTGTAGGAACTGGTACAACTCCTAATGTTGAAACTAGAATTGCTAGTCATGGAGATGGAACAATTAACTTAAATTACTTTAGTGGTGCAAATATAAGAACAGACAATGTTGAATTTGAATGTAATCCTATAGATTATTTAAAAGGTGCAGTAAAGGTTTCTACTAATGGAAAAGTTAGAAATGGTTTGCTAAGTCCTAACGACAATGTTGACCAAGCAGTTATAGAAAATGGATTAGTAAAGTTTGAGTTAACAAACAGTAATACAGAATCAAGATTTACAATATCACTTTGGGATAGTGATGACTGGAGAAGTGTAAAAGAGTTTGCAGTATCTAAAGGTACATCACAAACAGAATGGTTGGGTTGGAACACAGTACAGATTATCAAAAACTATGCAGAGTGTGCAACATTAAGATTTACTTCACAAGCAAACAATGATGGTAGTGGTAGGTTGACATTTGATGTTTCTCTAAGAAGAGGGTCAAGATACTTTAGCTTGATTGTACATTCTTACGGAAATGCTGACGAAATAAGAATACAGAGAACAACCACAGAAGCATGTAGTTCTGGTACAGGTTATATTGTATCTTCTACAAATGATTCAGAAGGAAACTTCTTTATTCTTGGTTCGCCTAACACCTTTAGTGAAGATTTGACTGAAGGTGGAATTTACCTTACTGCTACACAAATGAAGGCGTTTATAGGTTTTTGTTTTGACGGAACTTCTGCTGCTGGAGAAAATACTGCGGATAAAATGAGAGACGCATATTTTGATTATTTGTATGAGCATGTAAGGGTAATTCGTTCATGAGTGTAAATGAAAAATTAATGACTCCCGGCACATTTAATGTGCTATTAAATTTAGAAACAACACCAAACTCTGTTGTCAATACTATTGAGCCATGGGGTAACATAGTTCTTACTCCTACAAGAATATCCCCAGAGGAATTTACTGACGCACAAATTCGTGATATGGCTAGGTATGTCGGTATTGTAACTTCTCAAGAAATCGGCGAAGAAGGTATTGATATAAGTGGTCAAGGTGTACTTGCATACTTAGGTGACAGTGATTC
>Ga0255761_10004051_pt1 | contig 13108 bp, 17 predicted proteins | sample 071ome_29_FD_179961 | JGI IMG/M metagenome (GOLD analysis project Ga0255761, IMG submission 179961) | Coastal salt marsh microbial communities from the Groves Creek Marsh, Skidaway Island, Georgia - 071407BT metaG (version 2) | ecosystem: Environmental > Aquatic > Marine > Intertidal zone >... | reverse complement strand
AAGGTCAAACCCACAGAAAAAGATGAACTCCTTCTCCAAAACTTTCTTGACCTTTCCGCTTCAGGTGTGGAGTTCGATACCACAGAAGAAAAGGTGCTTTGGTCATATATCCAAGAGTTCGTCAGAGATCATCAACACACTCCCTCAGCGACAACAATCCGAGAACACTTTGACCGTATCCAAGAACATACGGTCGTGGATCACTTTGAGATGGTGTTCGGACTTGAACCAAAGTTTCAAGGGGATTTCCGAGTACATTTGAAAGCGGAGGCAGAGAACCAACGGATTCGCCATGTCAATCAAATCTTTTCAGATGCCAAAGCCATCTTGACCGCAGGTGTGACCGTAAAGGAGGGGAAGAAAAGCAAGACTCTCAAGGGAACAGTAGATGCCATTCGATATGTAATGGACAAGGGGCAAGAGGTTGTCACTCCCATCACAGGTGCAAGATTAAGTGGTAATGTCACAAAAGATGGTCACGACTTTGAACAAGAGTATCTTCGAGTAGAAGCTGATCCATTGGCGGGTGTCGGTCAATATACAGGCATTGAACAAATGGATGTGGCTCTCAGAGGTGCAAAGCGACAAGAGTTGTGGCTACACGCGGCTTTTACGGGCGGGATGAAATCTACCTTTACGATCAATTGGGCATACAACCAAGCGGTCTATTACAAGTTTTCGTCTTTGATCTATTCTCTTGAAATGCCTTATGTCCAAGTGCGAAGAATACTCTATGCAATCCACTCAGGACACGAAAAGTTCGACAAGGTTCGACCGACCGCACCTGAGGATCAGATTGATGTAGATAAACTCAAATATGGAGAACTTTCTCCAAAGGGCAAGGAGTTTCTTCTCAAGCATGTTGTTCCTGATTTCAACGATCCGAACAACCATTATGGGAACATTCTCATTGAGGTCGCCAATCCCGACAAAGGGGAGGTCACACTTGGAGATATCAAGGCGAGAGCAGAGGCTCTCCATAGTGCGACACCATTCCAATTGATGTTCATTGACCACGCACTCCTTGTATCCCCAAAGAGATGGGTAGCGAGTACCACAGAAAGACTCAATGAGGTCTTGCGTGATTGTAAGCGAATGGCGATGAACTTTAATCGTGGAGAGGGAATGGCTGTTGTGTGCTTATTTCAGATTTCTCGTGAAGGGTACAAGAGTGCGATGAAGAAAGGAGAGAAAGATGCAGAGAAAAGAGGGGAATACGATCTGACACACTTGTCCTACGCAAATGAGGCGGAACGATCATCGGACATTGTGACAGCCTCTTGGGTTGATGATGATTTGAGAAAGGAGTCGATGGTAAAGTTCCAATGTTTGAAAACGAGAGATACCGCTGGCTTTGATCGTTTCACCGCAAGTGTGGAATGGGGTATCCGAAGAATCAAGACACTTGACACCGCCTCATACAATGTGGATGTTCAACAAGCGGTACAGAAAGCAGACGAAGAAATACTTGGCAAGATAGGGTGAAGAAATGAATAGAATTGAAATCGAAAAAATGGAGATGTTTGCTTCTTTGTCGGAAGAAGATCGAGCTCGATTGGTAGAGTTGTTTGATAAGAAAGAGAATGGAAATCTATCGAAAGAGGAGGCAATCGAATATGGTCGCCTTGTCGGTAGAGCAATAATGAAATCTACAATAAAATGGAGTGTGTAATGAGTGGTAAAGGCTATTCAAGTGACGACAATCGTTCAATGCAATTGAACGACAATAACGACAGATACTATTCTTCAAGGGGGATAGATCGTGATGATGATTATGATGATTATGATGATGATTTTGCGAGTTATTTGGGGATAAAGAAACCAAAAAAGGCTGAGTTCAAGGGCTATATCAAGTTTGACGATTGGTTTCCCTATTACAAGGAATGGATCAAGAACTTGAAGATCAACACAGGCAAGATGTACCAAAAAGAATGGGTGGAGGACAATGGTCTTAGGTGTGCCACAGTGGTTAGTCACTTTATTGGTTTCAACTATTGGGACGAACAAGACAAGAGAAATTGGCACTACTACAAAGTGCGATCTTTGATTGACTACTGTCACGCAAATAACTTGTCTTGGACAGTTGGTGGTCGTGGTTTGGTCGAGTACAAGATCGAAGATTGGTCTGATTTTCCTTTCAATGCCGAGAACATTCTGAAAGTGAATAGAATGATTTATGAGAACAATGGCTTAGAGTTTCCTAGTAATGCGAGAGAAATGTTTCTTACCTCAAAAACTATGGACGAAGAATCTACAGAGGAGATGGGATAATGACAACTTTGAAATTAATGAATGGGGATTGCATTGAGAAAATGAAAGCGATGGCAGATGAATCTGTAAGTGCTGTTCTCTGTGATCCTCCGTATGGACTCAAATTTATGAACAAGGAGTTTGACGATCTTGGAGAAGGTCGCCAACAGAGAGAGTGGCACATTCAATGGTTGCGAGAGGCATATAGGATACTCAAACCCAATGGTGTCATAAAAGCCTTTGGAGGCACACGAACCTATCAGCACTTGCTAGGTGCGATGGAAGATGTAGGATTCGTTGAGCTCGGCTTGGACGCGTGGTGTTACGGATCAGGATTTCCAAAAAGCCTGAACATAGCGAAAGCCTTTGACGCTCGACATAAGAAAGAAACGGGCGAGGAGGGAGAGATCATCGGACATAAGAAAGGTGTCGGCGGTGAGAATATGAATGACATTGTCGCTGGGCGAGAGGTTCGAGATAACACAGACGAGGGTGGCAAGGGTGTTGGTGCATACGGAACGGGTGCAAAGCAAGTGTCTGTCGATGTTCCTATCCGAGAACTTGTGACCGAAGAAGCAAAGACTTGGGAGGGATGGGGTACCGCACTCAAGCCCGCGTGGGAACCTGTATGTATAGGGTACAAGAAATGACCAAGCCTTGTTTTATTTGCAATAAGAACACACTCTTGCTCAATTTATTGGTCGGTGACCATGTGTATTGTTCTCAAGATTGTTGGGAAACACATAAGTTTGCTCTCGTACAGAAAGGGATTCAGCACATTGTAGAGGGTATGCGAATTCTTGACGAGGGTGGTACTCCTGAACAGATTCAAAAAGCACAGAACATTCTACAACAATTACAGGAGAACCTATGTCAGACAAAAACATGGAGAGAAGTTCAAAGGGAACTCGAAAAACTTGGTACGAACAATTGAAAGAGGCACTCGAAACCCTTTTCCCACAGAAATCCGACAAGGCAAAAAAGAAATGATAATAACTTTCGCTAGAAAACCAAATGCAAAGATTGGGAATGTTCTATCTCTCTTTGATGGGATTTCTTGCGGACAAGTTGCTTTGACGAGAGCTGGTGTTGAGTACGACACCTATTATGCTTCCGAGATAGAGATCCCTGCCATCACCGTTGCGAAAAAGAATTTTCCAAAGACTGTCCATCTTGGAGATGTGACAAAGATAAAGGGCAAAGACCTACCCAAAATAGACTTGCTTATTGGAGGTTCTCCTTGTCAAGGGTTTTCGGTTGCGGGTAGAGAGCTGGGCTTTGATGACGAACGATCTAAGTTGTTCTTTGAACTCGTCCGATTGATAAGAGAAACCAAGCCCAAATATTTTTTCTTAGAGAATGTGGGAATGAAACAAGAATGGCTCGACATCATTTCTGAGTATATGGGACTTGAACCTGTGTTTATCAATTCAAGAATGTTTTCCGCACAAGACAGAAAGAGATACTATTGGACGAACATCCCAAATTGGGATTGGATTGTGAAAGACAAGGGAATCACTTTCCAAGATATTGCTGAGGAGAAAGGTTTCTGTGGTTCGATGAGAGGAAGGCGAGTACGAGATGGGGTGCGTGTAGATAATGACACAAGTGTTCCTCTTGTCCAACACATTGAATGTCGCCTAGATGAGAAAAGCAATTGTTTGACAACGGTATCGAAAGACAATGTCCTCGTAAGAGAGAACCATCGTGTTTTCCGTTCGTCCATAACAGATGTTGATTGGCGATATCTAACCGCTCTTGAGTGCGAACGATTGCAAACATTACCTGACAACTACACAGAGGGTATTTCAAAGTCAGCTCGGAGAGTTGCTTTGGGGAATGGTTGGACAGTAGATGTGATAGCACATTTCTTCAAGGGGCTACAATGATTTGTGTTTCGAGAAAGCCTCTACAACAGAAAAGTCTTATTCAGAATGTTGAGATGTATGGTACAGGGGCAATAGCCATCGACGCGTGTAGGATTCCCACCCTTGATGGGAAACCCGCATATTCTTATCCAAATGGTGCGGGAGGGGTATATTCTCATGAGTACCAAAGTTCGTCAAAAATCGCTAAGGCTTGGAACAACTTTTCAACGAAAGAAAACAATCGACCTATTGAGGCAAATTATTTGGGGCGTTGGGCTCGAAATTTAATCTCATCTGAAAAATGTGCGAACTCTTTAACAACTCAAATCGGTATAAGCGCTGAAACTTATTTTTTCATATCAAAGGAGAATACAATGATACCACAAGACTTGATAGACTATCTTCATACAATGATAACTCCCACACATATCGGAGGGGAGTGTCTCACCATTCTTGAAGATTTGAACGATCACGATTTCTCTCAATATGAGGATGACCAATGGCATGCTTGTATTGCGGTCGGAACACCCACAGAGGAAACAAGTGCTGAGATTATGCGAGTGATAAAAGCGGGTGCTCATTTGATGTTGATTGCCCCTGAAGATGAACCTACGGGATATAAAGGGGCTTGTCAAATAGAGGATACAGGATTTGAAATCCGAGATTCTATTTTTTGGGCGAGAGAAACAGATCCTGAGAATCCGAACTTTATGTATATGCCAAAGGCATCTCGAAATGAAAGAGAACTTGGAACAGAGTCTTTGAAGAAAGTGAGTGGTGCTGAGGCGGTAGATCGCAAAGAGGGTTCAAAAGGGATGGATAACCCTCGTGCGGGTGCTGGTCGAACAGCGGATGAGATTGGTAATTTTCATCCGACCGTAAAGCCCATTGGGATTATGGAATGGTTGGCGAGAGATATTCCGAAAGGGGAAACAGTCTTTGATCCATTTATGGGGAGTGGAACGATGGGAATTGCGTGTGTCAAGACAGGACACTCGTACATTGGAACAGAGCTCAATCCTGAGTACTTTCCAATCGCGGATGCTCGTGTTCGCTATTGGAACGCAAATTACTCTGCTTGGACGAGTGGGGAGATTGTGAGCGACCTTGAACCCGAAGAAGAAATTGTTGAAGAAAGCACCATTGATTTGGGCTCTCTCTTAGGATTTTGAGATGTTGTTCCTTTTCCTCCTTTTGTGTTGCACCTCTGAAATAGACAAACAGAAGCAAGCCTACCTCGATTGCTTAGTGCAAGCGGGTGCAACCAAATCCTACCCCGATGATCCCTCCTTTGTTTGCAACCATATTCGATCTCTCTATGATGATTCTTTCCGAATGAAAATGGAACAGAGAGTAGATGATCTCTATCGCTTTCAATAACTCTTTTATGTCAAGAGAGAAACGAAACCTTTTTGGAGAATCTCAATGGACATACGAGATATTGTACAAGAGTTGTCTGAACTCAGAGATGAATAGACAAATCACTCAATACACAGAAAACATTGATAATTTCTCTATATTCAAACCTTGAATGAAAATCTTAACAATCTCAACAGGAGAAAATCTAATGTCTAATTTACGAAACAAGATCATTCGCCTTGCACATCAGAAACCTGAGCTGAGAAAAGATTTGTTGCCTCTATTGAAAGAGGGGACTTTTGATGAGATATGGCGAAAAGAACCTGTACCGAACATAGATATTAAGGTATTCACTAAGGACATCCTACATTTCGCCAATCGTTTTGATTTAATGAAAGAGAAAGATCAAAATGGTTTGGTTGTGTTTCACCCACCGACCATTCAAAATAAGTATCCTGAGAAATTGTACTTCATATTGGATTCCAAACTACCTTTCATTGAGGTGTATGAGGGCGATGATTACAAGCCATATCAAATGGGTCGGGAAGGTATTCCAATGATCTTGAAAGATTTCGCAAAGAATGGTTATGTGTCCTTAAAGAGAGCAGTGTTGGCGAAGACAATCCCACAAGGTGAGATCAAGGTTCCCTATAAGGGCTAATGATTGAATCTCCACAAGGGAGATAAAATGAGAATACGAAAGCGATCAGAGATGGTCGCTTTTTCTGTATATGGGGGAGAGGTTATGTCAGATATGAAAAGAGTAGATCAAATCAAAGAGAATGTGAGCATTGAACAAGGACTCAACGATCTTGGATACCGAGTGATGCCCATAGATAGAGAACAACAATTCCCTTGTGACTTGCATGGGGATGGGAGTGATGGGAAATACTCCGCGAGAGTTTATCCTGATAGTGGTTCTTGGTATTGCTTTGCGTGTGGGAAATCCCGCGATCTCATTGAAACATATCGAGATAAGTTTGGGATGTCCTTTGGAAAGGCTTGCTACACCATTGAGGCAAAATATGGCTTAAAACATATATTTTCAAATAACTCCAAAGAAGAATCAGATACTCCAACGGCACAAGACCCCGAACAGACCTTCGAGCTGTTGTCAAAGCGAATGGAAACAATGTTGAAAGGAATGGCGACAGTAAAGCCAATGGGAGAGGTTCTCGCTTGGTGGGAAGCCTACGATTGTATCTGTTGGTATGTTCAAAGAGGGGGTTGGTCTTTCGAGAAAGGGTACAATAACTTGAACATACTCATAGAGAGAATCAAGGGGAAAGACAATGCGAAACAAGGGACTACGACAAGTTAAAATCACTTGCTCAGAACAAGGCGATATCTTTTTGTTGTACCCTATCCCACAGCCCAATAATCCGTTGGGTGTTCTTTCTACCCTTGAAGAAGAATGGTTGAAACATATTCCCTCTGTGTCAGGAGAATCTCTTTCACACGCATTGAGGGGATGGGCAACTCCTCTTGCCCGCGAGCTTCCCGCACATCCACATCTCACAATGAAAAAGATCAAGCCAAAGGCGATGTGTCGTTCTCACAAGGGAGGGGCGAAACGGGGAGGAGATTGTCTAATGGCAAATGACAAGTGCTACCCAAACAAAGACACTCCTGAGTGCTACGAAGCACCCATTGAAGATTTTCAAAAAAGAATGTTGGTAAGTGAGATCGTTTCTGCTTGGAAAATCGGTATGTATGTTGTCACAATACAAGGCGAAGAAATTAATATATAGGAGAAAAGAAAATGAACTTGAATGACTTGCTTTTCGATGAACATGGGCGACCAAATGTCACAGCCCCAAAGGCACAACTCCGAGATTGGATGAAAGACTACGAGTTTGAGTTGGTCACAGAGGAAACATTGACGAGAGTGATAGACGAATGTATCGCTAGTGGGTTGTATTCTCTTGACCTTGAAACAACAGGTCTGAATGTGAGAGTCTATGATGGGCGAACGGTCGATCAGATTGTTGGTATATGTCTTTCTCCTAATGGAGAGAAAGGCTATTATATTCCTGTCCGACACAAAGACGCGGGGGAACAAGCGAATCTCCCTATCTCAATGGTGCAGAGAGAAATGATTCGCCTCTCAAAAACCCCCTCTCGTGCTATCTTCCACAACGGAAAGTTCGACTGTGAATTGCTCCAATTTTGTGGGGGTGAGCCAATGGGTACTTGGGACAATCCCGATCAATGGGAGGATACTCTCATTCTTGCCTATCTCCGAGATGCACGAGCCAAGAGAAAAGGTTTGAAATACCTTGCGAAAGAAGAACTTGAAATGGATATGATCGAATTGGGTGAACTGTTCCCACAAGACCACCCAAAGGGCAATAAGAACTATGCACTCCTTGATCCGAACATTCCTGAGGTTCTCGCCTATGCCGCGAGCGATGCGATTTGTACATACAAACTCTATCAAATACTCGCACCACAAGTAATTGGAAAACTAGCCAAACCGAACCAATCACCGATTTATCGTGTTGAGAAGGCTTGTGTGGCGGCAACGAGATGGATGGAACGATGTCGATTGCCTATCGACAGAGAAACTGTCAGAGAGTTGATAGAACTCGGTCAGAGAGAGATGTTTGAGGCTCTTGAGGCTGTCTATGAGGGTGCGACAAAGCATTTGGGTAGAGATGTGGCACCTGCTTATTTCAAGTTGCTACAAGAGTCATTTACCGTTGAAGCGGGGTATCCAATCAAAGACCAAATAGACGATTGCAAAGCACTCGCTTCTCGTAAAGGATTGGTCGATGATAGTATCATTGAGAAAGAAGCCAAGTCGTTGTTGGATGCTCGAAAGAAAGAGTTGGTTGCTTTTCCATACACATACGACATTATGTCACCACGACAATTAGGACAGTTGCTGTGGGAGTTGGGTGTCAAGGTTGAGGTGACCGAGAAATCTCTTGAGAACCACAAAGCAGACGCCACAAAGGAACTCCAAATCAAGACATCAAAAGATGGAATGGATGCCCTTGTAGATAGCGTCGGTGACAAGTACCCCTTTATGGCAAAGGTAAAGTTTTTCCGAGAGGTTCAGAAATCTATCTCAACATTCCTTTTGCCGATGTACGAGGATAGTGCTGAAGATGGAACACTCAAAATCAATTTCAATGGACACAAGGTTGATACGGGGAGATTTTGTACTCCGGGTGTTAAGGATCGAGGGCAAGGGTTGTTCGGTGGAACAAGATTCAATCTTCACTCTTTGCCATCCACATACGATCCAAACAGACCTGAATGTATGAGAAGATTGAGAGAATGTGTCAAGGCACGAGAGGGGAACTTTCTCGTAGCAATCGACTTTTCGGGAGAGGAGTTGAGAATCGTAACGAACCTATCAGGAGAACCTCTTTGGCTAGAACAGTTTTTCAGATGTTCTGATTGCGACACAAACTTTGACCGAACCCAAAGACCACCCAAATTTTGTCCTAAGTGTGGCTCAGATAAGATCGGTGACTTGCACACATTGACCGCCTTGTCTATTTTCGGACAAGGTGCAAAGAAAGATCCCCGTTGGAAAGCGATGCGTGGTCAAGGGAAAGCCACAAACTTTGCCCTTTGCTATGGGGGTGGTCGTGGTGCGGTAATGCGAGCCATCGGTGTAGATGAGAACGAGGGAGCTCAAATCAAGTCCAAGTTTGACAAGACCTATCAAGGACTCTCTGAATGGTGGGGTAAGCAGAAAAAGAAAGCCGTTGAGTATGGGTTCGTAAAGACCGCTTTTGGTCGCAAGTATCCTGTTCCCGATGCACTCTTGCCAAGACGAGGTGAAACACATGGAATCCCCAATAGTGGATTGATTGCCAAAGCCCAGCGAAACGCTATCAATGGTCCTATTCAAGGAACAGGTGCAGATATCTTGAAGATCGCTATGACACTCATTCACAGGTTGGCGGTCGCAAAAGGGTGGGAAGAAAAGGCGATGATGGTCGCTTGTATGCACGATGAGATTCTCTTTGAGATCTCAGGAGATATTCTCCAAGAGGCAATTGAAGCCTTTGTGGATATTATGGCTGTGAAAACCGTACAAGCCTTGAAATGGACAGTACCTCTCACCGTAGATATTGAAATTGGAAAGAATTGGAAGGTTCCTTGGGATCTTTATGGTATCCAATATGGTGGTGAAGAAATGCCAAAGGAACTCGCACCTTTCTTTGGAAACTTGGAGAGAAAAGAGCCACCGAAGAAAGCGACTCCGAAAGCCGTAGTGGAAGAACCAAAAGAAGAAACCAAAAGCCTAGCCGCTGGGGCTATCTTTGAATACACCTTGCCCCCAAAGGCATTGTCGTATGGGATGGCTTTGAACCTTGTGGAGTGTATTCGTAAATGCACAAACTCAGGAACACATCCTTTGAGAGTAGTGACGAGTACAGGAGATATTGTTTGGAGTGAGAGTATGGGTATTCTAGTATCACCTACCGTATTCAAGATACGATCAGAGGACTTTGGGATATGAGGAGATACCAATGAGAAATGAGAGAGGCACAGAAGATTATTTCGGTGAGTGCTATGCACCACTACAAGGGAAAGTCAAGGCAGAACAATTTGATTACAACTTTTGTCGAGTCTGTAAGAATCTTGAATGTGTTCGAGCTGGATGGGCAGAAAGCAATTGGGTAGAAAGAATGAGTACCCAAGTCGATAGGTTGTTGGACAATCCCAACTATGCCGATCCGAGAGATCCAAGATTCAATAGGGTTCGAGAACACGACTTTCCAAATCTTCTTCAAGAGGCGATACGAATAGAGATTGTCAATCAAAAGAACGATTGGAGCATACCAACGCAACAAGATGTTCAAGATATGTTGCATAGGAAAAACCAACCCATACAAGGAGATGTGGAATTGGTTGAACCAAAAGTTCAACCAAAGAACGAAAGTTCAGAAATAGAAAGTTCAACAACAAGCACTCAAATTTCACCCACCCAAAAACCATCATCTGCACCACTTCAAAACCCTTCCGAGAATTTAGAATTGGACAGGGGTTTTACCGACAGTAATAATTCTCAAATCCCAAAAACACAGGTTCAATCTCTAAAACAAGAACCACAAAACCCCTTTATTAACACCCCTTTTCCGACAAGTGGTCTGATGGCAGATGGGAGTAGTCCTAGCGTTTCTGAGCCAAAGAAAGTTCAGCCGAGCAGATTTATGGGAGATGAATGGACAGCTCCTGAGATGAAAGAGAAGCCTAAGAACCTTGTCAAGAAAGGTGCGAGAATACAAATGGGGACTCCAAAAAAATGACCAACAAAGATTACCATTACATTATTTTGCACGAGAGTAAGACTATCTATCTACCTCCTCCTAGATTGGCAGGGGATATTGGTTCGCCTCCTAGTTGGGCGTGCTACGCCCGTAGCCAAAGATTCAAGAAGCATTTCGCAGGATATTCAAACTCCATTTTGTCAGAGGTATCTTGGCGGAAAATGTCGGAGAGTCATTCTGTGTTGCTAATTAACTCAAATGATATGGAGTAAGGATGTCGCACACCTTTTCAACAATTATCGGACTATACAAATACACCATAGATGTAGAGGTGCTTTGGGAACTCACAAAAGACTTTCCAAAGAAGCCGATGTCTTTGTCTAAGTTTGAACACACACTTGATTGGATCACTTGGAACAAAGATGAACCCCTCACTCCTCGAATAATGTTGGAACATTATGGGAGAACCCTTGAGGCAGATCTCCATTATCCAATAATCATCATTCAGAATCAATGGGGTGTTGTTTCTCATGTGGTTGATGGTATGCACAGAATCGTAAAGGCATTTCATAAGCAACACGAAAAGATTGAGGTCATTGAGATTACGGAAGCCTTTCTTGAAAAGAACTACACAAAGAAAGAAACTCTTTTTTGTTCCACTTGCGATTGCAATCCCTGTGATTGTCATTGGGGAGATTATTAATTAGAGGATTATGGCAGATGATAATAACTATAGCAACAAAACCACAAGACAAGACATATCGTGCTATTCGACATGATGTTGTTAGACACAAACAGAAAACCAACGATGATAGTTGTCACCATCCTATTGAAAAAAGAGATCAGATAGAGAATATCTTAAAGGGGAAATCTGATCTTTCTATTCTTGAACTATTTGCTGGGCGGGGAAACACCACAAGAATACTTGAACAATTTGGTACGGTGGAGGCTTACGATAAAAAATGGCTTGGAACGGGGGATAGTTATCTTGTGTATCATAGATTGATTTCAGAGAAGAAAACCTACGATGTGGTGGATTTAGATCCATATGGTTTTCCAAATAGATTCTTCCCTGATGTCTTTCTCTTGATAGAAAATGGAGTAATGTTCGTCACAATGCCCAAGCCCTATGTCAATATATTGAATGGCATTACAAAGACACATCTTATCTCCTATTATGGGGAGTGGAATCCTTCTCTTGAAGTTGTCCAAGAAAAGATCGTTATGTTTGGACTCTGTCATTGGAGGCAAGTAGAGTTCCTAGATGTGACAGATCTCGGTCGTCTTTGGAGATTTGCCTTGTCTGTCAAGAGAGTCAAATCCACAGAATATACAGGAGTTCGGAACAGATGAAACGAAACCAATCTCATAAAGAGGGCTTAGTGCTTACGGAAACCTTGTCTTTTAAGTTTAAGGTGTTGAAAGGGGGTTATTGATGGGTACAAATCTATATGCTCGGTACAGAGAAGAAGAAATACACATTGGAAAGTCTAGTGGCGGGTGGTGTTTCTCTCTCCATTGTATCCCTGAACGAGAACTCAATTCCTTAGCAGATTGGAAAATGTTCTTGATGCAAGATGGGATTGAAATATATACGGAATATGGACGAGAGCTCACTCTACAAGAGCTCTTGGAACAATACATTGAGAAAGACAGGTCTTGGTTCGGAAAACCACCTCAAAGGCACACCATCGGAGATCATTGTGTTGGTCATGGAGAGGGTCATTGGGACTTGATTGTTGGGTGGTTTCGATGACAAAAAGAACCCTCTCACATAAGGAATGTTCTGATTTCAGAAAGTTAGGATTACTTTCTGTGTATGAACAATGTTGGGAGATTGATGTGGGTATATTTCTAGCGAGAGATAGGCGAACAGGTCGCCAAAGGATTTTCAAAAAAGAGGTGAAACAATGATGGTACGAATAATGAAATTGCACGAGGATGCGATTATTCCAACTTACGCACACGATACAGACGCAGGAATGGATATGTATTGCACAGAAGCCTTTCTTGAGAATGGTCACAACCACACAAATAGAATGTGGGTGTGTAAGACAGGAATCGCTATGGAGATTCCTGAGGGTTATGTGGGCTTGCTTTTCCCTCGTAGTTCAATCACAAAGACCGACTTGTTTCTCCGAAATTCCGTAGGAGTGATTGACGCGGGATATCGAGGCGAGATCACTTTCAAATTTGGCTTCTACGATGGGCATGGCAAAGGCAAATACGAAGCGGGGCAACGAATCGGACAGATAATTATCATCCCTCGACCATACATTGAGTTCGTTGAGGTCAATAGTCTCACCGAAACCGAAAGAGGAATTGGTGGCTATGGATCAACGGGAATGTAGATTTCGGTAGGTTTTCTTGAACACAAAGGAGAATACAATGTCAGAA
>Ga0255761_10004036_pt1 | contig 13140 bp, 39 predicted proteins | sample 071ome_29_FD_179961 | JGI IMG/M metagenome (GOLD analysis project Ga0255761, IMG submission 179961) | Coastal salt marsh microbial communities from the Groves Creek Marsh, Skidaway Island, Georgia - 071407BT metaG (version 2) | ecosystem: Environmental > Aquatic > Marine > Intertidal zone >... | reverse complement strand
ACGGTGTTGTATCATTCCATCAAATACCACCAACCGATTCGGTACTGGTGGTACACCCAGAATGTTTCCATCAATATAAAACTGTGTCTCTCCTCCGTCCTGTAGTTGCCAATCCCAGTTTGCATAATACAAACACGTCAGTCCTTTTCCGTCCTGATGAAAATAAGGATTCTCTCCCGGTGCAAAAATGTTCACGTACATTCGATAGAATGATAATCCTCTCAGTTCGGGAATCTTCTCTTTCAACCTTTGCTTAAACATCACAAAGATGTCTTCCCGTGCCTGAATCTGATTGATCATTCCTGTCGGTGGAAGTCCATAATCATCAGCCTCACCATAAAAGTAATCTGCTCTGTGACAGTAATCGTGTACCTTCACAAACTCTTCCGGAGTCAGAAAGTTATCATCATACTTGATTTTGTCCTTCAGTTCCATAAGATAATAACCTCAGATTAAATGCTACCGTAATACGTGGATTGTTTGGTGTTGGTTCCGACTTCTCAACGTGATGTACCAAATAAGACGGAAAAATTAATAGATCACCTTCCTTGACTTTCGGACTCCAGTTCTCCTTACAATGATTTGAATCCATCTCAAATGAATGACATCTCAGTGCCGAAATGGGATCGTGAAATGTGGTCGATTGATGAACTTCCTCATCAAACTTCAAATAGTGTACACAAGAAAAGTGTACCGGAGGTTGAAATGGTGTCGGATTGATGTGGTGATGTTCTTCCTGATATTCTCCATCTATGTAGTAGTTGAACCACATATCCTCCAGTGAAAAACTCACTGGTTTGTCAAATACAGAACTCACATACTTCATATACAGTTCGTGTATCTTATTCGACTCAAAGATCCTATGATTCAGTTCATCCTCATCGAATGATGTGGTCAACTTATCGGTCAACCAACCATTCGGAATTGGTAGATTCTTTTCTTCATAACACTTCTGAATCGATGCCAGTACTTCTCTCTGAATCACAGAGTTCTCTCTGACATTGGTATGATATAGAGTGACCGGAAACAGTGTTCTCTTATAGTGATTCCTCATTGTGGATCAATGTATCTCCCTTCCTGTGATTTATATGTATCCTCATCATTTCTTCGGTTCTTCACATACTCCAACTGATGCCAAGATTCCGGAAAGCACAATACACAACAGTGCGTCTTCTTATGAATCGGACAGTCCTTGATGTTCTCATCATCCTTACACCTCACACCAATCTCAATCGTAATGTATTTGGAATCAACAAAATAAACCCATCCTTTAAGAACGGGTCCGTATGATGGTGTCCAGATTACATAATCATCGACTCTTGGTTTATAAGTCATATAAATGCCGACATCAAAGGACTGAGATTGAGTTGCATTGCACTGTAAGGACTTGTGTCCTCTATTTCTACTTTATCACCGACTTGTTTGGCATTGATGGGTGCATAATAGCACTTTGTCTTTGTATTATAGAAACCCCAGATTGATTTGGGAGTTTTGTTGGTATAAGAAAACTGGCCGTGATTACAAACCCAGACAGCAAGAATATTACGCTTGAACTGTTCAACTTCATAGGAATAACCTTTTGGTGGTTGATGTGGGAATGAAAAATCAATGATCACTTTTCTCTTACAACACGAATACGATCGGGTGCACCACCACGTGAATATAGAAACTCCAGTAGTTCTTTGGCACGTTCTTTCGTCAGGTTTTGATACTCTGGACCTGCCACTGTCCAACCAATTGTCAGTTCTTCTTCAATTCGATAACGTTCTTGACTCATTTTTTTAAGTACAGAATACATCTATTATACCAGATTCGTGGTCATCCGCCAACCGTAACTTCGTGGCATTGATGATACGTTCCATCATTATGTGTCCATAATCATTATCAAATTCTTCTTCATTCGAAAGAAGATCAAAGGCTTCCTGATCATTTTCTGCAATGAGTGTGATCAGTCCACCATACTCAGAAGATGGAAATGGCACCCAGTAATCAAGAATGTAGAGATATTTGTCGTTGGAGTTCATAATAGACTGATGTAAGTTTAAGATTTAGATATTGCTCATAGGGATTATCTTTGATTAAATTGAGAAGGTTTGAGACTTGTTGTTGTGCAAGTAACAACTTTTCTTTTTCTTTCACAGAAACTCCTGCATAAAATAATCAACCGTCAGTTCCATCTTGGATGCGGTATTTTCAATAAACTCATCCGCAATTTCTGGGGCATCCTCTTTAATTATGGCATACCAAGAATACCAAAGAGATGGATTTGTTGCTGGTGTCACCGACATTTCAGAAAGATGGTTCAATGATTGGTTCATAACGGATTCCAAGTTCACTAGAGTCTAGTTGTTCATAATATCCATACAACTTATCATAGAGAGTTGAAACACTTCCACATTCTCTGGCAATCAATCTCTCATCACGAATGTCAAGTTGTTGAAGTGCAGAAAGCACAATCCCCAACTCATTGACATTCATATCAATACAAATCTCCGTTTTCATTCTTCAGTAACTCCTTCAGTTGTTGAACAGTTTCTTGCATACAGGAACGGGAATAACCGGCAGCATAAGGGTAACCTTGATCACTCTTTTCAGGTGCAGTATAACATATCTGAATCGCATTTTCAAGTCGATCAATCATATACTCAATGCGACTAATAGAAATGTGAGTGGTTTTCATAGTGAAAGAGTCAATTGTTCGAATTGAAGGTGATCATCACAGGAATCATCGTCCTGTAGATCAATCATTTCAGTGTCTACGTGTTTGACAAGTTTGCCGAAAAGAAAGTCAACAAACTCAAGATCTTCTTTAGAAAACATCAGTGAAGACTCCTCCCTTGACTACCTTAGTATTATAGGGCATCTGAGGGGTCTGAGAAGACCCCTTGTGCCACTTCTTAGACTGTCTCCTCCTGACGGAAATAGAGACCGGCACGTTGCATCATATCAATCAGTGCTGCCTGAATCTCCTCTAGTTCTTCTACATCAGCATCATTCTCCCAAAAGTCAACAATATCAAACTCTTCAAAGTTCACAGTTCCGTTCTGATACATTGGAGCATAGAACAGTTCACCCTCAGTACAAACAGTGTAGACACATCCGTGTTCCTTAACAGTCAGAAACACACCAGAGAAGTTGACATTCATGAGAAAAAGTTGTGAACGATGACTACAATAAGAGCAAAGAAGTAAAACATCAACAGTAAACAGGAGAGTAATCTTTGCCAGTGTATGCTTCCAGGTTGAAGTCGGACACAGTAGCACCATTGGCAATGTAGTTGTTCACATCATACACCATATCAGATTTGGTACGGGTAGTGAAAGAAGTCATCTGCTGAGAGAGTTCTTCAGTGGGGTGCCAAATAACACGTTTCACAAAACGCTTACCGGTGCCAACGGGATAGAAGTCGATCTGGGTGGCAGAGGTTTGGAGTTGCATTGGGGTGTTCCCTTGATTACCTTAGTATTATAGGGCACCCAGACGGTCCTAAAAGACTCTGTGTGCCACTTCTAGGACTGTCACCCCATCAGAACCCGATCTGTCTTGTAGAGTAGGATTTCTCTTGCTTTTTTGGCAGCAAATCCGTCCTCTGTTTTCTTCCTTCGACCAGCAGTGTAGGTGATGTCAAAGTAATGAACCTGCATTGACCTTGATTGATCATCAAACCAGTCATCATCTGCACGGTTAGCAACAAAAACTAAATTTTGTGCATCGGCAAAGTCCAGGAGGGAGGTCAGTGCCTCATCTCCAAACCCATTGCCATAATCTGCAAAACTATCACGGTAGGGTGGATCAAAGAAGAAGAAACCATTTGGATCGTTCTCTACGGCATCTTTCCAATCACCACTCTTGATTGTTACATTCTGAAGTGCATTGTGCCACCAGTTCAATACATCACGATCATAAACTTTGTCTTTCTGATTCAACAATCCAGCAGGAGTTCCATACCTTCCGTTGGTATTCTTGTTCAGTTGGTAGATACCATTGAACCCAGTCTTCATCAGAAAGTAGAGTGTGGCTGCCTCAAATGTTGGACTCCATTCCTGATAGTTCCAGGCGTGAAGATGACGGGTATCAAAATAGAACTTCTTACGATCATCTTTGCTCAGTGGCAGATACTGAGATTCAAGACTGTCCAGACGTTGTTGAAACTCAGTCAGGTCAGTCTTGATTGCTTTGTAGATATTCACAACATCAGAGTTGATGTCATTGATCACCACATTCTTTGGTTGGTAGGTGTTCATCACATGGACGAACATTGCCCCACCACCAAAGAATGGTTCATAATAAGTTTTGAAGGCAGTGGGCATAAAAGGTGTATAATGTTTTAGCACCTTTGTCTTACCACCTGCCCAAATGAATAATGGTTTCATTGAGTCTTTGTTGGGTCGATAATATCAGAGTCCTTAAGTTCTCCCTCAGAAATTTGATGCTTCAAAGGAGTTCCATCTCTCTTTGTCAATACATCTTCTTCAATAAGAGTATTGATCTTAGTGACGATTCTAACAGCAATCAGATGTGATTGCGAGTTTCCAGATGTACCCTCTGTTAGAATCTTTGGAGAGGTTTTCTTCAGTCGTTCAGTCAAATATTGATGAACGACATAACCTTTGTCACCTCTACCTAGGTTGTCTCTAAGATACCACACTCTCGCAAGTCCTGCGATAAGAGAACCCAGCATAGGAGATTCTGACCAGTTGGGTGAATTTTGATCTTCAATCAGGTCAGCATAAGTATCAATCGCCTTCTTTGCGTACTTGGGGTTATCACCAACATCATATGCCTCAAGAACACGAGTGAGACCAGAAACTTCGTATCCACTAGTGTCACCGATCTGCTCAATGTGTACTCCCATAGTAACAAGTTTCTGCTCCTTTTCGATGGCATCTTTGTTACCGTAAGCAATGCCAGATCTCAGGGTTTCAATGGCACCAACGTTGGTGCGGTTCTTGTTAAGATCCTCAAAATATTTTGCTTCAACAGAAACACACTCTTCTAGAGTTCTATCTTCGGGATGAACAATGACTTGGCAAGGTACACACAACTCTCCAGATTGATTTGTGTAAAGATACCCAATAGTTGTGGTGTGTTGTCCATCAGCAATAGTTTTCTTACCATCAGGACGTTCAAAAACAGCAAGAGGACGACACAGTTTTGCATCGAATCTACCTGCTTTTTTAATCATTGCCTTATTCAAGAGTCTCTGATATTCCTTGTCAGAGTATAACTCTTTAACGGGCACCATGGTGATAGGAATATAATCCTCTTCATCAAAATCATGTTTTCTGACAACCAAACCAAGATTATCTGCAATCTCAGTAATAGGTACTAAGTTGTCTTTAGATGAGTCGTACATAGTTTTTCTCCAAATCCCCTTTATTTTTTGTCGTTGACCTGACACGAATGTCTTGGGGGGTTTATAGTCAACGTGATTTAATTATACAACTTTTTAGTCAGTTGTCAACGTTTGTTCTTTTTAACCCAACCTCCAGGTGTAGTAGCATCTACCATAGGTTCCCAGTTAGGAAAATAAGATCCGACATAATCTTCAATCCCAAACTGTTGATACATTCCAGTATTCAGTTTAATAAGTGCTTTTTTCATATTACTAGCAACAATCCATCGGTTTGTTTTAGTTACAGTATATTCACCATAATCACGGATGAGCATATAAGGTTTTTCAGTTTCTTTACCAATGCCAAGTTGAATACAAGCAATGGTGCTGTTAATGATTTCGATTTGAGTCGTGTTTTTGAAAAGACCAAGCATAATCAGAGAGTGTTTTGAGGGAACAGAGTGTTGATGCGTTCTTCAATGACTTCAATCATTTTATCATTGATGAACTCTTTTGTAAATCCATATTCAGTTGTAAGGTAGGCAGTATTGGAACCAGGATTGTACTGATTGAAACCTTCCAGGTGAGCAACATTCAGTGCCTTACCGATAGTGCCATCTTCATATGCACCTTCACCAGTACAGAAGGTGACGTAAGAAACATCAGGATTGATCTTACGGCAGATGAAATTGTTCTTGAACCATCGCTCAATAGCGTTACCACGATCCTGCTGCTTCTTACCTTCCATCACGGCAATCAGCACACCACGATAGAACCAGGCACCACCATCGGGTTCACATGCACCTTTACCACCAGGAATCTGATCCTTAGTGAGTTTCTTTTGCAGTACAAGTTCTGGATACTTTTTAGACAAGACTGCAAAAACAGACTCTTTCAGATGCTTACACTGCTCATCAAGTTGACGTGCTCTAGCATCAGTGGCAACAGTTCCTTTCTGAATACCACCTTTGAACTGATAAGTGTTGCTCATGTTTTCGTCTTCAGGAAAAAGAAAAGTGGTTTTCATTGAAATCAGTAAGAATAAGTAGAGAGGTTGCAGGCAGGAACGTGGTAACCGTTATCGGGTTGATTCACATCATAGACCCAGATAAGTTCACGGTCGTTTGCTGCTTCATAAGACTTAAAACCAAACATAGGAACCAGTTTGACCATCAGAGCACCCCAGTGGTACTCTGTTTCAAAGTCGAAGGTCATCGGTGCCGTCCCTTGATTACCTTAGTATTATAGGGCACTGGTCAGTCGGTTGGGGAAGGATCGGACCACTTCATCGACTGGCACACTCTGTTTGTCAGTTAAGTACCAAACATATAGTCTTTCTTCTTCTTCCCGTGCCTCAATCTCATGAGGTTGATACCAATACTCCCAATTCTCCACTGGTATTTTAGAATAACACAATTTTCCGTATCGGGACCGCAGAGAACCGACTACCCACTGCTTCAGATGCGTCAGTTCGTGCAAAAGAGTTTTTATATACAACTCCTCATCCATATGGGTCTGAAGTTCAATCAAGAAGTGACGTGGACGATGATACTCACCGACAACATCACAATAACCAACAACATTCTCACGTTTCAGACCACGATGAACAATATCCACCGTGATTTTGTGATTGGGGAAGAAGTTATTCAGAAACCAAGAGGTAACATCCTCACAGAGGACTTTAGAATAACCATATCCAGAAGCGCAGATGTAAGACATGAACCCCAGTGAAGAAACCAGACGAAACTTGAAATGAAAATGAGTTTATGTGTTGCAGTCATGTTTCATTCCCATCAGTTTACCATAAATCTTGGCATAGAACATCTGAATCGGTTTTTCAGTGTCATTAGTAATTTGTTTTCTTACAAGTTCCATCAGTGCCTCAACTTCCTTTATAGTAAGATCGGCATCTATGTTGTGTTCGGTAACTTTCATCCCCAGGCACTCATAAACTCATCCATACTGAATATCTCATCAGTACCAGTTTCTTCTACCAACTCATCATAACTCATTTCTTTCAGCATCTCCAGGTATTCTTCGGGAGTTGCATCTTCATCAGGGTCAAAATCATCATGGCAGAGAAACACATACTCATTGTAGAGTGCGTCGATTAGTTGTTCTTTTGACGGGTTCATTTTCTTTGTTGAGATGATTAAACCAAGGGGAAAAGAGTGCTAGTGCTGCCCATACAACACTAGCAAGGATGATAGTAACGTATATCATCGGTAAAGATAACCACCTGCCCAGTCACACTTCTCAAACATCTGCTCACGGGAGTTGATAACCAGCACATTGTAACGCTCACCCTTCGCAGGAGATTTAATGCTCGCAGGTTTGTAGACAGAACCAGTCTTCTTATCAATGAAAGCGTGAATGCTATCACGTCGATCACCAATGTGCATAAAGACTTTGTGATACTTACGACCAGAAGAGTCCAGAGAGTAGAAGTAACCATCAGGAGCAGTCTGCTGGAGAGCATCACACAGCATCAGGCAATACTTAACGATGTTGAGATGAATGGTATTCTGTGCGTCACGTTGAGCACAGAAGTCGGAGAAGTCTTGACGGAGTGCGGTGGTGGTCACGGGGTCTTCCCTTGATTACCTTAGTATTATAGGGCATCCCAGAGGGGTCTGAGGATGCCTTGTGCCACTTATTCAACTGGACTTATATCGTTCAATCTCTTCTTCCAGTTGACGCAATACTCCCTCTCTAGTGTATGCTCCAGTAGCATTCTTGCGTCGTTCCATTTCTTCTTCAATCTTTTGAGTGATAGAAGCATGACGGCGGATCTCTCCACCCATCATCATTTGACTCTTTGTTTGTTGCATACAGAACTGTAGTTGAAACAGTTCCATATCATCTAGTTCAAGCATTAGTTTCTCCAATAATCAGTTTTCGTCGTTAATAGAACCGGCAGGAATCTCAACTTGCTTGACCATATGACGATCAGGACCAGCATTGAGATTGTGACACACCCACTCACCGTTCACAAAATGGTAAGTATATTCTGCACAACACTCATTATCTGCATAGATTAGAAATTCGTTCAGATTAGTGTGGTACTTAGGCTCATTGTTTTCGATTTTTTCACCACGCATAGTGTAATACAAGGGACCAACTTCGGGCAGAGTTTCATTATTCCAACCTGCATTAGTATGCAGAGCAGAAATGTTGCCACCATCAATCAGATCACGAATCTTTTCAACAGAATCATAATTGTCACGCAGAACGCGACCATTGAACTCAGGATAACCATCCCAGTGGCAATAGACGGAGACAATGCTCTCATCTTTCAGTTGAATGCCGATGCGGGAACGAGTGCCCATTGTGCCTTTGCTTGATTACCTTGTTATTATAGGGCATAAAAAAGACCCCAGAGGGGTCAGTGTGACACTTCTTAAACTGGTTTAATCATCATAAACTTTACATTCTAGTGCAGAGGGATTAGCATCACAATACATTTCAAATGCGGTAGGATCGTGGTGATCTTCAGGATGTTTTTCGTGATACTCTTCTAGATCGTGAAGTTCTGCCTCAATGTGACGACGTTGTTGTGGAGAAATAGTAGGATCTTCTAGGATTTTCTTATCCTTATCAATATGATCTTCGATAGATTTTTCCATAGTTCTGTAACGTTATGATACTATTTATTTTGTTCTTTAAGTTTGCTGACAAGATATTCGGCAAATGACTCCATTTTTTCTGGATGAATTTGCTGAATACCAGCATCTTTTACGGCATTTGTGATGCTGTAGATCTCATTTTGAGAGAGTTTTTTACCTTGTGAAGGAAGAGTCATTGTGATGTTCTGATGCAATCCAAGTATAACTCAGGAAGTTACTAATATCTAGTATTTTAATGTTTTCTTTGGGATTGCTTCATAAAACTCAATCTTTATCGAACCAACTACCAAACATTCCAGAGTCTCCATGTCCACGATTCTCAATTTTATCAATCAAAGCATCGGCACTAATCAGATTATCAATCTGCATAATCATATCAGCAATATTCTTTGCAATAAATGGTTTCTCTTGACGTGCCGCATAAGAAAGTGCATTACGCAGTGATGCTTCTGCTTCTCTCAAACTACTTTCAACTGATTCAGATAGAGCCATTACGATCCTCACATTTACGATAGAAAGTTCCATTAACATAGCAGGACTTTCCGGGTTCATAGTATTTTACTACATTTGGTGGTCTGTTGTCAATAACACAATGATCACCTTGTCCTGTGGTTAAACCTTCAGTACACATCGATACAAGAATTGGGGCAAGAAGTTTAAGAGTATACATTACAATCCAGGAGTCCACTCATAACCACCATCTTTCTTGATTTCTTCGTAGAGGGCATCAAGTTCTGCGCGTTTGTTATAATACTCTGCTTCACGCAGATTATACTCACGACACTTCTCTTTCTCTTCCGCAGCATCACACATTGCGTTTAGTTCTTCTTCAGTGTATTGCTTGTGCTCTTCTGGATAATAGTTTTCTTCCCAGAAGTCATTCCAATCTGAAGTACCACCCAGAGTAATGTTTCCCTCATTACCAAAATCAACTTCACGATGACCCTTCAAAAGTGAAAGGAGTTCGATACTCTTAGTGAGATACTTCTTGTGATACTCTACACTCTCATCCACAACATTTACAATAGTGTCATAGATGTCTTGTGGTGTAAGATCCTCACAATTCACAGCATCATTCACCCAGTTGTCAAGTTGTTCGAGAGAATACTTCTTGTAGGAAAAGTCACTACTGTGTGGATTGGTCGAGTTCATCGAGGTAGTCCTTGATTGCTTGCTCCATCATAACCTGAATCTCCTTGGATGTCAACCCATTTAGAAAACTCCATCGTGGATCGTCTTTACTCCACTCAATAGAAAAAGATCCATCTTCATTTTGTGAAATTTTTAGACTATCATTATCAGCAGTCATCACCACACTCCCTATTTTGTTTCCAAGTCTTACGAACTCTCTTTAACTCTTTGAGTTCCATTTTGATATTCTGGTATGCTGTTTCGCTGTCAATCTTATCTGCCATTTCCATAGCAATAATAACATCAACTCTTGTACCAAAATGTTTTAGAGCAGATTCGAAGCAATCTAATGACTCATACATCCCATTCAGTCCTATACTTTTCAGCAAGAATATCTATGCGAGCATCTAAAGAATTCCAACATTCATAGAGTGCATTAGATTGTCCAATGTTTTCTGCTTCAAGAAGAAGCACACGGTCTTCAAGTTCTTGAATCTTTTTTTCTAAGACTTCAAGGGGAGTTGGTTCATCAATACCCCACTTCTGAAAAAACCAATAAGGATTCTGCTTCACAGTTTACCTCCAACCACACCACTATTTACGACTCTACTATTTTCTTTGCCCCAACCTTCCTGTTCACCCTTAAGATAAAAATGTGTCATTTGAATACACACATCCTTTGTGAGTGAAGTGATAAGTTCTCTACCATCTTTCATAACACTATGCCACAATCCATATTGTGTTTTATAAACACGGAAGCAATCATCAATCCACTCAACTTCGGCAGTCTCAAGATTCTCCATTCTCTTCCTCAGTTTTCTTTTTATTGAAACCAAATGGAATATTATCTTCTATTTTTAATTTAAGTGCAAGAGTGCCAACTGCTTCCATAACCTTCAAAACATCTTCGGGTTTGGCATTTTCTCCAAGTTCTTTGGCAACGTACCAATACTTAGGCCAAAACTCTTCACCTGCTCTTTGATAATCTTCAAGTGTGAGTAGTTTCATTTACCAACTCCATAATCAGGTGCTTTTGCTTCAAGTTCTCGAATATCATTATGAAGTCGATTGATTGCCACAGTTTTATGTAACTGTTTCAGTGCTTCAACAGTCTCGGGAGTTTCTTCCCAAGTCCACACTTCACCACCTTTACCAATAAATTCTCTTTTAGTCATAAAATTCTTTTGCGTTTTTAAGGACTTTCAGTAAGTGCATATCACCGTGCAGATACCCTGCATAGATTATAACAAGTGTTATTAAAAAAAGCAATACCAACATCAATACATTAGGTAGAGGTGTCGATAAAGTAGGTTCCTTTACGGAGTTTGTATCGTTGGATGTGTTTGGTTCTGTGCTCTTCACATTCGAAGTGACAGACTCTGGTTTCTGTTCCATCTTGATATTCTAGTCGATACGGAAATGATGAAAAAGGATGCATTTCTTCAGGTGGTAGTGTCTTCCGTTTGAGTTTGCCAGGTGCCGTACTCTTCCGGCGAGTAGAAGGAGTCTTTGAACTCTTTTCCTTCACTTTGGGAGTCGTAGTAGGTTTCTTCGTGGCACTTTTCTTTGCCGTAGGTTTCTTCGCAGGTGTTGATGATTTCTTCTTTAATGGCATTACGTTTCCTCATTTTTTCATACTGGTGAGCACCCAGATTGTCCAGAAAATCATTCATCATTTGAAACCTCTTGTTTCTTTTTTATCCAGAACTTCAATGTGTGAGAGAAAATGTGGTGGACTATTCCACCAGATTGATTGTGCTTCTTCCCACGATTCTACTACAACGTGTTCTCCAGTAGATTTGACTATCTTGTAGTTCTGCCGATTATAAGGTTTATCGGAAGTTTGTTCAAAATATTGAGGATCTGTTTTTTTAATTAGATTCATAATGTCTTCATAAGATTTACAGTTACCTCTTGTTGTTTCATATGAAGTTTAACATAACACTTGCACATTGTTTTGAGCATATCAATGTCATCCACCGAATCAATCTCTCTTGAGATTTTTTCATACTCAAACATTTTTGAGGGTTTTTCAAGTGCTATGTCGGATGGGTCCATTTTTGAATGATACTGTAAACTACTATTTACTCCGTCTTGTTTTGTTTTGAAGCAAACGGAGTTGAACCATCCCATTTTATTGTAGAGTTTTATCTTTGTATGTTGAGAGTGAACATCGACTTTTTCTACAACATACTCTTTACCAACAATCAAAAATGAACGAGGATCATCATTGTTGCCCCAGTTAATTTGTTCCTGAGAGCATCCAATATATTCCACAATATCATTCTTTTTCATTTGATTTTGATTGATGGTTGTACTCTATCACGTATTTTTCACAGGTGGTGGTTCTATCCGACACAACATAATGATTTAACTTGTAGTTCTTATCAAGTTTTTGTCCTATACTGTGCAGTTGCCAGAGTATATCAGAATGTTCTCTAGAATCCATTGTACTAAAACAAAGTTGTATTCTATTTAACAATCAACTTAATGACTTTTCTAGTTCATTAATCTTTGCAAATTCTGCATATGCTTTCTCAGAACGTTCTGATAAAACATCAAGAATATCCTGTCGAATTATACTGACATCAGCATAATCATCAAAATACTTATCCAGTGCCTCTTTTAGGTATCTTTTACGATGCCATTCTGGCGAATAAGGTCGATAATCCATAATAAGGTGTTTATGTATTCGTATTATAGCACTATGGATTCTGGGGGTCAATACCCAACTCATTAAGATAACTTATCCACCACTCGGGGTTTCGATCCATTCTCCATCGTGGAACTTCAAAACCTCTTTCAGAATACCACTCAAACAGTGCTTCATCTATAATCTGTTTTACTTCCATATTCCTCTTCCTCTTCGTCAACGTCTGCATATGCATTTGCCACATAGGGTCCGTGTGGTTTGAGTGATTCTTCTCTGACATAAGTTTGCTCTTCGTTGACAGCAGCAATCCACAATGACAGTTTCATAATAATCCATATTAGTGCCAGTGGAAAGAAGCAAGCAATAAGGATTAGAGGTTTCATACTACTCCTTGT
>Ga0255761_10004026_pt1 | contig 13163 bp, 15 predicted proteins | sample 071ome_29_FD_179961 | JGI IMG/M metagenome (GOLD analysis project Ga0255761, IMG submission 179961) | Coastal salt marsh microbial communities from the Groves Creek Marsh, Skidaway Island, Georgia - 071407BT metaG (version 2) | ecosystem: Environmental > Aquatic > Marine > Intertidal zone >... | reverse complement strand
TCAGGGTCGTGGCTCTGAACTGGTCCTTCTTTTATATCATTCTTTTTCATGTTTATATTCTAATCCTAAAGAAATTCTATATATTTATAGAAGTTTTTCCACCCACCTTTTGCTGGTATTACATTTTGACAACCAAATCCGGCTTTAGGAGTCTTAGAAATAGGTATCTGATATTTTCTGAGATAGTCCTTTAAGAATCCCTTTCTCTCTTTATTCTTTAGTGAGGTAGATACATTTAACCAACACTGCACCAATTTTTTATCATAAAAGATATTTCGACCCTCTAAACCAAAATTTAAATTAATTTTTTCGTGAAAATCTAGTAATCTTCTAGACTGACCAAAATAAAAGTGTCTGGTAGGGAAAAAATTATGTAAGTCCTCAGGCCAATCTTCCCAATCAGTCTTTTGATATTTTGATCTGTAATTATCAATAAATTCATCTGAACCATTTCCCATCAATACAACTCTAGATGAAAATTGTTTTTTTGTTTGGTTTCTGATTTCTGCTTGTGCGCGATCCATATTAAAATAATACATATCAGGATAATCTCTAGTTATTCTATCTACTATAAAATGGTTTGTGCAAAAATTTGTCATGGATATTAGTGGTTCTTGATCTTCTAACTCAGGTTTGATTAAAAGACTAATACTATTAAACGGCAAATTGTTCTCATAAAGACACAAAGCAACGGCACTGCTATCAACCCCCCCACTTAAAAACAGGGTACAATTTGGTGTCCACCTTTTTACCACTGCTTCCTTGAACGCATCAACAACTTCATCAAGTGTGTCTACATTTTGATCTAGATTCCAACTTACCAACTCAGGATTAACTTGTCTTATTTCCCCAGATTTAGTGTTAAAGCGATAATGGCTATTATGTAAAAACCTTTTACTCTCTTTAGAAATACGCAAAGTAGTAAAATACCAATAGTCGTCCTCAAATGTAAAATAACACTGTCGAGTGCTCCAAGGGTCAGTAAAGAAATCTATATTGTCTCCATCAATAATAATGAACAAAAACTCTCCGTCCAGATAATCTACGAAACTATCTCCATGTTCTAGATATTTTTCTATACCAAAATATATGTCACTTGGTAAAGAGTCGTCATAATTATAAATTTCTCCCATTAATAAAAAATATTTCCCATCATACTCTACAGGTTGTGGAGTAAACTGACCCGTTATACTAAGCAAATGGTGTGTGATATACATTCCATTTACTTCAATAGTATTGGAAAGATCAGGTCCACCCAACTTCAAATAATCATCAATTATTAGTGGGTTTGAATTATTTGTTATTTTGAAAGTACACATTTCTCACCATATCTAACAAATGTGCCGTCCTCATACACAATACTGTTGAGAGCATATTCCTTACGAGACGCCCCTAGATATCGTTCCTGTTTATTTACTGAACGAAATGAGGACTTCTTTTGTTTATTATACAGGTACTCTTTGTTGCCATCATAATCATATATGTATTTTTTCATTGGCCACTTGTATGTTCCGTAATCACCATTATGACCTGCGTATGGATTAGATAAAGCCCACTTTTCAAAATAATCTGTGTAGAAAAATGGATATTCTAGGTGATATACAGTTGGGTCTTTCAGAAATCTTGGTGAGAGATATCTAGATAATAAGTCATCTATACTCCTACCAAACCACCAAAGTAAATCCCAACACGTTTCTGGTTTGTATGGAGACATGTCAATATATTTTTCTGCCGTCTTTAACATATCAGGGTCTTTCATAATATGAATCCAGTTTTCATCTTTGATTTTGAAGAATTCTTCCATAGACATATATGAAGACACTGCAAGAAACAGTTCATCCCCACCACCACCATTCACATTTATTGTTTCTCCATTCCACAACTCATCATTATCATAGACATAGTTATCGTGGGAGTGCCACTCCAACTTTACTTTCTTATCAACCAATAAATCGTAAAAACGTGGATTTTCTTCCACACTAGCTTTTGATAGATACACAATAAGACTTGTATCCAATCTTCTAGTTTTCAATAGACTTACCAATGCACATGTACTGTCTATACCACCAGACCACCATAATCGTATCGGTTTCCCAATATCCCACAACTCTACAGCCCTTCGATTAGTCAGTTTTTCGAAGGTTGATGTAAAATTTGTTGGAAACTCTGTAAAGGGGTTTTCTATCAAATCAAATTGATTTTCAAACCCAACCCTAAAACGAGGAGAGTGTAGACCAAAATTAGTTGCTAACCTGTACTCGTCTCTCTCCATTATTTCTGGAAAAGAATGAGGATAATAATATATAATCTTACTCACTTTTCCCCTTCAACATTTTCTGAAGTTCTGCTGTGCTACCAACAAACAGTGCATTGGTCACGTTCTTTGGTCCGTGATCTGGAACCTCTTTAAGTTTCTTCATCTTCTCTTGAAGGTCACCTAGTTTTTCAGTAACGTCTGCAACCTGTTTGATAAGATTTCCAGCAACCTCGTATGCTCTTGGATGATCACTTTCTCTTGCGAGTTCCAATATTCCATCAATCGCATCTTGACCACGTTCAACAAGGTTATAAAAGTTTTGTCTCTGATACTCATAGTCATTGTCTATGTCATCTCCATGAGATGGAACAACGACTTCTTTCTTCTCCACAATGACCTCTTGGGGAACAACCTTGTCGATGACCCCAAGTGCCTTCTCTATTTCAAATTCTTTAGACATAATTTAATAATATTTTTTATTCTAATTCCCATAACTGTGTTGATGGGTTAAAAACTTTAGTAGTTCCATCCTCTTCAACAATTCGACTAGAGATATTATTAAGTGACATATAGGTGTTCCACTGTGGTTGGTGAGATACTAATGTATCATCATTTTTGGATACTACGGCATCTTCATAATCTGATTTTGAGGTCCATTCCTGTGTTGTGGTTGCAGTATTTCCATCTTCTGATAGAACGTGAGATATTAGTCTACCGTCACTTTTTACTTTATTTAACCCACCCTCATATCCACTTTGTTCCCATGGCCAGAAGGTTGCATCATCTTGTTTCGTGTAAGTTTTTGTTACGGTATAAGTCATTGTGTACCTCCTCACATATTTATATCAAACAAACTTTTAATTGTAAGGTGTGGGTTCAAGATGTGCATATTCATTATCTCTAAATTGTGATCCAAATCCTGATATTTTTTCTGGAAGTTTTATCCCTCTATTATAAAAATATAATTTTTGGAAAATTTTGTGTGTTTGATTTTTAATTTCTGGTACAACGTGTAACCATTCTTGTGCTAAATTTTTATCATAAAATATATTTCTCAGTTCCAATCCATAACCCAATGACAAAGTTTCATGTAGATCAAGCAAACGTCTAGTTTGTCCTCCATAAAAATGTTTCCAAGGAAATATTGTTGATAAATCCTCAGGCCAGATAAAAAAATCTGATTTATTTTTACTCATATAACTTTCAACAATTTCATCTCCACCATTTCCACTAAATATGACTTTACCGTTAAATTCAGAAATAACTATCTCTCGCATTCTTAATTGAGAACGCCACCAACATTTACTATGACGCATAAATTTTTGATTTTCAAAATAAGTTTTATCTAGTTTTTTTTCTGTTATTTTATAATTTGTATTATATGGTTTAGTATATTCAATCACTTGTTGTAATGTTTCTTTATCTTCGGAATCGTTCAGAGACAATGTAATACTATTAAAATGTTTTTTGTGATCAGCCAAACACATGGCAATAGAGGAACTATCCAAACCACCACTAAGAAATAATGTTATATTATCGGTATATCTTTTAAGAACCGCGGCTTCAAAAGCAGAAATTACATCATCTAAATTATCTTTATATTGTACCAAATCCCACTTATGTAGTTCTGTGTTTATTGGTGTTAATTTGTTTAAGGTAACGTCATATCTATAATGACTATTGTGTGGTATTCTAAAAAACTCATTATTCCATACGGGGTCTGTAGATGGTTCATTATTAAATCTTCCATCTTCTGGTTCTCTCATTGGGAAAGTGCTAAAATAAAAATGTTCTTCAACTTTATAGTAAAAACATTGTCTTGTGCTCCACGGGTCCGTGAATAAATCAATAATTTTGGTTTCTAAATCGTATACTATAAACAAAAATTCACCATCTAAATATTCGGTAAATTTATCACCATGTTCAAGATATTTTTCTATACCAAAATAGATATCACTATCCCACGAATCATCATAATTATAAATTTCTCCCAATAACATATAATATTTGTTACCGCATTTCACAGGTTGTATAACCACTTCTCCTGTAATACTTAATAGATTGTGTGTAATATAAACACCATCAACATTTATAGTTTTACTAGCAGTAGGACCGCCTAGTTTTAGATGTTGATCTAAAATCGTTTGGTTTGGATTATTGGTTATTTTAAAAGTACACATTTCTCATTCATAAATTAAGTACGGTAATTTTCCGTCCTCATTTCGACCTCTATACATATAAGTTTCTGGATTTGCTTCGTGTCTCCAAGGTCCGTAACTGCCATGTTTAGCACAATACAAATCAAAGTCACGTCCTGTCTTACCCGCACTAACAAATTTTTCGTAAGTTTTCCAGTATGCAATCTCACGTCCATCACGCGATTCTGAATATCTAATACACAAATCTTGAAGTTGTTTTGGCAAGAACTCATACTGTTCAAATCGACCTATCATATGTTTTGCGAGTTCATCATATTTAAAATTATCACCAATTGGTACTGGACTTAATTCTTTTACACCAGCCAAATATATATCAACACCAATATTTTCAATACCACATATTAGACGACTTAAATCATAACCTTGAGTTGAAGTATTTTCTAAAGATACACCAATTGATACTGCATCAACATTAGTTTCAAGACACCATTTAGTAATCCCGAAATATCTTGGTTTAAGAGCACCAATGTTATAAGTTCCTTTTGTAAAACCTGACCGAATAGGAATACGTTCCTCAACATATTCTTTAGGAAACTCACCCATTTCTAAATTGAAATCTCTATATTCTTTTTTAAGAAAGTTTGATACGTTTTTAACCCTTTCAAGTTCTTCTGAAAGGTAGTCATCATTTTCGAAATGATCAAACCCATATCGAACTACAATATCAGCATCAGTTTCAGTTAACCAACGATAAAGAGAATATGTAGAATTTATACCGCCCGAGAATGGTATGAGTATTTTCATCTTACTTTTACTTATATATTAGATATGGAAGAGTAGCTACTTTAGCATCTCTGCCATTTTTACTTTTTATAGCACCACGATAATAATAAGTTTTTGGGTCTGCTTCATGTCTCCAAGGTCCGTAACTACCATGTTTAGCACAATACAAATCAAAGTCTCTTCCTGTTTTGCCCTCACTGATAAATTTTTCATAGGTTCTTTGGTAAGCACAGTTACGACACTGGTTGTCTTCACATGTATTCAAATCACATTTGAGAACTAAACTTTGCAACTCTTTTGGTATTGACTCGTATTGTTCAAACCGACCTATCATATTTTTTGCGACCTCATTATAATTGAAATCATCCCCAGTAGCCACTGGAACTAACTCTCGCACACCACCCAAATATATATCAACACCAATATTTTCAATACCAGATTCCCGACGACTCACTTCGTAACCCTGAGTTGATGTATTTTCTAAACATATTCCTATAGATACTCCATCAGCGTCTGTTTCAAAACACCAATTTATATATCCAGCATAACGTGGTCTAAGACTACCAATATCATAAGTTCCTATAAAACCAGGCCGAATAGGAATACGTTCTTTCACATATTCTTTGGGAAACTCTCCAAGTTCTAAATTGAAATCCCGATATCCTTTTTTAAGGAAGTCTGATATGTTTTGAATTCTTTCAACTTCCTTTGCATTATACTCATCATTTTCAAAACGGTCAACTCCATATCGAACTACAATATCAGCATCAGTTTCAGTTAACCAACGATAAAGTGAATATGTAGAGTTTACGCCACCTGAGAATGGTATAAGTATTTTCACATTAGTTCCACAAGTCTGTATTAACCTTTACAAGAAAACAGTCTTTACCAAAACAATCTTCCATGTAAGAACTACAATGAATTCTTGAAGTCTCAAACATTACAGCCTGACCAATATTCCAAGGAACAGCTTCTGCAAAACTAAACCCATGCAACATCTCAATTGGATGGTGTTGCAAATGTTTTTCCCAAACTTCTACGTCAAAGGGTTCATCGGTATATCCAACTAGATCACTGTAATCATGTTCTGGAATCCAGCCCATGGCCCCATGTTTTCTATAAAACTTTTGATCGTCATTCTCAATATCAATTCCAGATTTTGCAGACCAAGGCGTTTTTTGGTGGAAGTATACAGTCTCAGTAGTACCCTCACTCCCATCTTCTTTATAACATCTTAATGGAAAGAATACTGTTGTGTTTGCGGGTCGAGGCATTTGTCCTGTTCTGTTGTGTGACCTCCAATCATCACCTAGATAATTTTCACCATCATTATGCATATGAATTGGTTCTTTGTAATACCCATACCGACCTTGAGTGTTTGGTTCATACCCAATGATTGGTTTTAGAATTTCATTAAAAAGATTACAAGCTTTGGTTTTTTCATCTTCAGTGAAAAATTCTAAATTTGTATGTCCCTGCATAGAATCACTCATCTCATCTATTGGCAATCCACTATCGGATATTTTTCTATATCCCAAATAATTTTTTTTTATTGATTGTCCGTATTTTCGAGCCCTATTTAATACTTGTAACTCTTCTTCTAAATTTATTAGATTATCAATTACTGATAAAGGAACATCTGCATAATGAAACATGGTATTACTCATTACTCATCTCCACCTGTTACTGGATTAAAATTCTTCGCATCCTCAAAGAATGAGGTTGTCTCACTGAAACCAAAATCATCATCAGCGTCGGCACTTGTTGGGTTTGGTGTAACTGTGTATCTCTGTTCTCTCTTAGGTGATTGATCAGGTAGGTCTGTATACTGGTCAACCTGTACAGTCTTAATAACCTTACTAGAGGTAACAGGACCGTAGAGATGGAACTTAGCAGTAAAAGAGAGGGTGTAGATAATGGCTCTACGGTTTGCAAAGTCACCCTGATAATCGTCTTCGTAACCAATACTATTCAGAACAACAGGGACATCTCTCTTGATACCCATATCTGTGTTGTCATTGATTGTGACCGTGTAATCAGGTTGAAAGTATGGTAGAATTTGTTCCACAATCTGCAACGCATCATCTGACTGTTTTGACAGGATATAGAGTTCAAAGTCAATGTTGTATGGAACAGGCATATACTGCGTATCCAACTGATCAGACTTTGCACCCTTCACCTTCTTGAACTTCTGCACACGTTGTAGTTTGCGTGATGGGTCATATGACATGCCAGTAATCTCAAACCCAATACGAGGTAGAGTTACAGCGGTCTGATTAGACAAAGATGGATCATCATTCAGACGAACAAGGAACTTCTGCCGTGGACCATACGCAAGAGGAACCTTCATAGACTGTTGAATAGTTCCACTGTTGTCCTTACGAACAAGATGAATGTCATTGAAAAGTGAGCCGAAAGAAACGACTACCTTACGAATGGTTTCATGGTAGAATTGTTGTCCCAACATTACGATACTTCTCCTGCATCACCGAATGGATTTGATTCGCTGAAGTCTAGGATAGTGTCATCCAATTCATCGAACAGTTCATTCTGATTGACCTTATCTGTCACTTGGTCACCTACTATATAGTCCTCATTGATAAAGTATGATGGATCACCAGTATCAGCAGAACTCTCAATTAGGATAGACTCACCAACAGAACTGCTGTCGTCTTCACCAATGATGTTGTCTCCGTCTGTCTCCTCAAGAAGAAGACCAGAGTTATCTTCAAGTCTGATGTTCTCATTGACTGCACTTGACTGTTCAAGTGTGAACTGATAAGTGAGTGCATCCATTGATTCTGCATCTTCGATTGCATCAATTGCAGCAATGTCTGTGTCGAGAACTTCTGAACCATAATCAAATGTGCGACAACGCATTTTGTATACTGGGTTGTTGTCGAGTTGATGGAATGGCTCATCGTGGTCAACGAAGTTAATCTCAAACAGTTTACCAAGAATAGGATGGTAGATTGCATCACCTTCTTGTGGTCTATCTGCATCTGTAGAAGATGCCTCTGAGATTAGATACCCACTCTCGTATGAAGATGGAATGTCAACCTCGTCACTGTCTAGTGTTCCATCCTCAAGTAGAATAGAACCTGTGAGTGTATCTGTACCACTCTCAATCGTGAACTGTTTGGTGATGTCTCTAAATCTACTCTTACTGACAACGAAGGTGACTTCACTGAGGTTCTGCAAACCAAACTGAGTCATCAATTCTCGTTCACCAGCATACCCACCACCAGAGTTCTCAACATACATTTCAATCTTTGACTGAGTGTTGAACTTGGATAGAGAGTCTTCACCAAGGAACGTGTCCTCAGCCACAAGTGTGCGGTCAAGATAATAAACATCGTGACCGTAAATCTGAATTGCTTCTGCAATCAAATCTGCATACAGATTTTTTTCTGTGGTAAGTGCATGTTGATTGCTTGTGTGAAATGCTTTATTGACTGCCATGTTTATCCAATCATGTAGTTAACTGGTAGTTCGAACGCAAGTTTCATCTCTTCTTCAAGTCTAATAATCTCTTCTTGCGCCTGAGTGTAAATTGTTTCACCGTTCATCGTCACACCACCGAGCATCTCTACGCCACTAAACTTGGAAAGGTTTGCACCCCACTGTCTCTTAATCAGTGCGGTTGCGTACTTCTTTAGATACATGTCATTGTATAGGTCTGTGAATGTGCCGGGATCAAGTTTACGATAACAATCAATGATAATATAATCAACGTCAGCAGTTACCTTATTCTCCCAATCCATGTCAATATACAAACGGTTCTGGTGTTGGTTGAAACGAACTGGTGTCTCCCCAACAAGAATATGTTCTAATAGGTCTAGGTTATCCATAGCCATCTGATACTGAATAACAGATGTGGATGAGAGATCAAACAAATCGTTCAGTCTTAACTGATAACGAATGTCGAACATGTTAGACCCACCACCTGTATCAGTGAATGGGAATACTCGCATAACTGAAAGAACTGAATCAGGAACAGGAATCCAGTTCTTACCCTCGTACCATACGGCTGTTGTTGAACCGTCAACATCAGTTACAGTTGCTAGTGTCTCGTTAGACCTTGCCCGTGTAACATCTGCGGTTGTGATGAGATGTTTGAGATACATCCTCTCCGCCCCATCGTAGTGATATTCTGCAAAGAATTGTAGTGCCTCGTCAATACGGTCATCAACTTGGTCATCTGACACGTTAATGTCGATAACCCCATATCCAAGGTTCCGTAGACAATAATTCTTGAAGTCTGCTCTGGTAGAAGGTATTGCCATTAGAAGATTCCTTTTTTATATATTTATAACATTATGTATTGTAACGGTGAGGTTTAGGTGGTAATGCTTGATAACTGGATAACTTCGGTTTCCAAACTGGAAACTTTTGATCTGCATATGCATCATGTCTTGTTTGTGGAATACTATCTTCTGTGTAGTATTTACCGTATTTACCCTCTTTCATAATAAGATCATCAAGTTCCTCTGCACTAAAACCTTCCTTTTTCTTTTCATTATACCATTCCCGACATTTACATTTAGCACATTTTCCACATGGACAATGAGAAACCAACTTTTGTAGTTCTTGTGGTAATGTTTCCAGTGTTTGCCACCTACCCATGTTATGATTCATCAATGGCCATTCAATAGGAATATCTGTATAATCTCTAACTATAGAATAATCTATTCTGGAATATGAATTTCCTCTCCTATAAAAATTTTCAACTGGTTCTAAACTTTTAAAATACCAATTTGAAGGACTCCAGTTATATGTATTATAACCTATGCATATCAAATCTACATTATACATTTCTGATAACAGAGCAACATTATACCATTTTGACCTTACAGTTTCTAACATGACATCACTAGCACGTTCTTCAACCTCTGAAAAACCAAAATCAAAATCACGAACATTTTTTTTCAACCAATTACACACAATAGGATACTGTTCTAAATCTTGATCAGATGCATCAAGTGTAAGTACCCGTGTTATCACATCATCTTTAGTTTCAGTAAGAAGTTTATACAACATAGCTATACTATCTGAAGAAGAACTAGTTGCTGCGAAAATTTTCATAGTCTTTCCACTCATGTGGTTTGTTTAGTCGATTGGTAAAATGGACATACTTTATATCTGGATGAAATTCCCCACCCATGTATATGTAGTCATTACCTGTAAGTTGTTCATACTTCTGTGTCATCTTATAGTTCCATCGGCTAATGCTGTCAGAAACTATTTCATCACTGACAACCCATCGTGTGAACCACTCGTTTGGTAGAACCACAAGGTCTAACTGTTCTCTGACACTATCCTCTACGAAATACTGTTCTCCGTTCACTGGTCCTGTTGTCGTTCCATTCTCAATGTAGAACTTCTGCCAGTGATGAATGTCACTCATGAACTTGTCATAGATATATCGACAGTCCTTCGGGTAGTATTTGAAGAACCCACCATTGATGCGATACTCATTGACATCGTTTCTCCACCATCCCGGCATCGCAACAAACTGTCCTCGTTCAATCGGGTAGTCAAAGATTTTCTCATAGTCATTGATAAGAAGAACATCAATGTCCATCACACAGATGGGTTCGTCTGTCTCCATCTGCATACCCCACATCTTATTCCACTGTAGGGTTACCTTCTCATGGTATGGCTCTCGTATCCAAATGATGTTATACTTCGATAACTTTCTCTCTAGATATTCTTCGTACTCTGGTCCATATTTGTCACCGATACGAACACATACTATATCCATTTATCATATCTCTGTTTTGTTGGAGTCCACCCTCGTAGGTAAGCTCCGTCAGCGTGTTTCAAAACGTCTAGTAAGTTATTAAATGAATCAACCAATTCATCTAGAGTATAATATGCATGTGACATATGATAACTGAAGATATTGGTTGCGTCAAAAAATACAGTTTTCCCTTTAATTTTTTGAGAGATTCTATCATAGTCTGGTGATATCAAGTCCATCAACCAATATTCAATGTCATAATCATCATGCATTTTTTGTTCTAATTTTCTCAAATCTTCAAATGCAGGCATGTCTCTCTTTGCATTTTTAGATGAAACAGAATCAGGCATTACCATATTATGAGTGAGTCTTTTACTGTAGTAATTAATTTCCCTTAATGACATATCCATTTCTAGAATCATTTGTTTTATATCCAAATTTTCTTGACAATAATCAAACAAAACAACTTCACTACTAAACTTTAACCTGTCTACGATCAGTGCAGCACGTTGTCCTGCCGTGCTGGAAAATATAATATCAAATTTTTCTGTAGGGAGTTCTCCAACTCCCTCTGTGTTCTCTATATAAAACTGTTTCGTTATCCTTGTCATAAATCTACTAAAATAGTAATCTTTTAAATCCACATTATCAAGGTCTTTCCAAGATTCAGTTTGATGATCTCTATAATATGAGAACGCTTTTCTTGATCTTTCATCATTAGTAAAATTTGTGATAGTAGGTAATCCTTCTACATCAATCCACGGTGGGGTATAGTCGTCATGGAAATTATCAGGGGATCGTTTAATAACATCATATCTCTCCGACATGTCGGGAGCACCAATTTCTTTCCACATCTTCAAATTCAAATTCATGTGCTGGTGATGAAAATATGCTTTATGGTTTGGTCTTGCCATTATGTGGGCCTTGCAAAACTGTCCACTCTCCACAAAATCATAGAAGTCTGTTATTGATGTTTGTCTTTTCTCTGGACCACCAGATACCATATCAAATACCATACCAACTGATACAATCATAGCATGGGTATGATCACAATTTAAAAGAACATCATGAACTTCACTTCTATAGCAAAAACGAACATCGTGTCCAGTGCCCGCACCAGTTTCCCCACCAGAAACCATAAATGTTGTAGTTTGGGTTTGTTTCTCTATTCCAAAATCCCACTTTAGTTTGTCTGGATAAACCACCAGAAACAACATATCTTTAAATCTTTTGTTTATTTTTTTATTGTGTGTTTCACCTAACCACAATGTAACAAATTCATCAAAGTTATTCATAAATCTCTTTCAAGACATCTTTACCAAACTGCTTTACGATAGACTTTTTCATCAACTCTTCACGCTCTTTATTGAAACCACCGTGCATGATAAAGTGATATCTGTTCTCATTTGAACTGTTTAGTGCCTCATGTTCCACACCATTGTCAAACCAGAACCCAGTGCAATTCTCAAAGGGCAACTCCTCTTTCGTATCTGACCGTCTCAGGTAACAGTTCTCTGGTTGATAGAATGCAATATTGATTGCACCAGCAATGTTTCTAATTCTATTCTCTCTTATTCTCTGTGGACTTGCATCATTATGTGCGTCGATACCAGCACCAGGCTCTAGTAACATGAAACGCAAACGACGATAGGATTTATGCGGGAACTCCTCTAACCATCTTTTTGTCTCTGGACACACTTCGGCAATTTCTGTCCAACCCCATTCAACATCTTCCTCTCGCAATCCATGTCCTTCTGGGTTTTTGGTGTGAAACCATCCAAGAGAAATATCACTACCTTTCTCCACAAAACTATGAATAGATGCAGACTTCCAACCACCATGTCCACCATCACCAAAACGATGTTCTACAAAGAACCCTTCATCATATACTGCCTGTGCTTCTTGAATACAAACCTCTGGTATCTCTATGTCCATCTTAAGATACCAAACATCATTATCTCTGCACCAATTTACAATCTGTTTATGACTCATCTTCCTATCACCATAAACCTCTCCATACCATTGTCCAGTGTCTTTGTTCCACTATACATTACATCCACAAACTCAGCCTGTTCTGCAAGTTCTTCTGGACTACTTACACAATTAATGTGGTCTTCATATTTATCCTCGTTGGTTGATTGCAATACATAAACAACATCATTAAAGAACCCCCTATTGAGTTTCTTAAATCTAGTCATTGGAAACATGTGTTCACAAGAAG
>Ga0255761_10004024_pt1 | contig 13164 bp, 8 predicted proteins | sample 071ome_29_FD_179961 | JGI IMG/M metagenome (GOLD analysis project Ga0255761, IMG submission 179961) | Coastal salt marsh microbial communities from the Groves Creek Marsh, Skidaway Island, Georgia - 071407BT metaG (version 2) | ecosystem: Environmental > Aquatic > Marine > Intertidal zone > Salt... | reverse complement strand
CGTAAACACTGGCGATCCATTCCTATTCCAATGGGAAATCGACGGTGTAGGTACTTTTGAAGGAGAGCAAGCGGATGTGTTCATTCCAAAAATTGGGGTGTACGACATCAAGCACTCTGTCTTTAATCAAGGCGGTCACGCCACAGCTGAAGGTCAAGTAGAAATCTTCAAGGATGCTGATTTCATTTGTGCAGGCGCAGCGGAATTTTTGACCGATTGTACCGACCGCACTTGGAAACTCGCTCCTCAAGCAGGTTCTCTTTGGGTAGGACCATCGGACGCGTCTACGACTTGGTGGGCGATCGGCGGAACTGCAGCCACAGACCGTCCTTGTGCTTACGACGACGAGTGGACCTTTAACTCAGACGGTGATATGATCTACGATACGCAAGGCGATATCTGGGCAGAAACCTACATGGGTGTAGCGACAGACGGCTGTCAGCCAGAATCTGTGCTTACAGGACCAAAAGCGGCATGGGCAAGCGGTACACACGGCTTCGAAATCATTCCTGGCGGTGGGCCTAATGGTGAGGACCAAATCAAAGTGAACGGCATGGGCGGCTTCATCGGCCTTCCTAAGGCTGCAAACGCTGGTGAGGTAAGCTCTCCAGTAGCCTCCATCACTTACGACATCTTGAGCATGACCGACGACGGCACTGCTCGTTACATGGAGATTCAATGTAATTGCACGTCGCTATTGTGGCGCTTCACCTTGTACTCAGAACTATAATGCACATTAAAACAGGTTATATCGTTTCTATGTTGGCTTTGGGGGTGTTCGCTTCATGTGAAACCGCCGAAGTACCACGTCTCATGGGCAGTGATGTAGTGATCGCCGAAGGCAACACTACCTACACCTATGAGTATGAAATAGCCTTAGATCAACCAGCCCCAAAAACCTTAAGTTTCGACTACACCACCACCGAACTCACTGCACTAGAAGGAGAGGACTTCACCGCTTCTTCAGGGACCGTGACCATCGAGAAAGGTGAGTCAACCGCGCTCATCCCTATAGAAATCCTTGGAGATGAGGAAGCGGAACAAAGTGAGAATTTTTGGATCGCATACCAGAATGGTGAGAATATTAACATTCCGAACCCATTCAACGCTATCACGCTGGAAAACGATGATAATTCCTACAATCAATCGGACTCAGGTTATACCACTCCGCTCTCTTACCCAGGCTTCACACTGGTTTGGGCGGACGAGTTCGATGGCGCACAACTCAACACATCAGATTGGAATTACGAGACTGGTGCGAGCGGATGGGGAAATCAGGAAAGTCAGTATTACCGTTCTGGTACATCCAATTGTGAAGTCAAGGACGGTTATTTGATCATCACTGCGAAACAAGAGAACTATTCAGGCGCGCCCTTCACCTCGGCTCGAATCACAACACAGAACAAGCAATCGTTCAAATACGGTCGCATCGATATCCGTGCGCGCCTACCTTTCGGACAAGGTCTTTGGCCGGCGCTTTGGATGTTGGGCGATAATATCACGACGGTGGGATGGCCATCCTGTGGTGAGCTCGACATCATGGAGTTGATCGGTGGCGACGGCTTGAACGACCGTACCGTTCATGGAACGGCACACTGGAATGCAGGAGGCCAAGCCAGCCATACAGGAAGCAAGTCCTTGCCAGATGGCAAATTTGCCGACCAGTTCCATGTATTCTCTGTCGTTTGGGATCAAGGATCGATCAAATGGTACGTGGACGATGTATTATACCATAGCTTGAACACAACGTCGTTATCGGCGTTCCACGAAAAACACTTCTTCATCTTTAACATAGCTGTAGAAGGCGATTGGCCGGGACCAATTAATTCATCCACCATCTTCCCGCAATTCATGGCGGTGGATTATGTACGTGTATTTCAATAATTACTAACCATAAATAATGCTTAACATGAAAAAAATCTACGCTTATTTAATGTTGTGCTTGCCTATGCTAGGTATGGCACAAAACGATGTGACATTCATCGTTGACATGACTCAGTACACTGGGTCCACCGCTAACGGAGTTTTTGTTAACGGTAATTTTAATAACTGGTGTGGTTCTTGTAACCCGATGTCTGATCCAGAGGGTGATTCTATCTGGACTGTAACCTTACCGCTTCTAGCAACTGCTGATTCGATTGAGTTCAAATTCACGGTTGACGGGTGGTCAGATGATGAGATCTTTACTCCGGGGGACCCTTGTACCATCACAGACCCATCAGGACAATATACCAACCGTTTCGCTGTAATTTCCGGTGATACTATTCTTCCGGGCTATGCTTGGGAAGATTGTAGTGGCGTAGCGGGTAAAGTTTACATGACGTTCCAAGTGAACATGTCATACACTGCCGTTGATTCAACCGGTGTGTGGTTGGCTGGTGGTACTGGTTTTGGTGTCCCTGGCGATAACCAAATGTACCCTATTGGTGATTCTGTATACTCTAAAACTCTACGAGCTGATACAGGATTCTACAGCATGTTTACTTTCCTTTCTTCAAACGATCCAGGATGGGGTTCTAAGGAAAACATCGTAGGTAAGCCATGTGCTGCTGGTCAGTGGAGTGACCGTGATATGGTTGGATATAGCGCGACAAACGGTTTGATGTCAGACTTCCACTACCGTACATGTTTCGGTGAGTGTACAACGGACGGTACTTGTCCAGTTCCTGCAGCTCCAGTAAACGTTACTTTCCAGTCTGATCGTTCAAACAGCCCATCATTCACTACCGCCTACATTTCAGGTACTATGAATGGTTGGAGTGGTGATGCGAACCAAATGACTGATGCTGACGGTGATGGTGTATACGACGTAACACTTTCATTGTTACCAGGTTCTTACGAGTTCAAGTTCACTGCTGATAACTGGGCGATCCAAGAGAACTTCGATCCAACAACTGCAGATTCTGTATGTACATTGACCACAGGTGGCTTCACTAACCGTTTCATCACGATCGGTCAAGCGGATACTACATTGGATGTACAATGTTGGGAAGAGTGTGGTCCTTGTGCCAACATCGGTGTAGAAGAGTTTGAAGCAGACTTCTCTGTGAAGCCAAATCCAGCTTCAGATCTTTTGATCATCGAAAACACTACTGGCGCACGTTCTACAGTAGTTATGTACAACATCACAGGCGCGAAAGTATTGGAGCAAAGCTTCGATGCTGAAGCGCGTCTTGACGTTGCAGCAATGCCACGTGGTATGTACATCGTACGTATACAAAACGGTTCTACTGAATCAGTAGTACGTGTTGCTTTGAAATAATGCTTACAATTGGTTAGTAAGTATAGGGGGCCCCATTAGGGGTCCCTTTTTTTATTGTATTTTCCCGCTATGAGATTGAGATTCCTGCTTTTTGTCTTGTGTATGTCCGGTGCTGTGATGAATGCGCAAACCGCACGCAGAATTGGCCCTGCACAAGGACTATTGCACCCCACTGTATACGACGTTGCCCAAGATCCTTTTGGCTTCGTGTGGATCGGTACCCGCGACGGATTGTTCCGCTACAACGAGGGCCGCGCGGTGGGCATGGAATTTCTACCTGAAGGGCTCGCGCCAGCGCGCAACATTCAAAGCCTTTGCGTACGTCAAGATTCTACCTTGTGGATGGGATTGGCGCAGCTCGGGGTGTTGGCCTATGATATTCAACTAATGCAACCCAAGACGCTGGGCTACCCACGGTTCGATGACGGAATTAGCGTGCAAGCCTTGCACGAGGATGGGCATGGAAGGTTGTGGGCCGGTACCTCCGGACAGGGATTGTATTATTTGGACGATGAGGCAGGGGAATGGCGCACGGTATCCTTTGCCTATGCGCCTGAAGAGCTCATGTTTGTCTTTGATTTCGCCGATCAGGGCGATACCATTTGGATTGGAAATTCGGGCGAGCATTTGCTGTATTACCTCTACAGCGACGACCGTGTGCATTCCTTTGCGGAGAGTGATGAATTCCAATCCTACAGCAAGAGCGTTGATGTACAGGGCGGCAAAGTGTTATTCGGAATTGCCGAGCACGGGTTATGGGAAATTAGCGGGGGCCAATTATCTCAAATCCCCTCACCCTCCACCAACCCAAGAGATGTGGCCTATGAAGGCAAGCAGATTTGGGTGAGTACGGACGGTAACGGGATGTTTGTGCGCGGTGCAGAAGGAAATTGGACCCAGTGGAGCAAACAAGATCCACAACTGGGCATCGCCACCGACCAGTTCTACTCCATCACTCCCGTAGGCAACGACTTTTGGGTAGGTACATTCAATGATGGAATCACGCTTTTTCCGAGAGGCAGCCGTCCCATAGAAAAACTGCGCAATCCTGAGTCCTTTACCTATACTTCCATTCAGAGCGCCTTGTCTATAGAAGCATCTGGAAGTTCAATCTGGGTTGGATATGATGGCGACGGCTTGGTGCGTTACGATTTTTCGGGAGGCGCCTGGAGGCCTACGGCATTTTTAAATAATGAACGCAATGACTATCCTCAGGTAATTACCAGCATGCAGTCCAATAACGACGGATCGATTTGGCTGGGAACCTTCAATGATGGTTTACTGCATCTAGATCGCAATGGTCAGATCTTGAAGAGATTTATGGCCTTTACGGATTTTAGTTTCGGATTGAACAACAACAATGTTTGGTCGCTAGCGCCTGCCGGTGGTGATAGTTTGTGGGTCGGAACGCTCGGCGGTCTGCAGCTTTGGGATGGACAGGAATTCCTTACGCCATGGCAGGAGCCTTGGGCGGTGGGCCGAAATATCATGGATCTTGAGCGCCAAGGAACGGCACTCTGGGTCGCCTCAGAGTTCATGGGGCTCTATCGCATAGAAGGTCAAAGCATCACGCATTTCCCATTGGAGTATCCTATCCTGGATCTACAATCATTGCCGGATGGCACCCTTGCCTTAGGCACAGAGGGCGGTGGTTTATGGCTCTTATCTGATGGTGAACTAAACGAAATATCTAACCAGGCTTCATTGACTTGTTATGGCATGGAGTTGATGGAGGGCCAATTATATTTGACCACCAACACCGGACTTTTATTAGCTTCACAAGAAGCCGGACAATGGGAGTTCTCTACAGTGCTTCCGCAAGAAGAAACACAGCTTTCTCTTTTCAATCGCAAATCAATGCTTGCAGTAGGCACAGACCTTTGGATAGGGGGTGCCGGCGGTGTGATTAAAACAAAGCCAGCAGTGGAATCTCCAGCTTCCAATCTGCTATTGACCGGGGTGAGGGTGGATAATGCGGACCAAATGTTCAACGTCGTCAGTGGACGTGCGGAAAACGCTTTTACCCTTGAGCCCGGAACGCGCTCGGCTCAATTTTTCTTTGAAATCATGTCTTTGCAAGAGCGCAGCGGGAAATCTGCGGAGTACAGAGTGGAAGGCTTGGTAGAGAACTGGACTCCGGTACCGTCAAATCTTCGCAGTTTGACCTTTAACAATCTTCAGTCCGGTAACTACAGACTCGAATTGCAACTGCTCAATGCTTCAGGAACAGTAGAAAGTGCCATTAGCATGCCCTGGACAGTAGAAGCTTATTTCTGGCAGCGTACATGGTTCCGCGCACTGGTATTGGTGCTCTTTATTCTCCTCGTCGGTGGATCACTGGCGCTGTACCAAGACCGCAAGTTGCGCGCAACACGGGTGAAACTCCTTGAGACAGAAAGAGAACTCCTTTCCGCCAAAGCGGGGGAGATGGAGGCGAAGGCAAAGCAAAAGAGCGATGAGCTCAGTTTCCAATTATTGAAAACCTCCAGTCGTATCGAGCTCCTGCAATCGTTCCGAGACAGATTAAAAGAGGAACGTACCAAGGCTGGAAAAGGCAACGAGGTGGGGACCTTCCTGCAAAGTCTTATTCGGGACTTGAACCGAGAACTGCAGAGCGAAAATTATTGGGATCACTTCGAGCGAAACTACCGTGACCTCCACGATCAGTTCTCTGAATCCTTGGTGGAGAAGCATCCAAAGTTGACCAAAGGGGAAATTCGCTTGAGTTACCTCATACGTCAGAAGATGAACAACAAGGAAATCGCAACGGTGCTGAACGTAAGTCCGGCTGCTGTAGAAAAAGCGAAATACCGCCTTAAAAAGAAGATTGCCCTAGAAAAGGAGGAGTCTCTTGACCAATATTTGCAAGATCTTTAGGTTTTGTCCAGTCTTTGTCCATGCCGGACCTTGGGCCAATTCCAATAGAATTTTCACATTTGTAATGAGTTAACGACGGAAATCACGTCTTGTAGGTTTCTTATACAACCGGCGCCTGGAGAGGCGCCGGTTTTGTTTTGTCTTTTCCCTAGATTAGGGCATGCGAAAACCACTCCTCTTTTCTTGTCTTATTGTATGGACGCTGTCCGCTTGTAACAAGGCCATTCCACACAGTGACGACCTGCTCTTTGATGTGGGGTTAATGGGGGAATGGGAAATCAGTTCGCGCACGGTCAATGGTACGCCAGACCCTACCGTAGATTGTTGTGAATACCTTGAGTTGCGTGGGGATAGTGTTCTAGAAGACCTCTCTGGATTTTGGTTTTATAACGATGGAGATACCGTGCAAACCGAAGGCACATTTACAGTAGATACTTTAGAGGGTGATATCCAATTCTACCATCAAAACAGCTCCTTCACCCGAAACTATGTGGCGGTCAGCTACGATGTCATTTATTTAGAGCACCACGTCGGCAGCACTTATTTCGAAGAGATTTGGAGACGCCAATGAATTAATTGGTCAACCATAATTCCAATAACTGCTCCTGTGAAGTACTGGATTCGCGACTCATGCGTATGAAATGGCCTTTGCTCCCTTCTTTATAGCTTACCTCATAAGGCACAACCAGTTTTTTAGAACCACGAGTAACATTTAGGTCGATGACGGTGCCTGTTTCTGGTCCGCCATATTCATTTTGCAATTGATCGCTATACCCTTCTATGATATCCCCTTCTTCGAATTGCAAGGAGTTTTCGTTGCCAATTTTTTTAACGACCAAGGTATTTGTTCCTCGAAGGCGACGGTACTTGATTCCAAAATCTCTCAAGGGATCTGCTACCACTGGACCTACATAACTGCGGTCGTACAGCACTCCAACTTTAGCTAAATACTCTTGCACAGGCAGGGGTGTAGTACCACTCACATAGTTGTCAAAGAATTGTTGCAAATCAGGATGTACAAGCGCCACGAATTCCTCTATGAAGTCGTCGTCCTTGAAGCTTTTATCTGGACCATAAGTATCGCGCAGTTCGAGGACCACATCTAGCAAGTCTTTTTTCCCTTGTGTGAGCTCCATGATACGAATATCCAGCAACGCGCCCATCAGCGCACCGCGCTGGTAGACCTGCATGTATTGTTTTTTATAAGGCTTGTGCAGGACGTTTTCGCTCATCTCTGTGAACGGCATCTTTTCGGTCGGGTAGCGATCTGCAGTCACAATTTTTTGGTGCAATACAGAGCTGATGTATTCCTCTCGTGTAATTACACCGCCCTTGACTTGGCTGATGCCTGCAAAATATTCTGTGATGCCTTCATAGAGCCACAGGTGTTTGCTCATCTGTGGGTCGATATAGTTGAAGTTGCCTATTTCCTCACTGTGTAACCCGAGCGGAGTAAGGATGTGAAAGAACTCATGGATACACACATCAGCCATTTGGTCGAGGACCATATCATTGCCGAAATCGGGCAAATAATACACGGAGCTGTTGCCGTGTTCTAGTGCGCCGAAGCCTTGGCCCATCAATTCTCTGAGTGCTTTTACGATGGTGCCCAGCTTAATGTCTGTGCCTTCGACTAAACCCTGGAATTCGCTGTAGTCCTTGATGTAGAAAATGAAGGCGTAGCGGTCCACGGGAAGGTTGCCGTGTAGAAAGGATTCGATAGCGCCCATGCTTAGGCGTACTTGCTCGTAGATCTCCGCTGATAATTCTCGACCGCTTTCGCTAAATACTCCGATGGTCACTTTTGTTGGGCCCAATTTGAATGAGGTCGTATCCGGCTTCGCAAACATGATGGGGCAATCCAAGAGCTGGTGGTAATCCTTGGCATGGAAGTTTTGGGTGTTGCCATAGGAATAGCCGTTCATCGCACTCAGCCCATAAAGCGTCGGACTTTTTTTAACCTCTAGGGTGATGGGCATTTCCTCGGCACCCGTAAAGAAACCAAAGTAGCCGGCGGCATTGATCAAGAAGTTGCGTCCTTCTTGATTGTTCGTTCCGGCCGGTTCGAAAATCTTGTTTTTGCGCACCTTGGCGTCAAAGGAATCATCCACCCAATACTCGATCTTCTTTGGTTCGCCCTTGATCACATAAGTGTTGCCCTTCTTTTTCACTTTTAAGGATTTGCCTTCAGCGCCATAGGCCTTGAAGTCCTTGATGAAACGACCGTAGTCCAAGGTGGCGTAGGTCCCAGGAATGGTGGCGGGAAAGTTAAATTCTACCCCGGCGACGTATTCGCCAAAGTTCATCTTTGTGGCATCTACCGTAACCTTAACTCTATCGTCCTCGACATTAATAAGGTCTAGGGTGTAGCTGTGGTAGCCTGTTTTTTGGCCAAAGCTCAACAGAGGAAGTAAGAATAGGAGTAGGGTTTTGCGCATGCTCATAGAATTTGCCTTTGCTCAAAAATACGCGAAAACCAGGCCAGAGTACATAGGGTATAAAATAGAAAGCCCCGCGACACTGTCGCGGGGCTAACCAACACTCTGAAACTATGATTAAGCCGCAGCTTCGTCTTTGCTGATTGCCAAAGAGTAAACTACGAGACCGAATCCAATTTTGTTCACCGCATCTGCGATGTTGTAGCAAAGGTTCAACAGACCGTCATCAGCAGAGCCGATAGACATTCCGAATAGACCACCTTCAGTACCTAGAATGTAACCGATAGGGTAAATAGCCCAACCGATAACAACAAACTTGGCCAACATAGAGTTTGCCTTAGCTACTTTGCCACCTGCTGCATTCGCAAGTTTCGCAACGTCGCCAGCCATAACCAACCATACAATGTAGAAGTAAGCAGCGCCAGAAAGTGCACCCCATACCCATGATTGTGATTGATCAGCGTAGAACGCTTCTCCAATGTAACCCAATACTAGCATCGCTACAGAAGCCAAGATGAGCTTCCAAAGGATTGCTGTTGTTCCACCCGCTTTCTTAGTAATCAAATAGAATTCAACACACATCAATGGAACTGTCAAAGTCCAATCGACGTAGCGCAATACTACTGGACTACCGTGAACTGGGTAGTAATTTCTCATGTAGTAGTAGTGAACCGCAGCAATACCTGTGATCAATCCACTTACTAGTAGAGATGTTTTCCATTCATCAGAAACGCGGCTGCGCTCCATGAAGAAGAACACTGACGCGGCAAACATTGCCATATAGCCAGCGAAGAATGTGAACGTTACCGGATCATCGACCGGGAACTTCGCTATTTCTAGAAATAGTGACATGGTGTTAAAAAATTAAAGGTTATAACTACCACTTAACTGCCTCCTTAGGGTATTGTTCATGGAGGACCTAAAATTGAGTATAAACACTCATAAATTAGCCTGAAAACGTGGTTTTATGGTCTATATAAGCCCTAGATGCTGGGTTAATTGAACAAAATCGCGTGAAAAATGTTGCTCAATATATAAAAGGTCCAAAGTACATTTCATAATGAATTACGATTTAGCGCTCATCGGTTTAGGTGCTTCCAATAGTTTATTGCTTTTGGAGTTGCACGAGCGTGGATTGCTCCAAGATTTGGATGTATTAATCCTAGAATCGCAATCAAAGTGGAAGAACGACAAGACCTATTGTTTCTGGGGTCATCATCAGGATGCCATTTTTTCCACTTTACGCCCCCTATTATTAAAAGAGTGGACAAAGCTCGATTTCAATGGAGAGGTGGAGCAGATGAAGTTCATGCGTTACGGCATGTTGGAGAGCATCACATTGTACGAGCATACCAAGCAGTTAGTACTTCAATATCCAAATATCAATCTGGTTCGAGCTTCTTTGACCAGCTTCAAGAGTGAAGCGGAAGGTGTAGCGGTGTACTCAGATAACACTAAATGGATGGCCCAACGTGTATGTGACAGTCGCCCTCCAGAGATCAAGGAACCCACAGGTCCGTTGGTGCTTCAGAGTTTTACCGGATGGCGTGTGAAGACGGATTGGCCAAACTGGGATCCGTCTAAGTTGGTATTGATGGATTTCAATATTCCTCAAAACGGTTTTACCCAATTCATGTATATCCTCCCTATAAATGAATACGAAGCCTTGGTAGAGGTAACGCGATTCGGGAGTGAGGTGCTGCCAGAAGAATTGGCCGCTACTCATCTAAAGAGTTACCTCCTTGGTTTGGAAGGACCCTATGATGTGGTTCATGAAGAACAAGGGGTTATTCCTATGACTCAACATGCGCTTCAGCAGCATCCCGACGCTCGAATCATTTCGATGGGCGCAAGGGGAGCGGTCATTAAACCGACTACGGGCTATGGCTTTAAGTACATGTATGATCGCGCCAAGGAATTGGTCGGGGAGCTCGAACAACAAACGGTGGCGCGTAAGCATCAATTTTGGAATTGGCCCCGAACAGGCATGGGTCGACACTATTTCTACGATCATTTGCTCTTGCACATTTTAAAGTACAAGCCGCAGTGGGGCAAGGAAATCTTTACAAAGCTGTTCACGAACAGAACACACGAGGGAATTTTCGGATTCTTAGATGAGAAGAGTACCCTTCGTTGGGAACTAGGAATGTTTGCAGGTCTTCCCATCATGAAATTTTTGTGGGCTGTGGTAGCGTCCTTCTTCGCCTTCTTGCGCACTCGACCCGCGCGTTGGGCACCTATGGCCATGGTACTCACTGCGATGGGCTTGCAAGCGACCCTGCCGCAATATGCCCAGCCTATTTCCATAGGTATTCTGGTCTTTATGCTGTTTTTAATAGGTATACCGCACGGTGCACTGGACGGTTACGGTCATGCTAACGGGATGCGCTTGCCCAAATTTATACTGAGATATAGCGGCATCATGGCCATAGTTTTATTGTTCTGGGCTGCGAGTCCTATAGTGGGCTTGCTGGCGTTCATATTCTATAGTGCCTGGCATTTTGGAGAAACCGACATGCGAGAGTGGGGATTACCGAGTGCCATTTTATCCATGGCCTGGGGAACTATCCTCTTTGTACTCTTGCTGTTGCCACATATGTCTGAAGTCAATTTAGTACTGAGCACCATGGGGATTTCAGAAGTAACTTTTTCCGAAGGCGCACTTGTGACCGCCTATCGTGCTGCGGCGGCTATTGGCGTCGTAGGAGGCTTATGGTTTGCCTCAGTGCCTTGGTTGATATCCATTGTGACGCTGCTGTTGCTGGGCGAGCAATCCTTGGCCATTGCTTTTGGTACCTACTTTATCCTTCAGCACAGCGCTTCAGGTTGGGATCATCTAAAAAAGGCACATCAATGGTCGCACGTTCAAATGTTCATGCGCGCCTTGCCTTTCACCATTGGTTCTGTAGCGTTGTTTTTGGTGATTTTCCAATTTGACCGCAACTCCCTTTCCCAATGGAGTAGTTACTTCCTGATCTTCCTTAGCGCCTTGAGTTTACCGCACATTTATTTCATGTCGCGGCTCTATCAAAAGCAGGATTAAGCCAATTTCTTTTTGAGTGTAATGTGGGTGATTTCCGGCCACATTCCGACACGTCCCGGGAAGGCTAAATAGCCAAAGCCGCGGTTTACATGCAAGACCTTGCCATCCTCTTCGCGATATACACCGGCCCATTTTGGGTATTTGAATTTCACCGGAGACCATTTGATCCATCCCGGGATTTCAATACCAAACTGCATACCGTGCGTATGGCCACTTAAGGTGAGGTGTACCTTGTTTGGATGTTGCTTCACCTTGGCATCAAAGTGACTAGGGTCGTGGCTCAACAACACAGTGAATGCATCTTCCGGAATCTGTTCCAATGCCTTATCTAAATCCCCATAAGGAGGGAAAGGAGGTAGTCCCCAGTTCTCGACACCTGCGAGGTAAATACGCTGCCCGTTGCGCTCGAAATAGCGGCTTTCATTCAGCAGCAAGTCCATGCCCATCTCCTTGTGAATCTCCTTGAGTCGATCGAGGTTCGCCACTTTAGCTTCTGGGGTAGGGAACTTCCAATAATCCCCATAGTCGTGGTTTCCGAGAATGGAGAAGATGCCCAATTTTCCCTTCAGTCGTTGGAAGGTTGGGATCCAGGGCTCTGCCTCATCCGCAATGTTATTGACCATATCTCCAGTGAACACCACAGCATCTGCGCCTAGCTCGGTGACCATGTCCACTCCGTATTGTACTTTTTCTTGGTTGTCGAACGAGCCACTGTGGATATCGGAAATCTGCGCGATGGTGAATCCGTCAAAGGCCTCCGGCAAATCTTCGTACTCTAAGGTATGGCTGATCACACGGTAGCGGTATCGCCCCTTCCAAATGCCGTCTAAAATTCCCAAGAAAGGCACTGCGGCGAGACCGAGCGCGATTTTCGAGATAAAGGCACGGCGCTCGGGCAATAGGGCGGGTTGGGTAGTAAATAATCGGACCGCGAAACGAATCATTCTAGCGATGTCTTCGATGAACAGCGGGACAATGGCCACGAGTTTTGGGATGGCCAAGAGGATGGAAGCACCGAATAGGATGCTGCCTATTTTGTAATCTACTTTGCCATTCATCATCAAGGCAGTGACCACGAGGCTCAGTACCACGTAGGCCGCTGTGATGCCCCAGTAAATCCAAGGGGTGGCAGAGCTTTTAAAGACGGTTCGGAAGGCTTGGTAGGCGTAAAGGTCTATGGCGAGAACCATACCCAATGTAAAGAGTATGCGAAAGATCATTATATCTGAATGTATGCTTAGGAACAACGCCATTTTGGCCCGATTGTTTTGGGCTACAAAAATGGGTAATTGAGTCGAAGTCCCTAACTTACCTGCTTTAAAATTTTTGACAATCTAATTAGCAATATATGGGCCAAGAAACCCCGGATCACGATAAAAAACTTTTTTTGCTCGATGCCTATGCATTGATCTTCCGTGCCTACTTCGCTTTCGCCAAAAACCCACGCATCACTTCTGGGGGTATGGATACGAGCGCCATCTACGGGTTTACCACGGCCTTGCTGGATTTGTTGTCCAAAGAGAACCCCACACATATTGCCGTGT
>Ga0255761_10004022_pt1 | contig 13164 bp, 8 predicted proteins | sample 071ome_29_FD_179961 | JGI IMG/M metagenome (GOLD analysis project Ga0255761, IMG submission 179961) | Coastal salt marsh microbial communities from the Groves Creek Marsh, Skidaway Island, Georgia - 071407BT metaG (version 2) | ecosystem: Environmental > Aquatic > Marine > Intertidal zone > Salt... | reverse complement strand
ATCTATTTCAATAATCCTGAGCTATTATGGACCGTGCATAAGGGGCCTGGAGCTTTTTATAAATTGATGCCGCATAATACCATGGCCCTCCTCTTTGGAGTCGCTTTTGTCGCTGCAATAATAGCGATTATTATGGGAGCCATAAAATTCTGGAAAGACACCAGTAATGCTAGTATCGCTGGTTCCGGGAATGGGTTTTGGCAGGCTCTCGGTGACTCTCTCAAGTTAAGGTATTTAGATGGCGGCGGAGCTGGCTGCAGTGGGGAAACTACCCAAAAGAAAGATGGACGCAAACATGCGCATCATATGACCTTTTACGGGTTTCTCCTATGTTTCGCATCGACATCGGTCGCAACCCTTTATCATTATGGTCTAGGAAGAGAGGCTCCTTATCCTTGGTGGGACTTACCCGTAATCCTTGGAACTTTGGGAGGTATTGGACTTGTAATAGGACCGGCGGGGCTCCTTATAGAAAAGTTTAGAAGACCGAAAGAGTTACAGGATGCAGACCGGTTTGGAATGGATACAGGTTTTATCGCAATGCTGTTCTTGACATCATTTACTGGCCTTGCATTGCTTTTCTTAAGAGAAACACCACTCATGGGTATATTGCTGGCGATCCACCTCGGGGTAGTTTTCAGCCTGTTCTTGACACTTCCATACAGCAAATTTGTCCACGGTATTTATCGCTTTATGGCGCTAATTCGTTTCGCGAAAGAGAGCAATGCAAATCATTGATTTAAACAATCTTAAAAAAAACACTCAAATGGGCGAGAATAGAGGTCATTAAAATTGGAATTAAAAAAGCACGGGCGATACGACTATAGCCCTATTAGTGAGCGGCCCGACTACAGTTGGCCAGAGGGAAAAAGGCTCGCGTTTTATATCGGTCTAAATATTGAACACTTTAGTTTTGGCGAAGGCCTTGGCCATACGCCAACAAACCCTGGTGTTCAACCTGATGTCCGAAATTACGCTTGGAGAGACTATGGGCTTCGGGTCGGGATTTGGCGAATTTTTGATCTCTTAGATGAGTTGGGTCTACCTGCAAGCCACCTAATGAACACGTCAATCTACGACTACGCCCCCCAAATTCCAATGCGTATTCGACAACGCAATGATGAATTTATTGGCCACGGTATTACTAACTCGGAGCAACAAGGTGATTACTCCGAGCGGGAGGAGCGTTCTTTAATAGAAAGTGCCACGAATGCGTTTATAGAACATGAGGGGGAAGGCCCTGGTGGCTGGATGGGACCTTGGATCTCGGAGAGCGTCCACACCCCCGACTTATTAAAAGAGGCCGGCTACAAGTTTATCATGGACTGGTCGAATGACGATCAACCAACCTGGATGCGCACTAGATCCGGCCCATTACTGATGTTGCCTTATCATATTGAGATCAATGATTCGCCGGCGCAACTCTCTCGCAGGCATACAGCAAGTCAATTTACCGAGATGGTTTGTGCACATTTTGACGAGCAGATAAGACTGTCTGAAAAACAACCTTTAGTTTTTAGCCTCGCCTTACATACATTTGTAGTCGGACAGCCTTATCGTCTGGCCGGCCTTCGGGACATCTTACATCATATATGCAATCATCCAGAGCGTGAAAAGATATGGTTCACTCGCCCCCGTGAGATATACAGCCATGTAGCATCGCTGCCAAAGGGCACCGTCCCAGGTGATGATTAATAACGACTAAAGACTAGACGCCAGCACTTGCCGCATTGAGGGTATCCATTTCCATATCATCATCGCGCACAGCGCCGATGAGATCTGAAACTCTCTCTATACCGCGGGCATCACACCAGGCCTCTAAATCGTCAATTATTGACGTTAAGGCAGTAGGGTTCCTGAACCCGGCGTAACCGATGCCAACGGCGCTAGCTCCAGCCAACATATATTCCACGACATCCTCGGCTTTGGTAATGCCACCGATCCCAATTATCGGTATTTTAACTTCCTTCGCGCATTGATACACCATCCGTACCACGATCGGCTTCAGTGCTGGAGAGACCATGCCGCCATATTTATTTCCAAGTGCTGGCCTAAAATTATCAGTTCTAATTTTTAGTGAAAGAAACGTGTTTGCAATACACACAGCATCGGCTCCGGCCTCTTCAGCAGCCAATGCAATAGAAACAAGGTCACCGGCATTAGGAGAAAGCTTAGCCCAAAGGGGTTTATCCGTGGCTTCCCTCAACTTTCCAACAACCATTTTTGTGTGTTCACTGTTGAGAGAAAAATTCCCACCTGTTGTATTCCTGGTTGGGCAGGAGATATTGCACTCGACAACATCGACTTCTGGAATACTAAGCTCCTTTGTAAGCAAGGCAAATTCATCTGGATCTTCTGATGAACAACTGACAATGAAGGGCGGCGTAAACTTTTTGTACTCGGGAACAATATTTTCTAAAAAATAATTTATTCCTTTCCCAGGAAGACCGATAGACTGAATGATCCCTGCTTCAGTCTCTGCCATTCTAGGGGTCGGGTTTCCAAAACGGGGCTCTCGGCAAATGGTCTTGGCAACCAAGCCTCCTAAACGATTAAGGTCAATGACATCAGCATACTCCCAAGAAAAAGCGCCCGACGCCGGGGTCACAGGATTTTGCAGGGTTAGGTCACCAATTTTTACTGAAAGATCTACCATCCTACTGCCTCCTCCATGTTAAACACAGGTCCTTCTCTACAGACCCTTTTCAAAACTCGCTCGCCGCCGACCTCAAAGGTCCGAACGCAGACATAACAAGCCCCAAAGCCACAAACCATAATTTGTTCCATCGCAACCTGGCCAGGTATTCCATGTGTTTGCCCCATTTGCTTCATTAAATTTAGCAACCTATTGGATCCACAGGTGAAAAACGCATCAGCTTTACCAGTGCTTATTAGGTCCTGAATGATTTTTTCTACGTTGCTAACTTCAGATGACCCATCAGTATCTACCACCTCGATAACATCGGCGTCATAGCTCTCAAATAGATCCCTCGACATAACGACATCTGGGTTTCGTGCGCTCAAAATCGCGGTAATCCCAACGCCATTATCTGATGCCAGCTGAGATAGAGGGGCTAATGTCGCCAAGCCGACGCCCCGACCAAGGACAACAATATTTTTCCATTCCGGTTTTAACCAAAACCCGACACCCAACGGCCCCGCTATATTGAATTCATCCCCCGCTGCTAGCGTTGAAATCCCCTTCGTTCCTCGGCCTTCGCATTTATATAAGAACTCTACTCTACGATTTTGTTTATCTACTCGGTAAACACTCATGGGGCGGCGCATCCAAACTTCGGCCCCGTCGGGCGAAGGACAAAGAAGGTGAAAGAATTGACCTGCAGCCGCTGTTAAAGCTTTTTCGTGAACATCGAGCGAAATCAATTTATATTCGTCATTCACCCAGTCATTTGAAGCAACGTTACAAATGAATTCTCCCACAGGCCGGCCAGGCTCGGGGTCCTGATCCTCTATTCTAATTGCAGCTGTCGAATAGCTATCCTCTATGACGTGACCCGCCATCTCTTACCCTCTTTTTTTTGAATATTTTACGCAACCATATAGGAAAGTTGTTTAAAAATAAAGATTTGTACCAAAATTATTACAACAAATCGAATTATTGGGGGAAACCAAACAAAAGTGTGAGGTTTATCCTACGGCTTTCATAATCATCCAAAAATTCGACTTCGCCCGAACCGTGAAACAGACGCGAGTCAAAAATTACCGCTCGATTAGCCTGATAAGGGACCTCAATTGGATCCGTATCATTTTCTGCTACCCATTCCTCTATTGGGACCTGATCGTGATCATAATCACCTATTGACCATGAACTTGGCGGAACCTTTCGATGAACGATCAGACCACCGCGCCCCGGCTTGAGGTTGGCGGTATCAGGTGTAATCCAGAAATTAACAGATAAGCGCGCATCATCTGCGTGAACACCAATCCGTTTGTCATTGGACACCCCTTTGAACGCCCAACCTTGTACTAGAGGCAAATTAGAGAAGGCAGACGTTTTCCGAAGCGCCGTTATGATTTGCAGTAATAACGGTGAAGCCAGACCATCTTCTAAATAGGTGGCCACAAAACCATCAATGTGAGTGAAGTCTCGCCAGATGGTGCTTTTCAGTAAGTAACTTCTTAGGCCCAAAAATGCGTCTTCAGTTAAAAGCTCATCGATTACGCAAACACCGTCATTTAGATCGAAAGAATTGAGACTTTTAAGAGCGTTTTGTGCCAATGGTTTAGAGACAAGTTCCCCTTTTCCAAGTTGAATTGGCAAATTAAAAAAAGAGGCAACCTTAGTTCGCCAAGAGGATGGCAGATCTATCGGTTCGTTCTCATTTTCCGGCCAAACTAACTCATTCTCAAGCTCATCAAATATCGAAACCTGTTCAGAGAATTTTTCAAGCCAACGAAATTGTTCCCGATCATGGCGTAATTTTAAGCGGGATATCTTTATCTCATTTTTTGCTATGAGGGTTCTCGCCGCCTGCGTTTTCCTGAATGCGTTCAAGGCTACATCGTGATTTTCGAGGGCCAAGGCAGCGAGGCCCTGACCCTTTAAAGCCGAATAGAAGTTGTAATTTTCGGCTAGGACCTCGTTAAAACCCTGCAACGCCTCTTCATAAAGACCCCAATGCAAAAGAGCTTCACTCCGCTCACATTTTGCCTCTAAGAAACTCGGGTCACAATTAATTGCTTTATCATACGCAGCCAAGGCTTGCTCTTTATCGCCGAGTGCCCGAAGCACCCCCGCCCTGTTAGCATGCGCGAGAGCATGATCTGGCACCTTAGAGACCACCTTATCAAAAAGAGCCAATGCTCCTGAAAGTTCTCCGGTTTGAGCCAACAATGCCCCAAGATTCAGCTGTGCGCCCAAATGATGGGGACTCTCTTCAAGAGATTTCCGCCACCATTTTATAGATTCTTTGGTGTCGCCTTTCCGATGAGAATCCATCGCAAGCCTTGAGAGCTTTTCAAACAAATTCTCCTGATAATCGACCATAAGCAGCTTTCAGTCTGATCCATGGATTTTGATAAGAGACCTAAGGTACTGGGCTCCTGCCGATCCTTTCTTTGCGTTGTTCCACATTTCCTCAGCCATCTTAAGATGCAGCGTTAGGGCTTCCTCTGCTGCGGTGATCATCGCAATACCCACCGAAATATTGGGTTGCTCCCCCAAACGAAATGGACTCAAAGCCAGCAAGCGTCGATCTGCCTGCCGAAAGATTTGAAAACTATTATGCGGCAATGTGCCGGGAATAATCCCAACCTGAATACCGATGGGCTGACTTTCCATCAGATCCGCTAAATGCATCGCCTCTGCTTGAGCCACCAATCGTCTCTCGGACTGGAGGCTTGCCGGTAAACTTATATTGCCGACAAGCCCGTTTCTAAGAAATCTCTCAATCTCTGCGCCGGATACTAAATTTAGAATTCCAGGCTGACGATGCTGGTAAGCCTCTTTTCTTGCCTTTAGGATTCCTAAAAGGTCTGAAAGCCTAGAGTCAGCATCCCCAGCGAGGCTCTCTCTCAAAACGTCCGGCAGGATTTTATCGAACTTTTCAGAGGCCAAGAGATATGAAACAGATCCCGCTAGCACAGTAATATGCTCACTAAGCCCCTCTATTTGTCGCAATCGTTCAAAAAAGCTTACAGCAGAACCGATATATTCGACGCCCACACCCATGAGGGTAGGCATGGATACATCCAATAATTGAGACAGCCGTTCGAGGGTTTCTATTTTAACAAGATCCCCTTTTTCGCATCGATACAGTGCAGTCCTGGAAATTCCGAGTCGGATTGCGACCTCCTCAGCACTCAAACCAGATCCGAGTCGAAAGGCTTTGAGACGGTCCCCAATGTCATCAAAGCGGATAGTCACCAGCCCAACCAGCAGAGATTATGCCGCGCCCTGCATCTGACCCTGTTTAATCCAGCCGACGATTTCAGACGGGCTGACAGGCGCTTTGCTCAAGGACACGCTGAAAGGCTCCAAAGCATTCTCAACAGCAGAAATAACCGCCGCAGGAGTTGGGACAACACCGCATTCCCCAACGCCTTTGACACCTAATGGGTTCAAAGGTGACGGAGACTCGTGATGAATAACTTGTACATGAGGCATCTCGGTAGCAGATACCAAAAGATACTCAGCAAAATTCGTAGTTACAGGGTTGGCATCATCATCGTAACCCATCCATTCAAAAAGCGAGTTGCCGATCCCGTGAGCCGCGCTCCCAAAAATCTGGCCATCGGCCATCATTGGATTGATTATGACTCCGCTGTCATGGGCCAGAATGAACTTCAAGACCTTGACCCCCCCTGTCTCCGGATCAACCTCCACCTCGATAATGTTGGTACCATTTGCGAAAGCGAGGTTATCAAGCACTACATTTTCAGTGGCCTCTAAACCTGGCTCTGTACCCTCGGGCAATGCATAACCTGGGGTACCGGCAACCGCATTAGCAACATCGCCAAGCGAAATTCGCATATCCGTGCCCCTAACAACTACGTCACCATCAATAATCTCGAGGTCCTCCTGAGAAGCTTCCAGCAGCTGGGAGGCGACCTTCAACGCTTTTTCGCGAACTTTTACCGCTGCAACGTGTGCAGAGGTCCCCGCCACCACCGCGAGCCGACTATTTGAGGTGCCAATTCCAAGCGCAGTGGCATGCGTGTCCCCACCAACGAGGGTAACATTGTGCATATCAGCCCCGAGTTGCTCACCGACAATCTGAGCCAACATTGTATGCGTACCCTGTCCAATATTTACCCCGCCGGTATAGACGTGCACCTTGCCTGACGGTCCAATTCGTACTGTTACCTGCTCAAAAGGACCTCTGCCGGTACCTTTAACAAAGTTAGACAAACCAATTCCGAGGTAACGCCCCTCTGCAAGAGCCGCCTTTTGACGCTCAGGGAAACCTGCCCAGTCTGCAGCTTCCTCCGCGATCGCCTGGCACTTTGGATAATTGCCAGAATCTAGCAAAACCGGCATTCCCCCTCGAGTCTTAAGCTGCTTCTCATAGGGCATTTGGTCGCCAGGAATAAGGTTACGACGCCGAATTTCGGCTCTATCAATTTTTAGCTCTCTTGCCGCACGATCCAGTAATCGCTCCATTACAAAGACACCTTGCGGATGTCCCGCACCACGGACAGGTGTTACTGGCACCTTATTGGTTAACGCAACGCGAACAGTCATCTTAAAATTTTTAATTTCGTAGGCGAGCGAGATGGTCTCGGACGCATTATATGGGAGATTGACTCCCCTAGCAGTATAAGCCCCGTGATCATGGATCACCCCACCACGAACGCCTTGAATTAAGCCCTCATCATTTACTGCGATTTCAACATCCCAATACTGATCCCGCTCCTGCGTAGTATTGGTGAAATGTTCACGACGGTCCTCAATCCATTTAATAGGTAATTTTAAAATTTTAGAGGCTAATAAAAGGCTAACATCTTCTTGGTAAACAACGAGTTTAGGGCCAAAACCACCCCCTACATGGGGCGTCACAATCCTTACTTTGTTCTCATCTAGGCCCGTTATCTCAACAAAAGTCCGCATGAGAGAATGCGGCATTTGATGCGAGGTCCAAAGGGTTAATTCATCTGTAATATCTTCGTAGCGGGCGACACAACCGCGACACTCTATTGAATGGCTGCCACCTCGGTGGATTAAAAGAGATTCTTTAAACACGTGCGGTGCATTTGCAAAAGCAGCTTCTACATCCCCGTATTCCTGTAAGAACTCTGCCATAAGGTTGTGGGGGGCACCTGCTCGAACTGTTGAACTTCCGTCTTCCAATGACTTCTTACAGTCGCTGATCGCTGGTAAGGGTTCGTAATCAACATCGACTATTGCAGCGGCATCCTCAGCAATATGTCGAGATTTAGCGATCACTACAGCAACCGGTTCCCCAACATAGCAAACCTCCTCAGAGGCGAGGACAGGCCGATCGCTCTCCTGACGGTAACTTGGGCTGGGAAGCCCAACAACAAGAAGCTCGCTCAAAAGCTGTGGACGCAAATCAGCAAGTGTTAAAACTGCCACAACCCCTTCCATCTCCTGCGCCGCAGAGGCGTTTATTCCTTTAACCAAAGCATGAGCAAAAGGACTGCGGACAAAGCAAGCGTGAGTCATTTCTGGGAGGCAAATGTCGTCCACAAAATGTGCTTCACCTCTCAATAGGATAGGATCTTCCAGCCTTTTAATATCTTTTCCAAAAAGTTTACTGTCAGGCATGTCGAAATTCCTTGAAAATTTAGGTCAGCAGAAAGCTAACTATGCCATTATCAGAAATTATAAGAGTTGTAAAAATTGATGAATAGGTTTTAGACCTGTACGGCTTTTCTGCTGACCTTAAAAAGGCTATCACTACAAAATGAGCACGAACACAAACGAACTTCTTGGACACCTGGGTGACTCGGTACCACGACTGGAAGACCCGCCTCTTATCACTGGTAAAGGGCGTTACGCAGACGATATTAATTTTCCAGACCAACTACATATGCGGATTGTAAGAAGCCCGCTTGCCCACGGGACAATTAAATCAATAGATAAAACCGTTGCCCTATCAATGAAGGGTGTAATTGCAGTCTGGACCTCCGAAGACATCGCAGACGTTCCACCGATTGATTTTCGTGAGGGAAGCAATCCTGCGCTCGCCCTTTTTAGGCAATATCCCCTCGCGAGAGACAGGGTGAGATATGTTGGTGACCCTGTGGCTGCGGTATTTGCCGAGGACCCGTATATTGCAGAGGACGCAGCAGAGCTAGTTACGCTCGAACTTGAACCATTAGAGGTTCTTATTGACGCTTATGAGCAACCCCAAGACTTCAAAGAGGGTTATACAACCGAAGCTGCACTTGTTGAGCAAGGTTACGGTGATATTGAGAAGTCATTTGCTGAAGCATTCAAGGTGGTAGAAGTTGATGTGCAAGTTGGCCGCCACTCAGGAGTTCCCCTTGAAACGCGGGGCGCCATCGGGCGCTATGATGCGGCGCGTGACGTCTTGGAGTTGTATGGAGCTGCAAAAGTTCCGCACCGAAATAGAGACACAATATGCCGCATGTTGAATAGGCCATCTTCTGGAGTTCACTTATTCGAAGGGCACACCGGTGGTGGATTTGGGATCCGAGGTGAGCTCTACCCCGAGGATGTATTAGTTTGTGTCGCGGCCATGCGCCTTGATCGCCCAGTCAAATGGATAGAGGACCGCCAAGAAAATTTGATGGCCGCAAATCATTCCAGACAGCAGCGCCATATCTGCAAAGCAGCAGTCGCAGAAGATGGAGAAGTAGTAGCGATTGATGACGAGTTATTTCTCGATCAGGGTGGATACATTAGGACCCATGGAACCAGGGTAGCTAATATGACAACCGGCACCTTGCCTGGGCCCTACAGAATTCCCAACTACCGCTCAATTTGCCATTTCAGATTAACTAACAAGACACCTGCGGCGACATATCGATCGCCAGGTCGTTTTGAATCAACATTTGTCCGCGAGCGGCTGATGGACAAAATTGCGCACGAGATGAATATGGATCCGGTTTCTGTTCGGCGTCGTAATTTGATTTCCCTTGAAGAAATGCCCTACGGGCGAGATCTAGATGTCCTTGGGGACTCTGTTGAACACGATCCTGGAGACTACGCAGGCTTATTAGATCAGGGCCTCGACGCTGTAAGATGGGATGATTTAAAAGCCGAGTTGGCTGATCGCCGATCCCAAGGAGAAATGGTAGGGGTTGGCCTCTCTATGTTCTTCGAAAAAAGTGGGCTTGGACCATCCGATGGGGCCAAAATCTTCGTGGACACAACAGGTCACATCGAAGTTGTCACAGGAGGAGCCTCTCTCGGGCAAGGATTTGAGACAGCAATGGCTCAGATTTGCGCTGATGCGCTCGGCGCTGACTATCGAAAAATAAATGTTGTCCATGGCCGCACCGACCGGATTGACTATGGTGTAGGTGCTCACGCGTCGCGCGCTAGTGTTCTAACGGGCAGTGCTGTGAATGCGACAGCTTTAGCGGTCAGAAAAAAAGCGCTAGAGACAGCTGCAGAGCTTCTTCAAATGCGCGCGGAAGATCTAACAATATCTCGAGGTGTTGTTCATCAGAAAAGTAATCCAGAGGGTCCATCTCTCAGCTTGGGAGAAATAGCAGAAGCCTTGTTGCCGACTGCGAAAGAACGAGGGAAGAAGGTGCCTTACCTTGCAGCCGAAGAATGGTTTAATATTGATCATCAAACCTATCCCTATGGACACCATATTTGCGTTGTAAAGGTTGATCCTGAGACAGGTGGTGTCGATGTCGAGAAATATTTTATCGCTTATGACATCGGCAGATCTATAAATCCAATGCTGGTTGAGGGACAACTTGTGGGAGGGTTAGCACAAGGGCTTGGCGGATCCCTATACGAGGAGTTTTGCTATGACCCTGAGGGGCAGCCTTTGTCAGTAACCTTTGCTGACTATTTAATACCGACCATGCATGAGGTGCCAATCCCGGACATCCTCCTTACGGAGGACTTTCCCTCTATTCGCACACCAATCGGCATAAAAGGTGCTGGTGAGGCCGGCATTACTGGGGCAGCGGCAGCAATTGCCAGCGCTATAGATAACGCAATAGGTATACCGGGCGCGGTCAAACAAATCCCTGTGTCACCGCAAAGGCTCAAAGAAATCATAAAGAGCCAAAATTAAGAACTTTTGGAGAAGCTTACACATGGCCAATAAGGATTTACGCGATTGGATTTCTGATCTCGAAGCGAATGGACAAGTCCAACATTTTACGGGTGTTGAACGAGAGGAGGAAATTGGCGCCCTTGTCGATATTTACATGCGGCAAATGACCAATCCCGCTGTTATGTTCGATGAAATCCCTGGCTATCCCAAAGGCTATAGAGTACTCGCGAATATTCTGACAGCTGTCCCCCGAATAAATCTCGCCCTTGGTGAAGATGTAAATAAATCTGAGGTTGAGCTCGTAGATTACTGGCGTAACTACATGAAAAATCAGGCCTCAATTCCACCCGTAGAGGTCAATGGCGGCCCGCTTCTGGATAATGTTTATGAAGGTAAAGACGTCGATATCACCAAAATACCAACTCCAAAATGGCATGAACTTGATGGTGGCTACTTTATTGGCACCGCATGCATGGTAATTATGCGGGACCCCGATACCGGCTGGATAAACTATGGTGCTTACAGGGTTCAAGCTCACGAGAGCAATGTCGCGTCGCTTATGACCTCTAAGGGCAAACATGGCGATATAATCAGAAATAAATACCACGAGCGCGGAGAGCCCTGTCCCATTGCTGTAGTCGTGGGTATGCACCCCTCTCTATTTATGGTCGCAGGCTTAGAGGTACCCTATGGCAAAAATGAATATGACATGGCTGGAGGGCTACTCGGCGAGGGCGTTGAAGTAATCAACATGCCAAAAACTGGCCTTCCCGTGCCTGCTAATGCTGAAATCGCCTTTGAAGGGTTTATCCACCCCGATGACCGAGTAACCGAAGGACCATTGGGCGAATGGACCGGATATTATGCTGGCGGGACGACAAAGCAACCCGCGATCCGAATAGAAACTTTTATGCATCGTGACGACCCAATACTCATGGGTGCCATACCTGCTGTACCACCGAATGATGATACATTTTATCGTGGAACTTATCGTTGTGGAGCCGTCTGGAACCAATTAGAGGCCGCCGGAATTCCCGAGGTACGAGGCGTATGGGCGCACGAGGCGGGCGGAAGCCGGATGTGGTTAACAGTCTCGATCAAGCAAATGTATGGAGGTCATGCGAAACAAGCGGGACTTGTCGCGTCGCAATGCCACGCTGGAGCATATGCAAATCGATGGGTGGTGGTGGTTGATGATGACATCGACCCAGCTAATATGAATGATGTGCTATGGTCGATGTGCACCCGTTGTGATCCTCGCGAAGGAGTAGACATACTAAATGGCTGCTGGAGCACGCACCTAGACCCAATGAGTTACAGCCACGAAGACCCACGCAACTCTCGGGTTGTTGTCGACGCATGCAAGCCGTTTAAGCGCAGGGATACTTTTCCAATCGTAGCACGTAACAGTGAAGCCTTGGAAAAACGTATTCGTCAAAAATATGGTGATGTCCTACCTAATTAACTTGGAAAGAAATCCCTATTACCGTTAAGGATCAACTTGGGGGGGTCAAAATGTTTTTAAGAGATCGATGGTATGTCGCCGCTCTATCAAAAGAACTCACTCAAAAACCACTTGGTCGTACAATCTGCGGAGAACCGATTGTTTTTTACAGAAAAACCGACGGCTCACCAGTTGCACTTGAGGACAGGTGCTGTCACAGGCAAACCAAATTATCCCTTGGCACAATCGAAGGAGACGAGCTTCGTTGCCGTTACCACGGACTGAAATTCAACGCGCAAGGGCGATTAATAGAAATACCCAGTCAAAAAAAAATTCCCTCTGACGCCGGCGTCAAGTGCTATCCAACACTTGAAGATCAAAATTACATTCACATTTTTATCGGTGATCCCGACAAAGCCCTGACCACTCCCCATTACACCCATCATGAACTTTCGCTTGAGGGATGGACCAGTATGCAAGCTCAATTTAATGCCGAGTGCTCCTGGCGGCTTTTGGTCGATAATCTTATGGATTTTACCCACGTACCCTGGTCCCACAAAAACACCATTGGGGCTGCAGGACTTGAGGCGACAGACGAGCAGGCTACCGAACGTGACAATCCCGATCATGTTAGGCTTTCCAGAATATTGCGAGACATTGATCCTGCGCCAGCCCATATCAAAGCATTTGGTTACGAGGGTAAAGTTGATAGATGGCAGATTGTTGATTTCACGCCACCCAGTTTCATGGCCCTTACGGTGGGAGTTGCCAAAGCAGGCACTGGAATGACGAACGCAGCGGGGGATAATTTAATGCTTGACCGTCGAACCCTGCATATTGCGACTCCGGAAACGGATTCCAAAACTCATTATTTTTGGACAACAATGCACGAAAAGGGAGCGCTTACCGAAGATCAGGAAAAGTTAATTTATGAACAATCAGTTGAAACTTTTCATGAAGACTTGGTTATCCTAGAAGCTCAGCAAGAACGTTATACCGACACAATTCCCCGGGTCGATCTCGCGGCAGACA
>Ga0255761_10004020_pt1 | contig 13179 bp, 10 predicted proteins | sample 071ome_29_FD_179961 | JGI IMG/M metagenome (GOLD analysis project Ga0255761, IMG submission 179961) | Coastal salt marsh microbial communities from the Groves Creek Marsh, Skidaway Island, Georgia - 071407BT metaG (version 2) | ecosystem: Environmental > Aquatic > Marine > Intertidal zone >... | reverse complement strand
CTTACCTTCTAATCTAACTTTTCGTGATGGTGTTGCCTATATTGGTGAAACATCACTTCTTGATGTAGCAAATCAGTATGGAACACCACTCTATGTGTATGACTGGGAACATTTGAAAGATAATATTAATTACTTTACCAATGCGTTTGGTTCAAAGACTTTGTTTCGTTACGCTGCAAAAGCATTTATCTGTAAAGCCTTAGTAAAAGAATTAGATTCCAAAGGTTGGGGTGTGGATGTTGTCTCTGGTGGTGAGATGGCAACAGTACAAGCTGTAACAGGTACGTTAGAAAATGCTCTCTTTAATGGAACCTATAAACAAGAGGAAGAGATTGAGTTTTTTATGCACCATGATGGTGGCCATATCTCTGTTGATAACCGTTATGAGATTCCAATGTTAGAAAAGGTTGCTTCTAAATTAGGAAGAAAACAACCAGTGATTATGAGAATTAACTTAGATGTTGGAGCTGAGACCCATCCTATGGTGTTAACAACAGGATATGATCAGCAGTTTGGAATCTCAATTGCCTATGCTGAAGAGGCATTACAACAAATCTATGAAGCACCTTCACTGTTATTTTCTGGAGTGCATGTCCATATTGGTAGCCAGATTAAAGACCCAGAGAGGTATCGAAAAGCAATGAGTGAGTGTGCAGAGTTTTTGATACAACACCCTGCAAGTATTCAGAGAGAAGTTGTCTTTGATGCTGGTGGTGGATTTTTCTCTCCATATGCTGGAGATGAAGTCGATCATGAACTAAAAGTCTATGCTGAAGCAATTCATGAGGGTATTCAAGAACATTGGAAAGAATCCTATAAAGTAATGATTGAACCGGGAAGAGCATTAGTCAATAATCCTGGAGTTATTTTGTACTCTGCTGGTGCTATTAAAGATGATCGAGGTGAGAAACCCTATATCTTAGTAGATGGTGGTATGTCTGATAATCCAAGGCCAGCGTTGTATGGTAGTGAACATAAGCTTTTTAATATCTCTGGTGGAAAATCAGGTGATGATATTGTTCATGCAGTTTCTGGAAGACACTGCGAAAGTGGAGATTTGTTAGTAAAAGAGGCTATGTTACCTAGTGATACTGTCTCTGGAGATATCTTAATGTCTACATCTACTGGTGCGTATACTTTTGCTATGGCAAGTAACTATAACCGTGTTCCTAAATCTGGAGTTGTTGCAGTTACAAGTAGTGGTGTTGTTGAGTTAGTGAACAGACAGAGTTTTCAAGATACTTTTATTAACGATTTATAAATCTTTTGCAATAACAATCCCAATCTTCAATTTTTTTATGATGTTGATGAATAATTATATTTTTAGCATGTCTACAAATAGAACAATATTTCATATTTGATCTTGTTTTTAAAAATAAGTTGCAACACTCTTTTATTGCACATGTTTGACCTTCATATTTAAAACATATAAATTCAGAACAGTACTCACTACATTTATGAACCTCATTATCAATAGCTTGAAGTAATATTTGTATTTCATGCTCTGTTAGTTCTCTAAAAGGCTTTTTTGAGCGTAAGTTATAACTTGCTCTCCAGTCAATCGAGTAGACATACCCATCATAACAACCTATACACATGCCAACTCTGTCACAAGTTTCTTTATAAGGTTCACATGGGTCTGGTCCTTCATCAAAAGGTTCAATCAACGAGGCAATAGATAACACTTTATCGAAATTATTGTTTGTTTTTAAGTGCTTCCAGGTTTCTTCTTCAAGAATTTCTTTAATTGCTAGTTGAATTCTTGTCTCGACTTTGACCATTACATATTAATTTTAAAATTTTAATATGACAGAATTAGTAGCTTTTTCTCGAGCTTAATATTTTTAGATGACTCTTTAAATTGAAATTATGAATTAAACAAACAACAAACGGACAATTTACAGGTTTTACTGAGATAGACAAAAAAATTAGTTAGAACTTTAAAATAGAAACCTCTTACCTAAGTAGAGTGTTTTTTTAAGATATCTAAAATCTCTTCTCCAAAGTTTTCTATTTTTGACGGTCCCATTCCGGGAACAAAAGCTAGGTCTTCGTAATTTTTAGGCATTCGCATAGTTAATTGATTACATAGGTCTTTGGTTAAAACTAAATAAGATCTTCCGTGTCCTATTTCGGATGCTTTAGAAGAAGCAAACGCTCTTAACTCTTCTGTAATTTTATGTTTTATATAGCCATCAGACTTTACATTGAATTTTTCATTTTTTACCGGGAGCATCTCGTCTGCAATCTCTTCTTTTGTTTTTTCTAAATAAACATATTTTTCTTCAAGCTCTTCAGCAGTAGGAATGCTTGATATTTCAGTGTTATTAGGTATTTGAAACTTATCAATTGATAAACAATTAGAACATTTCTCACAGTCGAAATTACTATCAATTGTTTGTCCGAAATGTTCTAAAAGCTTCTTCATTAAACATTCATTTGAATTGACAAATCTCTTCATTTCAACATATTGCTCTATGGCTCTATCCATCAGAGGTGTCACTGTATCAATATTATATTTTGCAACTTTTTTAATCCGAGAGTATGAGCCATTAGAATTTTGTTGAATATATTCGTCAGCTTCTAATCTTGCAATTACTTTATTTTGTTTTCCTCTTTTTACGATTTTTCTATCTACTTTTAAATCTTTCAGTAAAATTTCTTTTGGGTGATCGGGTATAGCTTTCAAGATTGTATCACTAATAGGTTGTTCAGGTATTTTTGATTTGATGAAAAAGTCATTGATATCATCATCATCGGGTAGTGATATTAATATACAATCAGCATTTTCAAGTCTTCTTCCAGCCCTTCCGATTTGTTGGTAATAGTCAGTCATAGTTTTTGGAATTCCTAAATGAATTAGAAAACCTAAATCTGGTTTATCAAAACCCATCCCCAGCGCACTTGTTGAAACAACAACTTTTAATTTATTTTCTAATAAATTATTCTCTATTTCTACTCTCTCATAAGGCTCAAGCCTAGAATGATATGCTTTTGCATCAATGCCTACCTCTTCTCTTAAATACTGAGCCAGAGAGTTTGCTCTTTTTACCGTTAAGACATAGATTATCCCTGAACCATTAAGTGCCTCTTTATTTTTCTTAAACCAAGCAATAGAGAATTTGAATGATTGTTCTCCAAAACTATGAATGGACAAGCTTTTCCTATATAGATCGCCGGTGATTATAGATGTGAGCTTATTTTTGATAGAAATATCTTCGATCACTTTCTCATCAGCTGTTGCTGTACAAAACAATACTGAAGCATCTTTGTTTAAAGAAGGAATAGTTCTTTTTGTAAGAAGTTTGTAGTCTGGTCTAAAATCGTGTCCCCAAGTTGATATACAGTGAGCTTCATCAATTACCAATAAGCCTATGTTTTTTGCAATTTTAGGGAAAATATCAGTTTGAAACTTTTTATTACCAAATCTTTCTGGTGAGATTATAAGAACTTCTACTTTTCCAGAAACAAGTGATTCCTCAGTGTTTTTTATCTTTCCGTAATCTTCTGATGAGTTTATAGTTTCAATCGTAAGAAGGTTTTGGGCATTTAAAATTTGATTTCTCATAAGTGAAATTAAAGGTGAAACAATGACTGTTATTTTTCCATTATTTTCGAGCAATGCTTTTGCAGCTATAAAATATACCGCTGACTTACCCCAACCAGTTTTTTGAACTAAAAGAGTTTTACTGCCCTGTTCTAAACAGCTTTCAATTGCTTTCTTTTGATCTTTATGAAACTCTATATCACTACCTACTAGTGTGTGTAGATATTTTTCAAGATTGTCAGAATTCAAATTTAACTACTAGTTTCTTCTTTGTAAATATTTATAATGTCAAGTACGTCACTTTTTTTCATTGAAGTTTTGATACATATTTCTTCTATAGACATTCCTGTTTTATAGTAGTTATCAAGTATTTGCTGCTCTTTACTCTTCATGTACTTCCTCATTTAATAATGCAATTAAATCCTTTAAGCTATTTTCTACATTTTTTCTTATCTCTGGAAGAAGGTTTTCATTTGCTTCAATTGCATCAAAAGCTTTTTTATTATTACTTTTTGCGTTAGATATTTTTTTAACTTCTTTTATAGCTTCTTGTAATACTTTTATTATCTCATCGTAACTAATCGATACCTCCTTTGAGGTAGATGTCTCTGAATTCATCAACATAGTTTTTGCCCAAACATACGCTATTTTTAGAGGAAGATCTCCAACTTCTTCATTTAATATAGTTATTGCCATATTGTCGGACAGTAAAGAAAATGGTTGAATTGAAACTTTGTTAAATCTTTCATAGCTATCAAAGACAAATATACCAAACTCAGCATCTCTATTTTTCATAGCAGTATCTAATTCTTTGCTTATTGCTGATGATGAGTTGTATGTATTCGCAGATTTTGACTCAAAAACAATTTTCAAGTCACCAGTTTTAGAGTTTGAATTCAAGGTAACAACATGGTCACCAACTTTGCTTTTTGGGATCAACCCAACAACTTCTCCAGTCCTTTCAACAACATCCCCAACAGAAATATCTGTCAGTACTTGCTGCACTAAGTCTTCATGGGAAGCCCCTTTTGCAGTAGATTTCTCTTTTAACTCTTTTGTAGCTTTATCAATCTTTAATTCTTGAAGAATTTTTTCTATATCATCAGAAAGGATTTTCACTTCTTCACTAATTTTTTTTTCTAACTTGTTCTTGAGTTGAAATATTTGTGAATCAGAGTTTTCTGGATTTAGAGCATCTTCAAAAGCATTAAGCACTTTTCCTTCTTCTGTTTCAAGAATCTCAGTTAATTTAGATAATGCAGAATCAGAATTTTTAGGGTCTATAAAATTTTTAAGTTCCAAACTCAACTCATCGATCATTTTTTCTTTGTTAGCTTGTAGTTCTTTAACAAATTCACCTTCTTCATTAAAATATTTCTCAAACTCCTCACCAATTCCTTCAATCGATTCCGACAAGTTTTTTTTCATTTCTGTTGAAATTGAATCAAAGGTTTGTTTTGTAAAGTCTCTTTCAATCGAGTTTTTTAAAGAGTTTAAAGTTTTTACTCCTACTTCAATAATATTCAATAGAGTTTCAATTTTGTCATCTGCCTCATTTAGATAAGATGCTAAATCTTTATTGATAATTGTCAGATCATTAAAAGTTACTGCGTCTTTTGTTACGATAATATTTTCATTTTTTGAAATAATTTTTTCTGAATTTCCCATACTTCTTATTTTATCTCGTGAAAAAGCATCTCTCAAATTGTTATTTTTCACAACTTTCAGCCCATTTTTTTTAATGATGATGCTTTTTTGATTCTATTACGTGAAACTTACCAAAAAAGTTGCTACTTGAAAGGAGTATATTATTTATTAGTATTTGTTTATGGCTGCAAATTTGTATGGAATTCAAAATGCTCAAATCAAAAATAAGGAAAAAGAAACGATACAGTCAATCACAAATTATCTGAATGAAGATTGGCATGTTGTAGTTCCTCCAACATTTGTTGGGAGGGAAGTTGATATTGTAATTTTAAATAATCATTTTCTTACTTTTGTTGAAATTAAAAGTTCAGAAGTAACTTTTGAAAGCGGAGATATAAAGCAATTAAATCGTCAAACAGGCAAAAGACATAAGATTGATCCAATTAAACAATTAGAAAGACTTTTTAGGGTTGTAATCGATCAACAAGAGGAAATTTTTGACAGTAATCAATTTATTCCTAAAAACTACTTTCTTTGTACACCGGAAAGTCATGATGCAGGTATTCCTGAAGATTTTGGGGATAAAAATAATAAAAGAGCAAACTTTAATCAGATTTCAATATCAGAACTTAATGATGATTTAACTAAATATCTACAAAAATGCTCTAGAAATTTTAAAACACCATTAAACAAAAATGAAATAAAAGAGATTATAAATAAATTTATTCCTTTGAAAGATAAAGTATCTTCTACTCAAAATTTTGAAAAATTTATCTACTCAAAAATTAAAGAAGCTACAAATAGCCAGAAAACTATTTTACGTATGATTGGCAATACTAAACAATTTTCTGTCATAGGCGGTGCTGGTACTGGAAAAACTGTTGTAGCAACTGAAACTTTTAGAAGGAGGGTTAAAGACGATCCTTCAAAAAAGTACATATTTGCCTGCTATACAAATAGATTATATGAAGAGTTTTTAAAAAAAGAGTTACCTAAAAATACGTTTGGGGGAACAATTGCTAGCCTTTTACAAAATAAAATTGCTCCATTTATTTTAAGATCAGTTGATATAGAGTATTCAGAGTTTAGTGATTATATTAAGACCCATAAAAATAATGAATTTAATCACTATTTTGAATCTTACCAACAAGAATATGAAGCATTTGTATTATCTACAATGCTTCAGACTACTTTAATGCATCAGAATGTAAGAGATAAATATCTGAATACTGATCAAATTGATTTTCAAAAGATGCAGGATGAGTTAATTTCTATATTAAAAATAGATTCAGATAAATTACCAATTGCACATAAAATTAAAAATATAATTTTAGATAATCAAATCTCACTAGAAAATACTGATTTAGAAGGCTTTATATTTGATGGAGTTTTTTGTGATGAAGCACAAGATATATCACCACCGTGGTTTTTATTTTTTTCAAACCTAATTCTTTCCCCAAATTACGAAGCATATCTTTTCTACGATATGAATCAAAAAGTTTTAGGTAGGTCAGAATTTATAAACCCATTAAGCTCAGAACCAATTGATTTAAATTTAAGTGGTAATTGTAGAAGTACCGATCAGATAACAATTTTTGCCAATCTAGTTATTGAAAGAATTCAAGATTTAGTATTAAGGGGTATATTTGGAAAAAACGTAAGTTTAAAACAAAGTAGTGATATTAATTTTTTATGTGAAGCTATAGATTATGAAATTCAAGAATTAATAGCTGGAGGAGTTAAAGAAAAAGAAATAGCAATTCTTTATGACAAAAAAAATAATTCTGAAATAGCAGCACAAGTGAATCAATTTTTTGAAAAAAAATATTTACACATTCAACAACATGGAGGAGAAGAAAATCCTGGAAATATTGATTCAATAAGAAGGTTTAAGGGTTTAGAGAAAAAATATGTATTTCTCGTAGTTTCGTCTTCTGATTTTTCTAATAATAAAAAGTTAATTTATGTAGGAGCTACGAGAGCCTCAATACATTTAAATTGTATGGTTTTAATAAATGATAAATTTAACTTTTTTGAATTTGAAAAAAAGTATATTGAAACATTAGATTTATATAATTTGTAAACTATAAATCCATTTTACAAATATTTTTATTACAACCCTCTTCTTGGTCGAAATCTCTATTTTGGTGTTCTTTATGTAGTCTAAAAGATTTAAAACCAAGAACCCAGTAATACCATGGTTCACCTTTGCTAAATACATCTATCTCGTTCGCAAAGTTTTCAGAACTTTTAGATATATCATTTTCAGTTTTTGCTTCTAAATTCTCCCAGTAGTAGTCTATTTTTTTACCAAAGTAATTGTATTCTGTTTCTTCTAAATCATCACTGTGTCTTAATGGATCTATTTGAGTTTTAACCCATTCTTTAAAACCTTTTTTAAATTTTCTTTCATAAAAGGTATATTTTAGCCCTATCCAATGGAGAGGAACCTTGTACTGATTATTAGAAACTTTTGAATAGCTATATTGCTTCAAACAACCATTTTCAATACAGACAACAATAGGTTTTCCAAAGTAATCATCTTCAATAAAATTATCTACCCCGCTACAATTTTTACAAATTTTTGTTTGTAATTCATTATGTTTTAACGCATCAAGATATTCACTATCTAAATTTTTTTGAAAAACTTCAGAATTATTTACATCTATATCAGGGAGATCTTTTGGACTTATTAAGTGAGGGTTTTCATGAGGTAGTTTCTCAATAGGAGCATATTCAAAATATAATTTTTTAATTACGATATTTATGCTTCTAGATAATGAAAGGACTTCCTTTATAAAAACTTCATCATCTTCTTTTCCAATTTCTTCTAAGATGTCGTTTAACATTCTAAAATTTCTTTCAGAACTTTCTAGACTAGAAAAATTTTCATTCCATAGCTCTTCCCATGTGTTTATTAATTTTTTCATACTAATAATTAATTAAGTAGAGCTTCTTTTTAGCTCTTTTCGCAGATGTGTAAACCCATTTTGGAGATACATGTCCATTATCAGACCAAAAATGTTCTAAATCAAGAAATATATAGTCCCATCCTCCACCTTGTGCCTTATGTCCTGTTAGTGAATAACCAAATTTACATAAAATTGGATTAATTTTTTTATCAAAATAAGCACCACCCCAATTTAAGCCATTACGATCTGTTAAATTTTCAATTATTTTCTTTGTTACTCCACTTTCTTTAGAATTAAAATATTCAAACTCCTCTTTGTTTAATTGATACGAATCAACTAAAAAATCTATGGAAATAATTATTTCAAAATTTTCATTTGATATAATTCCTGAATCTGAGATAAATGAAACATTAACTTTCTGATAAAGTACCGGAAATCTTGAAAAAACATCAGGTTTGTTTCCTCTATGAAAAACAATGTCATATACGTCAAGCGGTTCATTTACAACTAGAAATTGACCATTAAAGATGTTTTGTTCATATAGACCTTCTCTATTTTCAAAAACTTGCAGAATATCACCCTTAGAAATCTCTAGTGAATTGTTTGCTAAGTTATGAGGTTGAAAATTAGTATTACTTGAGGAGTAAAGTCTTTTTTTAATATCGAAATTATATAGGTCTGCTTTTTGGTTTGTCGGCGTAATAATTTTTACGGAATTTGGATCATCAAAATAATGAAAAAAGAAATTTTCTGCAACTTCATCCTGGCTAATAAATTGTACTTGGTTACTATTTAGAACTTCTTCAAAGTATTTTTTTTCTGGTATTGCTAGTTCTTTACTTAAAGATGACTCTGAGTGTTCAAAAAATGATGCAAATTTATTAATATCATGCTTTTCTTCTTGTCTGTGAGGTCTTTCAAGAATAAAAGTTTTACCCTTAATTGAATACCTGTACTCTAAATATAATTGATCAAGCGCTGGTGAGTAATTATGAACTATTGGGGGTAGTTGTTTATCATCACCAACAAAAACTATAAATTTTTTATCATTAGGAATGTGCTTAAAAAAAGTAAAAATTATTTCATCTAAAAGTAAGGACTCATTGTCATCTCTTGTGTCGTAGATTTCATAACCATTTGAGAGCATTGAAGATTCATCAATTATCAATACAAACGCTTCACTGTCAGCATAGTTTTTTAGTAATAGAAGGTCTTGTAAGCTACCTAACCATTTATCAACTGTTAAAGCATTTTTAACCCCTCTATCTTTGAGAACTGCAGCAGCTCTACCGGTAAATGCTGTTGTTTCTGTATAAATATGTTTTTCTTCGCAAATTTTTATAAGTTCCAGAATTAACTCTGTTTTTCCAGTACCCGCATCTCCTGTAAGAATTAAAAAATCATCTTTATATGATTGCAGATTCTCATCAAATGCATCAAGAAATGCCTGTTGATACTTATCTGGTTTAAAGACCTTTGGGTTCATAAGCTAAGCTTTTTTACTGTATGTAATATAATAATGTGATAGCTTATGGAATCAAAACTAGTTAATTACCAACCTCTTTCTCACTCTAGAAGATCTAAATTTGAGGAATGTCCGAGAGCATTTGCTTTCACGTATTTAGAAAAAATTCCTCAACTTGATAATATTTACGCTAGTGTTGGAACTTTTATTCATGCAGTTATTGAGGATTTCTATAACGATTCTAAAAATATAAATCCAAGAAACTATGAAGGAACTAGTCCCCTTAAGCATTTTGAAGACACTTTTAATCAGCGGTATGAACAAGACGGAGAAAAATTAGAAGAGCTATTTAGCAAAAGTGACGTAAATAATTCTTTTAAAACCTTACAAATATGGCTTGAAACTCTTATGAAAAATTATATTTCTATTGAGGAGTTTATTCACAATCCAAAAACTAAAGAAGATGAAAAATTTAAGTTTTTAACTAACTTTGAATTTTGGCCAGGTGAGGATGAAGTAGATCTCTCTAACTCAAATTTAACTATGGAACGAAAATTTGATGTAGAAGTAGAAAGTGAAGGTAAAGAAGTTTCTGTTACGGGATTCATTGACCAATTGATTGAAGTAAATATAAATGAAGGAACAGATGATAATTCTAGAAATATTACCCAAACTTCTATTTTCGATCAGGAGCGGGATGAAGAAAATATAAATAACTCTCCAAGAATTACAATTGTGGACATTAAAACATCTAAACCACCTAAAAATATAAAGTCGTACGAAGATCAATTAAACACATATGCGATGTTTGTTGAAAAAGAAGTATTAAACATAAATAAAAATGCACAAGTTTATGCAGGATTATTTTTTTTAGGTGGAACAGAAGAGGATGTTTCAAAAAGAATTCTCCCATTAGATGAATTAGCTGTTCAAGAAATTGAAAACAAATTTAAAGACAGTAATAAAAAAATAAATGAAGTTTATACAGCTGATATTAAAAATTTTGAAACGTCTATAGGTGAACAAAACGTCTGGAAAGAACAAACTAATAATTTGTGTAATTGGTGTTGGTATAAAAATCTATGCCCTACCTGGTTAGAAAAAAAGAATACAAATATTGAGACAGCACAACTTAATCAAAAACTATTTGAAGTTCGACATTCAGGAGGTGTGGAATATGGTTACGAAAGAAATATAAAAGCAGAGTTAATTGGGACTATTAACCAGATAGATTTAGATATTGTGAGTAGTTTAAAAGAGGCTATTTTAAAGTCCAAATCTTTAGAAACTCAATTTGATTTCTTTATTAAAGAAAATGAATTAGATGATCCACTATTTAATTTAAAAAATGAAATTAAAACCTTTCTTACAAAATTAAGAAACCAAGAATTTTCAAATGAGCTCGTTTCTTTTATTAAGGACAGTTTTATTCAATTCTCTTCTGAAAAAAAAGACCAGGAAGTTATGGAAAGTTGGGAAATTATTACAAAGTTTTTTAACGATTTAAAAGCTGAATCATTTCAGAATGAACTCAGAAATAATAATTTATACGATGATTTACAAGAGTTGTTAACGATAGGAAGAAATGAGTGGAATAACAGAGGAAGTGAGTTGACACTAAGAGAAGAAGTTCTTAGTAATATTAAAGAAATTAAAGAGTTTTTAGCAATTTTTAAAGATATAAAAAAATCAAATATTCAATATAAAGTTAAACTTTATGACACCTCCTTTTTAGATTTATTTAATAATCAATCAGATGAGATTAATTCTTTAAGTAAATGGTTAGAAAATATTGAAGAAAGTGTTAATAATTTATATGAAAAAACAAAAGAATTAAAGAGAGTAAATTTAAATAGATCAGTTCTTGAATTTCTTGAACTAATAAAGAAATTGAATAAGAATTTTTTACTTCAAGCAAAAGAAATCAATAAATTGTTGAAGATATTATAAAATTATTTTCTGAAAAAGTTTTTCTACTATAACTACTGAATATAATTCTTAAATATTTACCCTAAAACTATAGTTTTGCATAGATTTCATAAAGATGTTCATCTAGATGTTTTTTAGGTATTAAATTATTGTTTAAAGCATATAAATTTTCTAGTGTAAAAGTAATTTGATCTCGATAAAAACTTTTAATTTTTAGTATTTCTTGATCACTTAGTTTGTATTCGTTTTTTAAAACAGAGTAAGCATCCCCACCTTCGGTGTAGACGTCTTTGTAGCTTTTTAAAGCATTTTCAAGTATTTGATTGCTAAAGGTTTTATAGATATTTTCAATATCAAATATTGAAAGTTTAAGTTTTTTAAAATCAGCATTGTTATTATTTAAAACTTTGATAATGTCTTGAAATAGTTTCTCTTTTTCAATTAGCATTATTTTTTCCAGATTAAAAAACAAACTTATTAAAACTACAATATTTAAATAAGCATTGTCAGCTAAGGAATCAAGCTGTCCTTATTGAAATGCGGTTTGATATTCTTTTAGCCTTCTAAACATAATCTATAGCTAAAATTTTTTAGCATTTCCAAGCATTCTTAGAATTTTTAATTGTTTAGGATTTAATGAATTATTATTAATCACTTTTGTGAAATCCTCAACTTCAAAACCTATAGAACGAAGATATTGTATTTGTGGAGCACCAAATCCTCGTTTTCTCCACAGTGGGTCGTACTCCTCTTTTGGCAACTCTCTTTCAAGAGCTCTAAACCATAAAGCTTTCGGTGGATATGGTTTTTCTTTATACATGAGAGCATATTTGATATTTGGTCTAAAATTGTATTTTTCTAAAAATAGATTTAAGCCGATTAGATCTAGCTCTTTAATTGATTCAATAATTTCTTGATAAGTAGGTGACAACATACTTCAAATTTTAATTTAAATATAAGCTCAAATTACAATATTTATAAATTAAAAAAGATTTACTATTCACTTGGCAGGGATTCACAAGGTTCTCCATCTCCATCTCCATCTAATCCAGCAATATCTCCGTAATATGGATAATAAGTATCAAACCAGATCTTAGCTTCTTGATATGTTTCAAAATCTGAACAGTTCTTTGTATCTCCAGGATTATCTGGAATTGTCTTTGTAGTAGAGGTTGTAGTTGTCGGAACAGTAACGAGTAGTTCTGGAATTGCATCTTCATAGCTATAACCTGCAGGACAGGTGTCAATCATTGAGACAAGTGCATTCCATTCGCTTTGAGTTGCAGTTAATCCCCAAGTGTCTTTTATACGAATCCAGTCATATGCATACTCACACCAGTAATCTTTGTTTGTTGGTTTCCAATCTTCAGGTCCACGTGCACCTTTAGATCTATTTGCGCCTGACTGAACTGCAACAAGATGATCTGAGTCTTCTAAATAGTTTGCGTACTCTTTCTTTTTTGCGAGACTCCACTCATACCCACCAGAATCGTGAGCATTTTTGAGCGGTACAAAGTGATCAACGTCTAACTCTGATGCTGAGTAGTAATACGTTGCTGTATACACTCCATACCATTTGCCAGTATCTACATAACAATTTGAAGAGGTAGTAAATGTAACAGTCTCTTGAGTTTCATCTTGAAGAACTTCGTGCCTAATATTTTGACAATCTCCATTAT
>Ga0255761_10004016_pt1 | contig 13182 bp, 10 predicted proteins | sample 071ome_29_FD_179961 | JGI IMG/M metagenome (GOLD analysis project Ga0255761, IMG submission 179961) | Coastal salt marsh microbial communities from the Groves Creek Marsh, Skidaway Island, Georgia - 071407BT metaG (version 2) | ecosystem: Environmental > Aquatic > Marine > Intertidal zone >... | reverse complement strand
TTTTAATGCGGTGGGATGCTACGTTCTTGGCTGGTTAGGTGGAAAGTTTCCAAAACAGATACTTTTGGGTGGAGTATATATATTACGGTCATCTTTTATCGTGGTTTATTTTTTGCTCCCTGCAACTCCCATGACTACTCTAATTTTTGCAGCTGTCATGGGTTTTCTTTGGCTCGGAGTTGCGCCACTGGTCACCGGGTTGGTATCTCAAATATTTGGCCTAAGAAACATGGCAACTCTAACCGGGATAGCATTTCTATGCCATCAAACTGGGTCCTTTATCGGCGCCTGGGGAGCCGGGCTTCTGTTTGATGCGATGGGAAATTATGACCTAGCTTGGCAGATTGGAGTCCTGATAGGCATAACTGCCGGGCTTTTCCAGGTATTCATGAATGACAAACCTACGCCAAGGATCGGTGGGGCTGTAAAAGTATAAATTAACGGATCATAATCTTGTGATCTTTTACTGGATGGCCCAATAATTAATCAAATTAATACGTGGAAAGCACAAATTGGATACGGTTTATGAGTACTAAAAGAAAACTTCACTTCAACGCTTTCATGAGACCAGCCACCATCCACACTGGTGGCTGGAGATATCCCGGTGGCTTTGCTGATGCAAACTTTAACCTCGACCACATTATTCGATTTATCCAGAAATTAGAGGAAGGGAAATTCGATACATTTTTTATGGCCGACCACCTTGCACTTCTAAACATGCCAACTGAAGCGCTTAGGAGGTCAGCCACCCCAACCTCTTTTGAACCTATGACGCTTCTTTCTGCACTCGCCATGGTAACCAAGAAAATAGGTCTCGTTGCAACATCATCAACAACTTATGATGCCCCGTATCATGTCGCGCGCCGCTTTGCCTCTCTTGATCACATTAGCGGAGGACGTTCGGGGTGGAACATTGTTACAACCGCGAACCCCAATGCATCAAGAAATTTTGGGATAGAATTCCAAATGGAGCATGACGAAAGATACAGCAGAGCCAAAGAATTTTACGACGTCGTGACAGGTCTTTGGGATAGCTGGGAGGATGACGCATTCGTTCGCAACCAAAAAACTGGGATTTTTTTCGATACAGAAAAAATGCATATACTTAATCATCAAGGAAAATATTTGAAATCTCGCGGCCCCCTAAACATTGCCCGCCCTATCCAGGGATGGCCGGTTATCGTCCAAGCAGGCGCATCAAACGCTGGACGCCAACTAGCCGCAGAAACAGCTGAGATAGTATTCACGTCTCAGCCTACGATCGATCATGCTCGAGAATTTTACTCAGACGTAAAGGGCCGCATGAAACAAATCGGTCGTAACCCTAGGCACATGCACATCCTACCTGCTTGCATGGTCATCATTGCCAATTCGCTGGAGGAGGCAAAGGAAAGACGAGCTAAACTAGACTCGCTCGTTCACTTTGAAAGTGCGATAGCATCTTTGTCCATCGCCCTCGGTACTGATGCATCTGTATTTGACCCCGACGGGATGCTACCCGATATACCAGAGACAAATGCTGGACAATCAAGTAGAGAAAAAGCAATTCGAATAGCCAAAGAGGAGAGTCTTACAGTCCGACAACTAGCCCAGAGGATTGGTGGTCACTCGAGCCTCTGTCTTATGGGACCGCCCGAGCTAGTAGCTGATCAGATGGAGGAGTGGCTTTCCACTGGGGGGGCAGATGGATTTACAATACAATTCCCATATTTACCCCAAGGCCTCGATGATTTCGTCGAAAAACTAGTTCCCATTCTCCAAAAAAGAGGAATTTACCGAGAAGATTATGAAGGTAACACTTTGAGAGAAAATCTTGGGCTTCCGCGCCCGGAAAATCAGTTTCTATCTGCCTGAGAAAAGCCACTAAATTTTCCCAGCCGATCCACGATTATTGTCATTTACTTTACAGGGTTTTCATCCAGCACTGTCATCCTGCGCAAAAGTCTGGACTCTTTGGGATTATAATAAGTTCTAGCATGTGCAGTGCAACGATTATCCCAAAGAACTAGGTCCCCTACTTTCCAAACATGCTCATACACATTTGTCGGATCCTCTATCATCTCAAAAAGATAATTCAAAATCTCATCGCTTTCATCAGCCCCCAAGCCCTCGATAAACATCGTCATCTGGCGATTTACAAATAAAGATTTTTGCCCGGTTTCAGGATGTGTCCGAACGATAGGGTGAAGAAATTGCGGGCCGTTCGGATCGATGGTTTCCGGTCTTGTGGTGGCGTTAGCCTGGTAATCGAAATAATTCAGAGCCCGTAAACCCTCGATGCGCATTTTCCAATCATCGCTCAGTCCCTCGTAAGCCTTTATTAAATTGCTAAATCGGGTGTTCCCTCCCTCATCCGGTATAGTTACAGCGTATAAAGTTGAGGCCTTTGAGGGACGTTCAGTATAGCACTGGTCGATATGAAACATCATTTCGCCTTGTTGCACTGCAGTTGGTCGTGATGAGTCTTCAGCATTCGCCACCCACAAAGCATGCGACTTAGTATTGCCCGATGTTCTATACACTTTGGAACGTAAACCAGCTAAGTTTCCAAAAATTTTACAAAATCGTTCTTGATGCTGTTCCTCGATATTCTGGTCACGAATAACCAACACAAGATAATCTCTCCATACGGATCGGAGCATTTCCTTAACTTTTTCAGAGATTGAACTTCGCAAGTCAATGCCCGTGATTGCTGCGCCACCTGCATTAGACAGAGGATGAACCTGCGGAGTAAGTTGGGTTACGGTAGCAAAGTCGTTCATAGCTAGGCCTAAAAAAAATGATTTCCTCAATGCGAGAAGTTTGTCATAAGTCGCTTAAAAAACAAGGAATAGAAGTCGAGTTTATCAATTCAGGCGGCCGTGTATCGGTAATTAATCAATAAAATCACCGCGACGACTGATTTGGACATCGCGGTGCACATTAGCTGACATCAAGAATCCGAATCCAATCATGAGCGAAAGCATCGAGGTTCCTCCATACGAAACAAGGGGTAAAGGCACCCCAACCACAGGAACTAGACCCATGACCATGGCCATATTTATAAAGGCATAGAAAAAAAGTAAGCTAATAATGCCTGCACAGACCAGCCTGCCAAATTGATTCCGTACTCGATAGGAAATAAAAAAACCATAACCGATCAGCAACGTATATAGGCCCAAAAGCGCCAAGCTCCCGACCAGACCAAACTCCTCAGCAAACATCGTAAATATAAAATCTGTCTGCTTTTCAGGCAAAAAACTCAAGTGGCTCTGGGTCCCAGCAAGCAACCCTTTCCCAAAAATACCCCCTGACCCGAGTGCAATTTTTGATTGAATAATGTGATATCCAGCCCCAAGAGGATCAGATTCTGGATCTAGAAATGTTAAGATACGACGCTTTTGATATTGATGTAAGAGGGACCAAGCAACAGGCAAAAAGACCAACGCAGTGAGCCCTGCCAGGAGAAATTTCCATAATCTTACCCCCGCAAGAAAAAATACCACTAGTGCAGTTAAACCAAGCATAATAGCGGTCCCCAGATCCGGCTGACGAAGCACTAAGCCAACCGGTATCGCTATCAGCAATACAGGAGTTAGAAGCCAACGAATACTTTTTAATTCAGATAGGGTGATACCATGAAAGTATCTTGCCAGGGCGAGAACTATTGCTATTTTCATAATCTCGGATGGTTGCAATTGCACAAATTTGAGATCAATCCAGCGTTGGGCTCCCATTCCAATTACACCCTTTAATTCAACTGCCACCAACAGAGCTAATGATAGGAAGTAAATGAAATAAGAATATCTCAACCAAATTCGTATATCCGTAACTGCGACCAAAAGCAGAATACCCATTCCAAACATAAAACGAGCAAGCTGTCTTGATGCCCAGGGGTCCCAATTGCCGTTTCCAGCAGAATACAGCATGCAGAAACCTACTCCCGCAAGTAAGCAGAGAATAAAAAGCAAGGGCCAACTGACCATTTTTAACTTTTGACCCAAACTTATATTATTTGGGGAATATGCAGCCCTAGAACCCATATTTAATTTGTTTTACCGGACAGGGTTAATAGATCGCGCTTAAAGGCTTCTTCCAATATGTCACGAGCCACCGGGGCGGCGACCTTAGATCCACTGCCGCCGTGCTCAACAATTACAGAAATGGCTAATTTGGGTTTTTTTATTGGTGCGAATGCGACAAAAAGAGAATGGTCGCGGTCTTTCCAAGGGAGCTCTTCGTTTTTAATGATGCCTATCTCACGTTCCTCCGCACTAATACGGCGCACTTGAGAGGTTCCAGTTTTACCCGCCATAGCGAGTTTTCTCTCAGAGATCCTCGCCCCCCAACCGGTCCCGCGCGGCGTGTTGACCGCTGCATCCATACCATTTTTTATGACCTCTAAATGACTCGGGTTTATCTTTAGTTTCGACGGAAGGGGATTCTCTATCAATCTTATCTTATCGCCAGACACCAGAGCACGCAGAAGATGGGGCTTTATCTCGCGTCCAGTTGCCAACCTTGCTGTCATGACCGCGAGTTGAAGAGGCGTCGATAAAACAAAACCTTGACCTATACCAGCCAAAATAGTCTCTCCACCCTGCCAAGGCTTACCCAATGTATTTTTCTTCCAAGATCGCGTCGGCACCAAGCCGTCTTTTTCTCCGGGAAGACCTATACCTGTCAGGTTCCCAAGCCCCAATATGCCAGCCATCTTTGCAATACGCTCAATACCAACCCTATTGGCCAGTTCATAAAAATAAACATCACAACTTTGCTGAAGGGCTCGTTTCATATTCATAGAGCCATGTCCATTCTTAGCCCAGCAATGAAATTTACCCATACCGAGTGTGAAGTGACCTGGGCAAAAAATAGTATTTCGGGGGCCGATTAGATTATATTTTAACGCTGCCAGGGCGACGAGCATTTTAAAAGTAGAGCCTGGGGCATAGACCCCCGAAATTGATTTGTTGATCAAAGGCTCATATTTGTTTCCTTTAATTGCTTCCCAGCCTTCTCGACTAAGTCCTTTATTAAAATCATTGGGGTTATAGCCGGGTACAGAGCACAACGTTAAAATATCGCCTCTCTCGACATCCAATACCACCGCGGCCGCACTTTTAAGTGAAGACAAACGTTTTCTAGCAAACCGTTGTAGGTTGAGATCAATTGTCAACACAACGTCTTCTCCAGCAATACCCTCTTTTCTTTCAAGCTCTCTGATCACACGACCTAAAGCATTGACCTCAAGCTGAGCGTTACCCGCTTTTCCGCGCAAAGTTAAATCAAACTGCCTCTCGATACCTGTTTTTCCAACACGAAAACCTGGCAACTCGAGCAATGGATCTCTGTCCCTTGAACCTGGCGGCGGTGGAGCGACGTAACCCAGTAAGTGTGAAACTTCCTCCCCATGAGGATATTCCCTTGTTTGATCGGCGTTGATTGATATTCCAGGTAGATCAGGAGCATTTACCTCTATTTTTGCGACCATTTCCCAATCCAAGTTATCCTTCAAAGTCACAGGAACAAAACTTCGCCGGCGGCGGGTCTCCATTAAAATTCTTTGAACATCTAAAGGACCGGTTCCCGCAAGCTTGACGAAATTCCTGAGGGTATTCTCAACATCCTCCGTCTGCTCTAATGTAAGAACAGCCCTATAAATCATTCGGTTTACAGCTAAAGGCTGACCATTACGATCGAATATTCTTCCCCTCGGAGGGGCTAATAACTTCATATTTATACGATTATCATCTGCAAGGGTTTTAAATCGATCCGCCTCTAACACTTGGAGCTGGTAAAGTCGCCCTCCAAGAACTCCGACCAAACCAAGTTGAGCACCCGCCAAGATTAAGGTGCGGCGGGTGAACTGCTTACGACGTTCGGAGTCTTCCCGATGCATCTAGCTTACCCTGTAAACTTTCCGGCTAATCCATATCAACAAAGCCGCCCCGAAAGGAAATAATGCCACCGTCAATATTGAATGAAATAGAACTGAAACTAGATCTAAAAGCTCGCCGTACCATAGTGAACAAGCTAGCCAACCCACGAAGCTCGTCCCAAAGACCACTAATGAAAATCCTACCCAAAGAGGCAAAAAAGTCGTTCCTCTAAGGCGCTTGCTATAGATACCGAGCAATACTCTTGCGACTAAAAATATCAGAGCGAACATCCCAGCAGGTGTGCCAGCTAAAAAATCATAAAATAAACCCACCAAAAAAGTAGTAACTGGATGTAAAAATTCAGGCTTATAAACAGACCAATAAAACAATCCGATTAAACTCAAATTAATTGCGATCCCACCATAATGAGGCAAATACAACGGCGGAACTGACATCAGCACCAACACTATCATGGTCATCAAAGGAACTTGGTGTCGAGCAGTATTCTCAACAAAGTTTAAAAGGTTACTAAGCACCTTCTCACTCCATTCAAAAAGCCAATTTCCTTATCAATTTAGATCCGGGGAGATAATTTTATCGCGAACCACCACTCGCACATACTCCAGTCGATCCAGCCTCGCAAAAGTTGAAATAAGAACGTTTCCATCACCTGCATTTAAAATAGTTCCCACGGGCAAACCGGCGGGCAAAACACCTCCATGACCCGAGGTAACCACCCTGTCTCCCTCGGTTAAATCCGCAGATGCAGGCAAAAATAAAAGCTTTGGCTGACCAGCATTGGTTCCCGTTAGGATTGCCCTATCCCGCGATGATTCAACCAGCACAGGAACGCGGGAATTTATATCTGTAATCAACAAAATCCGCGCTGAATTTTTACCTGCTGCGATTACCCGACCGATTAACCCCTCACCCGAAATGACCGCATTACCCTTTTTTATGCCTCGATCGGTCCCAACATTGATAATTAAAGTACGAACAAAGGGGCCGGCCGCGTCGCCAATTACTCTGGCCGTAATTTGAGATGGGGGCAGATCGCCAGTATATCCTAAGAGAGTTTTCAATGCCTTATTTTGAGCTCTTAAATCGCGAGCAATCATTTTCCAGTCGTTTAGCCTTTTATTTTCTGCTCTAAGAACCGAATTATCCTTATGCAATTGCGATAGATTATCTAGATCCTGGAGGACCTGATTAATTGACGCTGCTGGCCTCGAAATAAAATCAAGTATTGGCGAAAATATATCTGCTATCACCACTGAAGTCTTCTCAATGGTAGCGCTTCCATTCTTATCTAATACCATAAAGCTAATGGCAGCCGATACTAGAATAAAAATTAGAGATTTATGGACCATTGCCCTCAGAGGAAAGGAGAGCCTGATCAGACGTGATCCATGCTTAAATTTAGAGTTAATCTTCATAATCAATTAAATTCGAGTGAAAAAACACTCTAAAACCATCAGGCTCTCAACTAGAGCTGGAAAAAACATTAGTCCATTGCTTCATATCTTCAAGGCAATGACCGGTTCCCAAGGCAACACACGATAGAGGATCCTCAGCAATCGAAACAGGCAGACCAGTTGCATGCCTGAGGACAAGATCTAGATTGCCAAGGAGAGCTCCCCCACCTGTCAAAACAATTCCCTTATCTACAATATCAGCAGCCAACTCTGGCGCGGTATGCTCCAGCGCTACTTTGACAGCATCTATTATCGCTCCAACCGGTTCAGCAAGGCTCTCGGCAGCTTGCCTTTCAGACATAATTACTTCTTTTGGCACCCCATTCATGAGATCCCGACCTTTTATTTCTATTGTCTTACCTTCACCATCAGCAGGGATACTAGCAGAACCTATCTCTTTTTTGATCCGCTCAGAACTACTCTCCCCTACTAAGAGATTGTGGTGCCTTCGGACATAAGCCGCGATCGCCTCATCCATTGCATCACCACCTACCCGGACAGAGCGTGAATAAACCAGTCCACCAAGAGATAAAACAGCTACCTCAGTCGTCCCGCCTCCGATATCTACAACCATCGACCCCGTGGGCTCGGCGACCGGAAGCCCCGCTCCTATAGCCGCAGCCATTGGCTCTTCAAGAACATGAACTCTGTGTGCTCCTGCAGAAAGCGTAGAGTCTTCAATAGCTCGCCGTTCCACTGCGGTAGAACCAGAGGGCACAGCAACAACAATTTCAGGGCTCACGAAGGTTCTTCGATTATGCACTTTTCTTATGAAGTGCTTTATCATTTCCTCTGCCACCTCGAAATCAGCGATAACGCCATCTCTGAGCGGTCGGATCGCAAGAATGTTACCGGGGGTTCTTCCCAACATTAACTTCGCTTCATCGCCCACGGCGAGAACTTGCTTCTTACCTCTCGTTTCACTTATCGCAACAACCGAAGGCTCATCGAGAACTATACCCCGACCTTTAACATAGACCAGAGTATTTGCCGTTCCTAAGTCAATGGCCATGTCCGCAGAGAATATGGCCCGAAGTTTCGAGAACATTTTTAGCTACCCCTCATAAAATTCATTCATGTCGCAACCTTTTTACGCGGATAGTGCCCCCGGTAGGGTTTTTTCTCGCTTCTCGATTAATTTATTGAGAGCATTCAGATATGCGCGCGCACTTGCCACCAAAGTATCGGTATCAGCGCCGCGCCCAACAACACTCTTGCCCTTCTCCTCTAACCGAACCGAAACTTCCGCTTGTGCATCAGTGCCTTCAGTAACCGCGTGCACCTGATATAGCCGCAGACAAGCATTGTGTTGAATTATTTCTGTTATGGCGTTGAATGTAGCATCAACTGGGCCATCTCCTTCAGCTGTTACCTGGCGCAATGCTCCATCGATAGTAAGAGCAAGGGTGGCGGTTTGAGGGCCCTCTGATCCGCAAATCACCCTAAGCGAAGAAAATTGGATTGAGTCTTTATTGCTCTGCACCTCATCATCCACAAGCGCTACAATATCTTCGTCATAAACATCCTTTTTTTTATCGGCAAGCGACTTGAATCTTAGAAAAGCATCCTGAATGGCATTCTCACCCAGTTCGTAACCCAGTTCCTCTAGCTTTACCCTGAAGGCATGGCGACCAGAATGCTTTCCCATCACAAGCTTAGACTGGGTCAAGCCCACCGATTCCGGCGTCATAATTTCATAAGTCTGGGCATTTTTTAGCATACCATCTTGGTGGATACCTGACTCATGGGCAAAAGCATTTGCCCCGACAATGGCCTTATTCGGCTGCACCGCAAATCCCGTCACTGACGCTACCATCCGAGATGCTCTCGTAATATAGGTGGTGTCTATTCCCGTAGTGAATGGCAACATATCACTGCGCGTTCGCAAGGCCATGACGATTTCTTCCATGGCTGCGTTTCCGGCTCGTTCTCCCAAACCATTGATAGTGCATTCTATCTGGCGAGCACCTGCAGACACCCCGGCGAGTGAATTTGCCACAGCCAATCCCAAATCATTGTGGCAATGAGTTGAAATGATTGCCTTATCAATATTTGGCACACGATTTTTGAGCACCCCGATCAAGGAACCAAACTCTTCCGGGACAGCGTAGCCCACCGTATCAGGAATATTAATCGTCAATGCGCCTGCTTTAATCGCTGCCTCGACAGTCCGACATAGGAAATCATGCTCTGTCCTAGACCCATCCTCTGGAGACCATTCCACGTTATCTGTAAACTGTCGTGCATATGACACGCTATCAATGACAGCCTGGTAAACCTCCTCTGGCTCCATACGCAATTTAAATTTCATGTGAAGTGGGCTGGTGGAGATAAAAGTATGAATCCTACTCTGTTGAGCAGGTCTCAATGCCTCCGCCGCACGGTCGATATCTCCCCGAGCGGAGCGGGCCAATCCGCAAACGATTGAGCCCTTAACCAATTTTGCAACTTCATTGACAGCTTCAAAATCTCCTACAGATGCAATAGGAAAACCCGCTTCTATCACATCCACACCCATTTCCTCTAATAACTCGGCAATCCCGAGTTTCTCCTCAAGGTTCATGGAAGCACCTGGGGATTGTTCCCCATCACGCAAGGTAGTGTCGAAGATAACTACCTTATCGGGTTTATTTTTGCTGGCGTTCATATTCCAGCTCCTTAAATTTAGCCTATCTCTGGAGATAGGATATATCTCCACTTTTAAAAGATGCAAAGAATAGCTTGGTTCAAAGCCTTCACGTTCGCGGAACAATTATTAACCAAAATTTAACTCAATTTCAGCTAAAAACTTTTCTTTTTTAACGGAAGAGATTCTCAGTTTTTGGACTTATCAACCAAACGATTTTCAGAGATCCATGGCATCATGCCACGAAGTCGTTCGCCAACCTCTTCAATTTGATGCTCAGACTCACGCCTACGCATGGCCTTAAAGCTTGCCTGGCCCGCAGCATTTTCCAGCACCCAGTCTTTCGTAAAGCGACCAGACTGGATATCTTCGAGAACATTTTTCATTCTCGCTTTTACGCTTTCGTCAATCAATCTTGGGCCAGAGATGTAATCGCCATACTCGGCGGTATTTGAAATTGAATAGCGCATATTTGCGATACCACCCTCATAAATCAAATCCACGATCAATTTGACCTCATGCAAACACTCGAAATAGGCCATTTCAGGGGCATAACCGGCCTCTACTAAAGTTTCAAAACCAGATTTGATCAATGAAGTTAACCCCCCACACAGTACCGCTTGTTCTCCAAATAAATCTGTCTCGCACTCTTCCCTGAAAGTTGTTTCAATAATCCCCGCTCTGCCACCACCAATAGCAGATGCATAAGAGAGACCGATCTCATGCGCATTTCCACTGGCATCCTGTTCAACCGCTATGAGACACGGGACACCTGCCCCCCGCTGATACTCCGACCTCACAGTATGACCAGGCCCTTTAGGCGCTATCATGAAAACATCCATATCAGGCCGAGGCTCTATCAAGCTGAAATGTATATTTAACCCATGCGCAAAAGCCAGTGCGGTACCCTCTTTCATGTTAGCTTGCAGAGAATTGGTATATAAAGATGCCTGCAACTCGTCAGGCACCAACACCATAACTACATCTGCCCAAGCCGCTGCTTGGTCGGGTGACATTACTTTTAGACCTGCACCCTCAGCCTTATTTATACTGGAAGACCCAACCCTTAGGCCGACAACGACTTCCGCAACGCCACTTTCCGTCAAATTAATGGCATGGGCATGACCTTGGCTGCCGTATCCAATTATAGCTACCTTCTTAGATTTGATTAAGTTGACATCCGCGTCGCGGTCATAAAAAACACGCATAGTAAGTCCTCTTTTCTTTTTATTATAAAGCGTTTTGCTCAGTTTATTTTCGTCCTAAAGCGTCTACCTAAAGCCCCTTTGCCCCGCGCGCAATAGCAACGACACCAGTTCTAGAAGCTTCGACTAACCCGAGGGGGCCCATCAACTCAATAAAAGCGTTTATTTTTTGGGTTGAGCCTGATATCTCGAACACGAAAGAAGTTCCTGTACTATCAATAACGTGCGCTCGAAAAATATCTGCTATCCTTAGAGCTTCTACTCTCTTATTTCCGGATCCCTTTACCTTGATGAGAGCCAGTTCCCGTTCAACGGATCCACCCGAGGCAGTTAGGTCGCTAATCCTATGCACCGGGACTAGGCGGTCAAGCTGCGCTTTGATCTGCTCGATAATCATCGGTGTTCCAGAAGTGACGATACATATCCTCGATATTTGATTAACCGGATCGACTTCAGCAACGGTCAGGCTCTCGATATTGTAACCTCTACCCGAAAACAAACCAATTACACGCGCCAAAACCCCAGATTCATTGTCTACTAGTACAGCAATTGTGTGTTTCTCGATGTTCTCCAATTCAAAACTCCAATCAAGTATCGTTTAGACCAAAACCATACCCGCTTCCGAAACTGGTTTTTCCGCCTCGTCAGCAGGCCCTAGCAACATCTCATTATGAGGAGCACCAGACGGGATCATAGGAAAACAATTTTCTGTTTCGTCTACCACAATATCCGCGATCGTAAGCTGATCACTATTCAACATCTCGTCAATAACAAGGTCGACATCTTCGGGCTTTAACGCTCTAAGACCCTTTGCTCCATAGGCCTCGGCTAACTTTACAAAATCGGGCAACGAGTCGGAGTAACTCTCTGAATATCGACCTCCGTAAAGCAACTCCTGCCATTGCCGAACCATACCCATATAACGATTATTCAGGATAAAAATTTTAACCGGCAAACGATACTGCACAGCGGTTGAGAGTTCCTGCATGTTCATTAAAAAGGAGGCTTCCCCCGCCACATCGATAACGGTGGCTTTGGGGTGAGCCACCTGCACCCCAATGGCCGCCGGGAAACCATAACCCATCGTGCCCAAGCCACCTGATGTCATCCAACGATTGGGGTGATCAAAATGAAAATATTGGGCAGCCCACATTTGGTGCTGTCCAACTTCTGTTGTGATGTAGGTATCTTTACCTCTGGTTGCCTGATAAAGACGTTGGAGAGCATATTGAGGTTTTATCACCTTGGAAGAGGGGTTGTATTTTAGGCACTCTTTTGCCCGCCACTCTTCAATCTGTTTCCACCATTTGGAGATTGCAAGGTCATCCTGCTTGAACTTCTTTGTTTGCCAGACCTTTATCATTTCACCAAGAACATTCGCACAATCACCAATTATAGGTATATCTACTGCAACGTTTTTGTTTATTGAGCTTGGGTCGATATCGACATGTATTTTTTTTGAGTTAGGCGAAAACTTGGATAATAGACCAGTTACACGATCGTCAAAGCGCGCCCCAATATTCACCATGACATCACAATCATGCATTGCAAGATTGGCCTCATAAGTGCCATGCATCCCAACCATTCCAAGGAATTTTTTATTGGTTGCAGGGAAAGCACCCAGCCCCATCAGTGTCAGTGTAACCGGACTTCCCGCAAGTCCCACTAGTTTTTGAAGTCTTTTGGCAGCAAGAGGACCCGAATTTATCACACCACCACCACAATAAAAAAGTGGTCTTTTAGCTTTAGCGATGAGCTCCACGGCCGCCCCAATGTTCTTTTTGTCTCCCTTTATTTGGGGCTTATAGCTTCGGTGCGATGACTTTTGATTTTTTTCTGATTCAAAAGGGGCTTCCTCTATCAAAATGTCTTTAGGCAAATCAACTACGACGGGGCCAGGGCGGCCAGATGTCGCAACATAAATTGCTTCTCGCAGTTGAGAGGCAAGCTTATTTACGTCCTTAACCAGGTAGTTATGCTTAGTGCAAGGACGGGTGATGCCTGTTGTGTCTGCCTCT
>Ga0255761_10003997_pt1 | contig 13219 bp, 12 predicted proteins | sample 071ome_29_FD_179961 | JGI IMG/M metagenome (GOLD analysis project Ga0255761, IMG submission 179961) | Coastal salt marsh microbial communities from the Groves Creek Marsh, Skidaway Island, Georgia - 071407BT metaG (version 2) | ecosystem: Environmental > Aquatic > Marine > Intertidal zone >... | reverse complement strand
GATATAAATTCTTGCTTCTGCACGGAGACAAAATATCTGGGTCAACCTCTCTTTCTAAGCTTGAAGATGCTCAATTAAAAATCAGCGCTATGAAAAGAGAATTCTATGACTATATCTTGTCGGGGCATTTTCATGTGGCTCAAGACTCCTCTACCGTCTTAGGCAAGGCTATGATTAATGGTTCTTTTTTGGGTGGCGACATTTATTCTGTCCAGAGTCTTCAGCAGTCTAGAAGGCCAGAGCAGAAATTGTTTGGTGTCAATAAAAAAGAGGGAGTATCGTGGGTCTACGATATCCCCCTGAAATAATTTATACTAAGCAAGCCCCACAATTAGTGCAAAACTTATTAGAGCTTTTATTTTTAGTGCCGCAAATAGGGCATATAATTTTATCAGTAGTGGTTACTGCTTTAACTATCTTTTTCTCATTAGCTTTATATCCTGTGATATTTAGAATCATTACATGGGTTTGTTCTTCCATTTCACGGAGATATGCTGTTTTATATTTAATGTTAGCTTGAGAACCCTTCACCGTAATCCCATCTTCATTGACATTAGTCGAGTTAGCAACACCAAAGCTTCCAGGGTCCTTTGGTGTTCCTAAGTTGCCATTGGAAGTAGAAAATGGTTTAACAGAATCATCGTCGTTAGAATTGCAAGCAGTCCACTCATCACTACCAAAATATGGTCCGATTGGCCTGTATGGATCATGTGGCTTGTATGGGCCATCAACCCATGGGTCTCTCTTCCATGGTTTTTCAATTTCTCTTTCTTTGATTATTTCCTTGATAATAGTCTTTTCAATGACCGCAGGCTTTTTCTCGAATTGATATTCAATACGAACAATGCCGTCATCAATCCTGTCACCACGATGCTCAGATATCTGCTCTGTCTTTTCTATGAATTTGAATCTATTCTTGACTGTGCTTCCTTTCATGAACCCTTCTAGATCATGTGACTCGTTAGGCTCGATGACGATTCTGCTTCCGTCTAGAGCATCTTCTCCATCAATACTGACAGATACAGCAACTCTTGTTGTATTCATATTTTTAAATCTTAATCCGTATTCTTCACCGAATGGTAATTTGACTTGGAAATTTTCGTCTTCGTTTTTGAAGTCTCTTAGAATTCTTCCCTTGTGAGTAACTACAGCAATAAACTTTGAATCTTTTACGTAAACCATGAGATGTCTCCCTTGTTGTAAGGTCACTGACTAAGACCTTGGTTAAATTACAGTCAGTTGGTCATACTTATTATATCGGAAAGTTCTCGTTTGTCAAAAAAATTTAGAGGTTTAAGTGCTTAAAATTCGAAATAATATTATAAGCATTGGAGAAAATGTATGTTTCGAGTAAGCGATTTTATTTTGCCAAAGAAGATAATTGAAGCTGCCTGTCAGTCAAAAGGGGTGGGCTTTGTTGATTTAGAGGTTTGTTTTGAAGAGAGTGCAGATAGTCAAATAATTAGGAATAAATTGCACATTGGCGCTCAGGATAGCATGGAAGGAACTTATTCTTGTATTATCAAAGGCTATTTTAATAATTTTAAGAACATTCATGGGGTAAGTCTGTTTTGTTCGAGCAAAGAGGCCACTTATGTTTTTAGCCAAATTGCTGCATTTTTAAACAAAATATTTAGGGACACCAACAGGGCAGAGGGTTGGAGGCCAGATGAGCCTGTAGTTCAACGTCTTTATCAATATCCTTTAGTCTGGGTGTTAATGCGAGACTTTGTATGCCCAATAGAAGAAGCAGATATAACAAATTTAAAAGTCATTTATTGCCCTTCTCCCTGGGTAGACATGGCTAGGCACTTTGATGGTGAAAATAATAAAGAATTAAAACTTGATGAAGTAGAGGGAGACTGGCTGTTCTTGAACTCTGATTGCGTTCACGAACCGCTAGAGCAAGCGTCTTTATTCTGCGCCGCTCTGGAGGCTCATAATATATGTCCTAAAGAATTAATGTTGAAGATAAAAAATAATGTTTATTTAATGGACAAATTCAATGGAATTGCCAGCGTTTACTTCATGAACGATGAAATGAGGGACGATTTTATCAATTTTGTGCTTACTTTCTCAGGAGTTGAGAACCTAAGTGAGTCATTGGTTTCTTCCGACAATATAAAAGAAGCCCAAATGATAGAGCCCAACCATAGTAATTGGTGGTTCTTTGGCCTGATTGAGAAGATGCTTGAACCCGCTCGTGGCGCAGACATGCATATTCATGAAGCTCTTGAGTCTCTTAGAGATACGATTCAAAAAAGAGTTTTGGAGACAAAAGAAGAAGCAGGCAGAGAAGGCGCAAGCTACGAAAGACTTTTGAGGGCTTTAGATGATGATGAATCAGATGGCAAATATGTCATTTTAGAGAAAGAATTATCATCTGACCGCTTATGGTAAACTCAAAGGAGAAATTATGTCAAAGGAAAACAGCCTAGAAGAAGATATCAAATATTTAATAAGAAGATCAAAAGAAGTTGCATTTTTGTTGAAAGATGGAAAGGTAATTGATGCACATAATAAGAATCTTGGAATAAATCAGAAACTAGCACATTTGCAGTCTAAAATTGAGTCTGGAGAAATTCAAATTTGCGATTCTGGTTGCCCTAAAGAATCATCTGGCGAAAAAATGGTTAAATACGGTGACGCTGGAGAGGTGGAAAAAACAGCTTGAGAAGAATATTGTCAAAACAGGCAGCTTGGTATGAAAATGGTAGGCCAGTAAACATCAACCCATCTCGATGGGAGGGTGATGCTGGCATCGGCAAAAGACCTCATGGCCCTAAAACTGAAGAAGATGTAGAAGCAGAGGGCTGGGGGCAAAAACCTAAAAGTGATAAAAAAAAGCATAAGATGAAATGTCCATGCGGCGATAAATGTCGTTGCGGAGACAAATGTAAATGCCGAAAATCATAACTTTCACAGTAACGAATAATTCTACTTTCATTAACGAGACTCTTGACAAAGAGGTTCGTGATGCTTTAAAGAAAAAACTTGGATTTATGCCTGAAGGTGCAGCTTTCGCTGTTGCTAATAGTAAATTTGGCAATAGCGATTGGGATGGGCATAAGAGTGTCATGTGCCTAGGAAAAAGATGGTGTAAATGCGCGATTAAAAAAGACGGAGTTCATTTCCCTACGGGTCTTATTCATATTGCTAGAGAATTTCTTGAGAAAAAAGGTTACGTTGTAAAGTATGTTGATAATAGAATCAAAATCAAAATCAATGAAAATTTAAAATATGAACATATCATTGAGCTTAGACCCTATCAGAGGGTAGCTGTTGATAAGGCCAAAAAGATGCAAAGAGGCATTCTTAAAATGGCCACAGGAGCAGGAAAGACTGCCAGTAGCGCGGCTTTGATTGTAGAGTTAAATGCTTATCCTTTTATTTTTTATGTCCCCTCTTTAGACCTTCTTAATCAAACAAAAGAAGAATTTGAGAGATTTATCAAATTCAACGGCGAAGATGCTAAGATCGGCATGGTTGGAGGTGGCGAGTGTGATATTCAAGATATTACAGTCATGACTCAACAGACGGCCATGAGAGCATTGGGGAAGGGGTTTGTAAAGTCAGACGAAGATAGTAAAAAAGAGAAAGATAGCGAAAACGTTAAGAATAAATATAATGATATAAAAAATCTAATTATGTCAGCTAAGGGAATGATTGCTGATGAAGTGCAATTTTGGGCTGCAGAATCTTGTCAGATGATATCTGATTCTGCAGAAAATTGCTTTTATAAGTATGGCTGTTCGGGAACTCCATATAGAGATTTAGGCGATGACATTCTAATAGAAGCTTGCTTTGGAAGGGTGATCGAAGACATTAATGCTTCGAAGCTAATTAATTTAGACTTCTTGGTTAGGCCCGATATTTATATGGTTCCAGTTAAGAATAAATATGGAACATTGAAGTCTCATACTTATCAGGAAGTTTACAAAGAGGCTATAGTAGAAAACAACTTAAGAAATGGCTATATATCTAAGATTACACAAAGCATGGTCCAGCAAGATAAAATGACTTTAATTCTTGTGCGTCAGATTAATCACGGAAAAATTTTAGAAGAATTAATTCCTGGTAGCTGTTTTATTTCAGGGACTTCATCAAAGAAAAAGAGAAAAGACCATATACAGGCCATGAAGAATCATGAGGCCCCTGTAACTATTTCTACTAGTATTTTCGATCAGGGAGTTGACGTTAAGCCGCTGCAGGTTTTGATTCAAGCAGGAAGCGGGAAAAGCCCTACTAGGGCGCTTCAGAGAATAGGTAGAATTATAAGGCCGTATGAATATCCAGATGGAACTAAGAAGACTGAGGCCATTGCCATTGACTTTATGGATCATTGCAGATATATGCTGGGACATAGCAAAAAGAGATTGAAAATATATCAAACTGAACCTGAGTTCAATATTGAGACATTAAAAATTTAATTGACTTAACTAGATTTAATTTAGAGGCTTATGAATTAAATGGATTTGAGTAAAATAAAATCTTAGAGGAAAGCTCTTGACAAATCAGCAATAGTTTGATATCATAAATTAAAACTTGTTAACCGTGCTGGTTTCCAAAAAGAAATCGATCCAATCGAAAAAGGAACAAATGGAAATAAAAAATTCTATATTAAGTGCTATTAAAGAGGAAAATCAAAATCATCCTCTAGAGCATGTTTCTAGCACTCCAAGGAAAGCTACAGAGTTTAATTATAAGCAAATAAAGAAAACTAGTTCATGGTCTTTCCATGCGAACGTTTTTCAATGGAGTTGCCGTCAATTCGCTACTTTTATCATGCAGTCTTACAGAGAAAAGTTCAAAGAAGATTGGGATGTTAAGATAGTTGGCGTTGTTACCCATGTTAATTCTATTAAGCAAAAAATTTATGAAATTCATGGTTTTTGCGATAACGTAGTCCTGAAAGATTATATTGAATTTTATTTTAAAAATTGGGCTGACTACTTTAAAAAGAATGATGAAAATAATTTTTTGAACTTCATGACATTAAAGTTTCAGAGGCCAATTGCTGATTTTTCAAGCACTTATAACTATCAGAATAGATTGAAATATTATCAAAAACACAATGGTCTGCCATCTTTTTCAATAAAAGATATGGACAAGCAATATAAAAATGATATAATAGGTTTTGTTCAGGCTTATGGTTTTATTATTGCAATTAATTTTATGCTTACTTACAAGGGCGTTGAAAAACAGGATGCTATGAAAAAAGTGGGCACGGTAATGATTAAACTTTACAAGGAAGATCGTGAGTCTTTCAATAGCATGATGGCAAGAGTGGAAGACTTTTCACCTTATCCAAATAGATTTGTTTTTAATAAACATAACGAATTTTTGAAGTTATTATTTAAGCAATACGATGTTGATCCAGTAAAGGTTAAGTATGGGTTCGATTCAATAGATTGGGAATTTTTAAATATTCAGACTTCTTAAAAAGAAGTCACATGAGACAAGGAGCAAATAGTTGAGCAATCTAAAAGTTAATAGTCAAATTAAGGCTAATCAAGTTATATTAATTGATGAAAATGGCCAGAAGATAGGCCAGACTTCGCTTTTTCAAGCGAGACAACAGGCAGAGGATAAGAATTTAGATTTGATTCAAGTAAGTAGTCAAAAAATCCCTACCTGCAAGATTGCAGACTATGGCAAAATTAAGTACGATCAAAGCAAAAAGCAGAAGTCTCAATCCAACAAGCATGCTTTAAAGCAAATTAAATTTGGCATGAATATTTCTGACCACGACTTGAGTATTAAGGTAAACAAAGCTCTTAGCCTGCTTTCAAAGGGACATAAGGTTAAGTACGTCCTTGAACTAAGGGGTAATACTAGAAACTTTACAAGAGAAAGAACTAGTGCCTTTTTTGATAGGGCAATAGAAGAATTTAAAGAAGAATACGCAATTACTTCGCCAGTTTTTTCTGGCAATCAAATAACTTCTACGATTAGTAGCAAGTAGCCCTAGGCAACTATAATAGCAAAGGAAAATTATGAAAGATGAATCAACAATTGAAACGTTGAATTTTATCGCATCATCTATGAGCGATGATCAGAAGGAGGCTTTTGATGAACTTCTTTTGACAGTTGATCAAGATTTTACTGTTGATATGTTTTCTACAATTAGAGCAAAGACTCCATTGGTTTACTTGACTTGCAAGGAAGAGAAGCGAATGCTTCAATACTTTGGCCAGTTTAATAAGACTAGATCATCAGAGCTATTTGTGTGGGAAGCCCATAGGGGGCTTAGGGATTTGCAAAACCCAGACTCTCCCATTAATGGATCGAGCGACGATGATGATGACGATGCAGAGGCTTATGATGAAGAGCAGGTTTTAGATTACATCATCAAGAAAGCAGAGAAAGAAAACAAAATTAAAACTAAAACTAATGGCAGTATCTTCTTGCTTCTTGACTATCATAGGTATTTGGGAGACGAAGATTGCGCTCCCGTTCTGGAAAGAAAGCTTAAGAATATATTTTTAGCAAGTTCAAAGATAACCGTATTTCTTGTTGGTCCTAGCTACGTTGCCACAGAGTCGCTCGAAGATTATATTAAACTTCTTGACTTTCCATTTCCAGGTGACAAAGAAATCAACAAAGAAATTGACAAGATATCTGAAAATGTCAAAATGAAAATTCCTAAAATTAAGGAAAAAATTCAGAATAATAGAAATAGAGAAGATATTATCAAAGCATGCAGAGGCATGACAATGCAAGATGTTTCTGCGGCTCTATCTCAGAGCATTGTTAGAAGGCGAGATTTTGACATTAATACAATAATTCAGACGAAGAAGCAGACCATTCAAAAAGGTGGCCTATTAGAATTTATTGATCCAAAGGTGACTCTTGATGATGTTGGCGGTCTTGACCCTCTAGTCGAATGGTTTATGAATAGAAAGATAGCAATGAGCGACATCGCCGTTGAGAGCAAAGTAGATACTCCTAGGGGAGCATTGCTTTTGGGCATAGCGGGATGCGGTAAGTCTTTGATAGCAAAGGGCGTTGCATCTGCTTGGGGGTATCCTCTGTTAAAACTAGATTTCGGAGCATTATTTGGCAGTCTAGTTGGCGAGTCTGAAAATAACCTCAGATCAGTAATTAAACTGGCAGAGTCAATTGCCCCATGTATTCTTTGGTGCGATGAAATGGAGAAAGGCACTGCTGGATCAAGCTCAAGCGGAACCACTGACGGCGGCACTACGGCTAGAGTCATGCAAACGTTGCTTACATGGATGCAGGAAAAGACTTCGCCAGTATTCATTATTGGCACTGCAAATAATCATGGCGCAATTGCTCCTGAATTATTCAGGAGATTTGATGAGACATGGTTTGTAGATAATCCTGGATTTGTTGGGCGTGAACAAATATTTAAAATTCAATTCAAGAGTAGAGGCATTGACTGTGACAATCTCGACATTGGCAAATTAGTGTTAGATACTGACGGTTATAATGGTGATGAGATTAGAAAGGTCGTTAACGAAGCTTTGTTGGAAAAGCTTACCATTGGGGCCCCTGAAGTTACTCAGCAACTATTGGACAAGCAAATTAAAGACCTTGTCCCTTTGTCTCTCAAAAAGTCGGAAGAGATTAAGTTAATAAGAGATTGGGCTTCGAAGAATTGCAGGCCCGCAAACACGAAAGATCCTAAGAAAACAATTCAGGATGAAAAAAACTATAGCGATTTAGAAACATGAAAGAAATTACAAAAGTAAAAGACAGATTAGAAGAGCGATATTGCAAGACATTTTGCGGAGTCAAAAACTCCCAGGTATGCCCTAAGTCTCATTGCGCTTGCTCGGCAGCAGCAGAGACAAGGGCGTATATGGAGGTTGTTATACCAAAGCCATATTCAAATTTGTCTCTAAAAGATTTTAATGGTAAAGATAAAGATGGCAAGACTATTTGCAATGATTTTATATTGAGAAAAGTAAAGCAGCAATTGGCCAAATACTGCTGGAAGGGTGTTGACTTCAATAACATTGATCAATATTCTGCAGATCAATTGAATGCAAGATCTATTGTTAGCCAAAGAAGAGAAGATTGTGATAATTTGGTAATATATGCAGATGAAGAAGGCAATTCTAATGAAGTCACAGGAAAAACTTTTGTAGCCTCTTTGGTTATGAAGGAGGCAATTAAGAATAGAATTATAAATGGTCGTGCCTCAGAGAGTTATGACTGGATTCAATACTCCGTGCTGAAACAGAGATTAATTAATGATCCAGACTCTTTGTCAAATACTAAATGTTCTGACTGGTTAGTTGTTGACGATATAACATCAGAAGCGCAAAGCACAAGAAACCAAAAGAGTTTGATTTCTTCTAAACTCGATTCGTTCTTCTACGAAAGATCAGAAGATGGACTTCCTACAATTTTTGTATTTAGGTTTGATGTAACAATGGATCATTCTGTAATAGAAGACTACTATGGTTTGACTATGGCTAAAATAATTAAGAATTCACACAAAATTTCATTAAATAGGTAGGTAAATGTCGGATATAAATAAAGAACAACAAGAATTCATTAATCTTCTTTTAACAAACAAAGATAAAGCTGTTACTTGGGCGGAAAAAGGTCCAGACAAGAAGTTTTTTGATCCTCAGTATGAACATATTTTGGCAGCTATTAAATTTTCAGCATATCAAAACTCTGTTCTAACAAAGAAAATGTTTATGAAGTTTCTTGAAACAAATATTCAAGACAAGAGGTCGATAGCTGCTCAGGAAAACTTGTTTGATAAAATAAGCTTCTTGTTTATTAAAGAAGAAGACTACAATGTTATCAAGGAAAACATTGTTGAACACTATATTAATAAAGAAGCAATAGCTTGCATTGAGAATTGGCACAAAGACATTAAGAGCAAGAAGAATAAGAAACAATCCCTTACGACTCTTAAAAATAGTATTGAAGATTTAATTTCTCAATCTTCTGACAGTGCATCTAAGCCAATTATATTTGAATCTATTTCTGACTTCGCTCCAAAAGCCCTTGAGGGTCTAAAAGAAAAGAGTGAGGCTCCTGATGATGTCGAAGAAACAATTAAGACAGGAATTGCAGAGGTTGATAATTCTATTGTTACAGGAATCGCGCCAGGAACTATGACTTTATTCGGAGCGGATGTCGGAAACTACAAGTGCGTCTCTGGTGATTCAAATTTATACTTGGCTAATGGTAGTATAATTTCTGTAAATGAACTGGTCAAGTTGAACTCTCAAGGGAAAAAGCTTCCAAGGCTGTTGTCTCTTAATCAGAAGACTGGAAAAATTGTGAAACAACCTATCAAGCATGTTTTCTCTAATGGCATAAAGAAGACATATAAGGTTAAAACTCAGACTGGATTTGAAACAATGATTACCGACAACCATCCATTGCTTACTATCAATGGGTGGAAAAAGCTTTCTGATTTAAAAGTCGGTGACCAAATTGGCATAGCTGCAAAAGATAAATTCGGCAACAAAGATGTTCCAGCGGCAGAAGCTTGTTGGCTTGGGGCTATGCTTTCCGATGGAGGAACTAGCCAAATTAGTTATAGATTTTCTAATGTAGACAAGAAAATAATAAGCCAGTTTAGAAGGGCTTGCGATTTCTTGGGCGGGAAACTTGTGCCTATTAAAAATACTTGTGACTTTAGAGTTAATAGTCTAAGACACTTGGGTAAAAAATATAGATTAGATGGTAAACTTGCCGTTCAAAAAAGTATTTCTCCAGAAGTATTTAGATGGAACAGGAGAAAGCTGGCTCTAATGCTCGCCATGATGTATTCTTGTGATGGAGATTATAATAAAATTAATCATGCCATATCTTATTGCACAAGTTCTCATCAGTTGGCTAAAGATGTTAAGAAAATACTTTCTAAGTTTGGTATTATTTCTGTAATTAACTCTTTTGAGACAACTCATAACATTGCTTATAGAGTCTCAATAACAGACAATGAGAGTGTTAAGCTATTCTTCTCTAGCATAGGATTTATCGGGCAAAAATCTAAAAAGTTTAAAGTTAATTTTTCAGAAAAGAAAACGAATAGAAATATTGATGTTATTCCTAGAGACTATTGGAATGTTATAAATAGAAAATTAGAAGAGAAAGGAAAGTCGTTTTATGGCTGCAGAAGAATGCTGGGAGAGGCCCGTGGGAAAGAAGGTTTCTGTGGCAATAGAAACAAAACTGACATCAATAGGAACACGCTGTTAAAAGTTGCCACATATTTAGAAGATAAAGAAGTTGAAGCGGTTGCGAAATCAGAGGTGTCTTGGGATAAGATCGTTTCTATTGAGTTCTATAAAAAAGAAGAAACTTATGACATTGAGATGCCAGTTCACCACAATTTTGTGCTAGATGGTTTGATTACTCATAATACAACTATGATGATGAATGTTGCCATGAATATTTGGGAGCAAGGTCATAATGTTTTGTTCGTTCCTCTTGAAATGCCTAGAGAATTATTGTATTGGAAGATGATGTCTAGACAGGCAGAGGTGCCTTTTGATCACTTGTTGAAGCCAAAGCAATTCTTAACAGAAGAAGATTGGACAAAGGTTAAGGATACAACTGTTAAGATCGCAGGCCACCAAGGAAGCCATCTTTATATTATGGAAAAATTGGACGGTCACACTACTGTCTCCGAAATTCTCAGACAAATAGAAAGGCACGTTGATGTTTTTCAGCCTAGGGCAATTGTAGTTGACTATGTTGGCATCCTTGCTCCAGATGCAAGTATGAGAAATGAACGTGATGATGTTAAAATTGGCTTAATGCTTAAGACATTGAGGCAAGCAGGCAAACCAGGGGCTTTGACTGAAAAGGGATTTGGCACAATCAGTGGTGTTCAGATCGGTCGTGAGGCCCTTAAGAGGGTAAGAAAGCTGGGTACGAATAAAACTTCATTCCACTCAGAAGATTTGCGTGGTTCTCATGATTATTCTGCTGACGCAGATAATATTTTTGCACAGATGAAAGATCCAGCTCAGCCTAATAATAGATTGCTACTTTTCCACTTGAAAACCAGATACGGCAAGCCTGTTTTTTCTAATGGAGAATCCAAAGTTTCTCTTTTCGTTAGACCAGACATTTCTCTCATTAGAGATTTGCACAACGGTTGGATGGCTGATAATAAAGATGATATTCTTAATAAGGTTGAAAGCAATATCGATGATGTGCTTGACTTTGATGATCCAGACGAATTGGATCTGGGAGATAACAATGATGTTCCAGATATTGCCAACCTTTCTGCTGAAGATGAAGCGGCTCTTGATACGCTTAATGATATAGAGATAGATGACTTTGATGGTTTTTAATTATGACACAATTAAACAATACATATGTTCTGGATAAAATTAGACAAGAAGTTTCTTTAATTGATTATCTAGAAAGCAAAGACATTAAGCCTGTAAAGACTCTTAATAACGGTTGTGGTCTTTATCTTTGTCCTATTCACGGAGACACAGACCCATCCATGAGAGTTTGGCCTGCTGGTGTTGGTAAATTTAACTATGAAAACTATAAATGTTTTGGTTGTAAGAGTGGCAACGATGTTGTTGCGATGATGGCTGAGTTGGATTTTAATGGCAATTATGGAGCAGCTATTGGTCACCTTGCCAAAAAGGTTGATTGTACTATCGAGGGGTCTGTGGACTTTTTGGTTCAAGAAATTATAAAACAAAGTGGGAAGGAAGATACTTCTTATTACGAAGAGGGACTTGAATGTTATTCAATTAAGATTGCCGATTTGGTAAAAAACTATTTGCAAAATGTTAATTATGATCCTGAAGAAGTAGAGTTTACTGAAAACTTATTTAAGATTGTAGATTCTTATTTGTGGTCATATGATTTAGCCAAGCTAAAAAAGGCATATAAGTTTCTCTCAGAAGATAGTAATAATAGGAAATTTGCTGGTCAAAGCGCTTTAAAAATTCGATATTATAATTGGATTAAAAAACAAGAGCAAAAAAAGAGAGAACAATTCCAAAATGGCACTTGATTTAATTATAGAAATTAATTTTTCTGACGTTACCATGGTCGAGGGCAGGGGTAACTATAAAAACATTAAAAGAATTTTTAATGAAGACCCTCTCAATCCTGAAACTTGGATGTTAGAAAGCCATATGACAATTATGTGGCAAACTGAGCCTGAGGCTCCGCTTCCTATGAGTGGGTTTTTTGAGGCAAATATTCACGCTTTTAGCAATGGCGATATTACTATAATGAGTTGCGCGCTACCACAGGGCGTATCTAGAGATATTGAAGTTTTTTCTTCATGGGCTCAGTTCAATCACTGGAATAGGCCTAAATTGAGCAATGATTTAGTTGAGGGGCAAATAGTTCAATGGAAGCATTATTGGGACACTTATTTAGTGGACTCTGACTTATTAGAAAGAAAATTCGGAGAAAGAGAGGCAAACCAATTTTCTATAGATTCCGATAATCAAGACATGTCTAATTAACTTGGAATATTAATATGATTAAAGATGATGACAGAATAGAATTTATTTTTGAGAAGATTATACAAGAGCCTACAGAAGAAAATCCTGGAGCTTCAGTAGAGTTATTTGTTAAGTATGATGCCGATGGCCCTTTTGGTCCTACTGTGTCTTTTACAGAAGAACTAGAACCTAGCAAGAGAGCTAGTTCCGACTGGACTAATTTGCCTTTGTCTTTTATAAAAGAGATAGCAGAGCATCTATACTCTAAGGGAGCTATTGAAGAATTAGAAGGATCTAAGCCATCTGGTCCGTCTAAGGTTTCTACAGGACTTCCTAATCCTGTTCTTGCTGCGCCTAAGGCTTCTGGAGGCAATTTAAATCTTCCTCAAGTTGCTAGCCCTATGCCTAATCAGGAGCGACAAAGACCTACCCCTCCAATGCAGGGGCCCCCTCCGCTTAATCCTAATTTTTCTCCAAACAATTATGGTCCGCAACTTAATGTTGGACCCAATGGAATAGAGGTGCAAAATTCTCAACCTCCATATCAGCAGCCTGTAACTAATTATCAAATGAACTCTCAGCCGCAGCAAGAATATCAATTACCTAATGAGAGGTCTGGTTCTTATCAAGAGTCCCAAGGAATGCGTTTGCCTCAGGGAATGAATCCTTTTGGAAATAGTCTTGTAGAAGGTAACTATCAAAGTCCTGTTCAAAGTTTTTCGGGAGTGATGCCCCCGCAGACTTCATCTCCGCAACCGCAACCGCAACCGCAACCGCAACCGCAACCGCAACCG
>Ga0255761_10003995_pt1 | contig 13219 bp, 7 predicted proteins | sample 071ome_29_FD_179961 | JGI IMG/M metagenome (GOLD analysis project Ga0255761, IMG submission 179961) | Coastal salt marsh microbial communities from the Groves Creek Marsh, Skidaway Island, Georgia - 071407BT metaG (version 2) | ecosystem: Environmental > Aquatic > Marine > Intertidal zone > Salt... | reverse complement strand
ATCATATTCGTCTCCCAAGCAAGTGATATAGGGGAGAGACTCGCTATCAATAGTATTGAGTCGTCGAAGTTCCGCAGGATCGATTTCAAGTTCTCGAGCAGCAACATCTATAATGTTTTCAAGATAATACACTGGCTCAGGCTTAGCCCCCCCACGATACTGAGCATTAGTCATGGTATTCGTGAAAGCACCGGTTACCGTGCAGTAAATTTTTTCAAAGCCGTAAACGCCTGCCATGCCTCCGAAGCCGCCCGTTACTGAGCGCATATTCCGATCTGTGGCATAGTAGGCGCCTATTGGCACCTTAACATCGGCCCTAATCGCCAAAAATTTATAATCCTTGTCAAGGATGAGTTGCATATCAGCTAGAGTTCCGCGCGCTTGTTCATCCGTCAGAAGTCCCTCTTCTCTGCTTGCAACCCACTTAACGGGACGACCGACGACCTCGGATGCCCAGAGAACAAGGCTATATTCTGGCTGACAACCACCTCGGGTGCCAAACCCGCCACCCATGTTGTCGCAAATAACCTGTAATTTATTGTGAGGCATGTGAAAAATTTGGCCTGCAATCATGCCGCGCATACCATGAACTGACTGCACAGTTGCTCTCAGCCTGTAACGATCCTCAAACGAATCATATTCCCCAATGCACCCCCGATTTTCCATCGGATTACCTGCAACACGGCTAACGCAAATTCTGTGCTTCACAACATGTGCCGCCTTCGAGGTTAGAGCGTCCACCCCCGCTTTATCTCCCTTTTGGAAAAAAAACGCCTCATTGTTTCCCGCCTCTTCCCAGATTACAGGAGCGCCGTCCGCTAAAGCGTCGTCGGCTGCCACCAAAGCGGGTAAAGGCTCGTAATCCACTTCAATAAGCTCTGCCGCGTCTTTTGCCTTTGCCGCACTCTCTGCGACAATAAAGGCCACTGCTTGTCCGACGAACCTAACACGGCCTTGGGCCAATAATGGCAGCGAACAACTAAAACCGGGGGACCCATCTGAACGCTTGCCCGGATCAGCCGGCTTAAGGGCACCTAGGCCCCGATCCTCAAGCTCTGCGCCGGTGAGAATGGCAAGCACCCCGGGCATTGCTTCCGCCGTAGAACTGTCAATGCTTTTTATTTGAGCATGAGCAAAAGGTGATCGTAAAACCTGCGCATAAGCCTGATTGGCTGCAGTAACATCATCTAAATATCGGCCCTTACCTTGGAGGAGACGAAGATCCTCATCTCGAACTACCGAGTCGCCAATACGTACCATATTCATGTCATTTTCTCCCAAAAATCAGCAATCAGGAAACCGTGGCCTCTTTACCGGTACCACCATCAGCAACTGCTTGAGCTATTTCCTCGTCACTCAGACCAACAATTTCCCGCAATATTTCAGTTGTGTGTTCACCGAGCAATGGGGCTCTCGTCACGTCAGAGGGTGAGTCGGACAGCTTGATGGGATTGCCAATACTCAAATATGAGCCCCGCTCTGGGTGATCCACTTCTACAACTGTTCCCGTTTCTCTCAGACTTTCCTCTATCGAGAGCTCCTTCATGGATAGGATGGGTCCACATGGGATATTCAACGGGTTGCAGCGTTTCATAACCTCAAACTTATCGAGTGTCTTTGTCCATTCCTCTATCGCATCAAAGATCTGTGGAATTTTATCTAAGCGTTCTTCCGGTGCAGCATATCCCTCTGCGTCTTTCCATTCCGGCTTACCAATAAGATCACAAATATTCCCCCAAACTGCGGCTTGGGTGATAAAATACACGTAAGCGTCAGGGTCACTCTCCCAACCTTTACACTTTAAAATCCAGCCTGGCTGACCACCGCCAGAATCATTTCCAGCACGTGGCGTTGCCTCTCCAAAGGGTATACCTTGACCAAACTGACTGTACTCCTTGAGAGGACCCCGCTCCAGGCGCTGTTGATCTCTCAATTTCACGCGGCAAAGATTCAAAACTCCATCTTGCATCGCACAAGTCACGCGCTGTCCCTTGCCAGTTTGCTCACGTTGAAACAAGGCCGTGACAATACCAAGCGCAAGATGGAGTCCGGTACCAGAGTCACCGATCTGCGCCCCAGTAACAATCGGAGGCCCACCAAGAAATCCTGTCGTCGATGCGGCGCCCCCGGTGCATTGTGCAACGTTTTCATAGACCTTGCACTCTTCATAAGGTCCCGGGCCAAAGCCATTAATTGAGGCGTATATGAGACGGGGATTGATTTGCTGGATTGTTTCCCATGAGAAACCCATGCGATCGATAGCCCCGGGAGCAAAATTTTCCACCATGACATCGCACTCTTCGAGAAGCCTAGTAAAAATCTTCTTACCGGACTCAGTTTTAGGATTGACGGTCACGCTCCTTTTGTTGTGGTTAAGCATCGTAAAATAAAGACTGTCAGCATCTGGGACATCACGAAGCTGTCCTCTTGTCGCGTCTCCCACGCCAGGCCTCTCCACTTTCAAAACATCCGCGCCAAACCAGGCCAATAATTGAGTACAGGTAGGACCCGATTGAACATGGGTCATATCCAGAATTTTCACGCCTTCTAGAGCTTTCATTTTTTCACCTATTCCGATTGGAATTTTTTTTCGAATCTTATTTCTTCTGTGACACAACGCTTTGAGGATTTAGATTGCCGATACGACCACTTTCGGTACCCGCTCCTTCATCAATAACAGCATTTACGAGGGATGGCCTACCAGAGTCCATCGCCTCATTTACTGCCAGAGACAACTCATCTGGCGAGGTAGCATTAAAACCAACGCCACCAAAAGCCTCCATCATCTTATCATAACGGGCTCCTTTGACGAAGACAGTTGTAGCGACGTCTTCGCCCGCAGGATTTGTATCTGTACCTCGATAGATACCCCCGTTATTAAAGACCACCACGCAGACTGGTAGGTTGTATCTACAAATTGTCTCTATTTCCATCCCGGAAAACCCAAATGCGCTGTCCCCCTCTACCGCAAGAACGGGCTGTCCAGTCTCTACTGCGGCTGCGATCGCTGAACCCATACCGACGCCCATAACGCCCCAGGTCCCCACATCCAAACGTTTGCGAGGCTTGTGCATATCAATGATTGAGCGCGCGAAATCAAGAGTATTTGCGCCCTCATTGACCAGAATAGCATCGGGTCGCTCTGAAATGATATTTTTGAGAGCACCTAAGGCACCATGATAATCCATTGGCACATTGTTGTTTTGAAGACGAGGTGCCATACGCTCTATATTAGCATCCCGTTTTTCCGAAACCGAGCTGAGCCATTCTCTCGGCGGTGCAGCCCATTCATCTCCGATTTTGGCCAATAATGCCTCAACACAAGAAAAAATATCGCCGACCAGTGGAGCCGCGATTTCTTTATTACTATCCATTTCCCTCGGTTCGATATCAATATGGACAAACCGCTTCGGATTTTCCCCCCAACCCTTTCCCTTACCATGGGATAAAAGCCAGTTAAGCCGCGCACCGATCAAAATTACGACATCGGACTCCTTTAAGACGAGTGACCTAGCGGCCCCCGCTGATTGTGGATGAGTGTCAGGAAGCAAGCCCTTTGCCATACTCATTGGGAGGTAGGGAATCCCTGTCTTTTCCACAAAGGCGCGAATTTCATTATCGGCTTGAGCGTAAGCGGCCCCTTTGCCAAGGATAATCAGAGGTCGTTTTGCGTTTTGAATGACTTCAATCGCACGATCTACAGAGCTCGGTGCAGGAATTTGTGCTGGCGCAGGATCGACAACTTTCACGAGGGATTTTTGCCCCGCATCAGCATCCATTGTCTGACCAAGCAAATTAGCGGGTATGTCCAAATAAACACCACCCGGTCTTCCCGATACTGCGGCCCTAATTGCCCTTGCCACAGCAATACCGATATCCTCTGCATGGAGAACTCTATAAGCCGCTTTACAAAGCGGCTTTGCAACCGAGAGTTGATCCATCTCCTCGTAGTCACCCTGCTGTAAATCAACAATTTCTCGTTCTGACGAGCCGCTCATGAGGATCATCGGAAAACAATTTGTGGTAGCATGGGCCAAAGCAGTTAGTCCGTTGAGGAAACCTGGCGCAGAGACCGTCATGCAGATGCCTGGTTTTTTTGTCAAAAACCCTGCGATTGCTGCCGCATAACCGGCATTCTGTTCATGCCTGAATGAGAGGACTTTCATACCCTCAGCCTGCATCATACGTCCGAGATCTGTTATCGGGATACCGGGGACGTTGTAGACAGTGGTGAGCCCGTTAAGCTTCAGCGCGTCAATAATTAGATGAAAACCATCAGTTAATGGTTCATTAACCGGATCGGTGTCCAAATTATCCTTAGCATTGTCAACCAAATTAATACCCCTTTAACCAATTCCGTTTGAAAGCCATTTCGATCGCGAAAATCAAGACTTTCCCCATGGACCGAGCGAATTCCTAACAATTATTATCTCGACCGGAAAGAATAATAACTCCACGGAACCACTCTTATCCGTTAAAAAGTACCATTTTCAACCAAAGCGAAATAAAACCTCAACACTTCATATAGTCCATTTAATCCCGGCCGAGGGACAATAAATGGTATCCGGGAGGTGGCAAGCCGGCAAACCAAATTTGTTATTTGATGAAAGAGTCACTTTTCGGGGCTCCGTTTTAGAAAGGAAAACTGGTAAATTCCTTGGCTAACCCTAGACTATATAGGTAAAAGATATACAAAAGCTGTCGCTAGGACACTTAAAATAACATGCTTTAAATTGATCTTAGAACCCCAAAAAAACCTTATCTACAGGGTTGAGGTCAAAATACGAAGGAACAATCTATGTCAGAGGTAAAATCCGATTTACAAATAGCGCGTGAGGCCAAAATCAAGCCAATCGGGGAGATTGCCGAAAAGCTGGGCGTTCCAAATAATTATTTGCAACCCTATGGGCACACAAAAGCAAAGGTAGACGTGAGTTTTCTCGGCAATGAGTCGAAAAAAGGGAAATTAATTCTCGTCACCGGCATTAGCCCCACCCCAGCGGGAGAGGGTAAAAGCACGACAACTGTTGGGTTGGGTGACGCGCTTAACCGTATTGGGAAAAATGCAACCATCTGTCTCAGGGAACCCAGCCTTGGTCCATGCTTCGGCGTAAAAGGAGGAGCAGCTGGTGGCGGCTATGCTCAGGTTGTTCCAATGGAAGACATCAACCTTCATTTTACCGGCGATTTCCATGCAATCACATCGGCGCACAATTTGCTATCAGCTCTCATCGATAATCATATCTATTGGGGAAATAGCCTCGGAATTGACTCCCGAAGGGTAGCTTGGCGAAGAGTAGTGGACCTGAATGACAGGGCATTGAGATCAATCGTTGCTTCATTGGGTGGGGCAGTGAATGGTTTTCCCCGTGAAACAGGGTTTGATATAACCGTGGCCTCCGAGATCATGGCCATATTTTGCCTTGCTAATAACCTCCAAGACTTGCAAGAACGGATCGCCAGAATCGTCATCGCGGAGACGCGTGGAAGGGAACCTATTACGGCAGATGCGTTAAAAGCCGAAGGTCCCCTTACAGTGCTGCTTAAAGAGGCCATCCTACCCAACCTTGTACAAACGCTTGAACATACCCCAGCATTTGTCCACGGCGGTCCCTTCGCTAATATTGCGCATGGCTGTAATTCGGTCTCGGCGACAAAGTCAGCACTAGCGCTATCTGACTATGTTGTTACAGAAGCCGGCTTTGGATCAGACCTCGGAGCCGAAAAATTCTTTGATATAAAGTGCCGGTCCGCTGGTCTTCAACCAGATGCAGTCGCCCTGGTTGCGACTGTTCGCGCCTTAAAAATGCATGGAGGCGTTGCTAAAGAAGATTTGGGAAAAGAGAACATTGAAGCTGTCCGGACTGGTGCTGCCAATATGTTGCGACATATAGAAAACATTAAAAGCTTTGGGGTTCCCGTAGTAGTCGGAATTAATCGGTTCCTCACTGATACTGATGCGGAAATAGAACTCCTCCAAGACATATGCGCAGACGCAGGTTCAAAAGCAGTTGAGTGCACACACTGGGCTAATGGTGGCGCCGGGGCCGAGGAACTGGCGCATGAAATAGTTGCAATGTCCGATCAGCCTAATAATTTTGAATACCTCTACCCCGATGAAATGCCACTTTGGGAAAAGATCGAGACAGTTGCAAAAAAAATATATCGGGCTGGAACCGTCTCAGCATCAGCTGCGGTGCATAATCAACTCTCGACATTGGAAAAACGAGGTTATGGAAACTTCCCCGTTTGTATGGCTAAAACCCCTCTGAGCTTTTCTACTGACCCCAAATTAATGGGGGCCCCGGAGGGCTTTGATGTAAATATCAGAGAGGTGCGGCTCTCAGCAGGAGCAGGATTCATCGTGGCGATTTGCGGGGACATAATGACCATGCCAGGCTTGCCTCGAGTGCCCTCAGCAGACTCCATTAGACTGAATGAGCAAGGGCAAATTGAAGGGCTATTTTAAGGAGTTATCACTGATCGGGAAGCAATCTTGAATCATGATTAAAAGCACGATGGTGCCAGGATATTGAATAACACGAAGTCAACTTGAAATGGACCAACCAACGACAACTCTCCCCTCTAGTAATGTCCACCCGGGCTCAGGGCGTCGCAAGGCCCCAAGATTCCCGAAAGGAAGAGTTCTAGACGACAAAGACCTCGAAGAGATTCGAACAATGCTTGGACACACCCCAAGAGACAGGGATCTTCTGATAGAATTTCTGCATTTAATTCAAGATAAAAAAGGTTTCCTTCCCGCCGGGCTATTACATGCCCTGGCAGAGGAAATGCGAATTCCAATGTCAGAAGTTTATGAAACTGCGTCTTTTTACGCGCATTTCGATATCGTTCATGACGAGCAGGCTCCCCCTCCAGAAACCACCGTAAGAGTATGTGACTCTTTGAGCTGCATGCTTAAAGGTTCAGATACCCTTATTTCAGCCCTAGAAAAATCATCCCCACCCAGCGCTCGTATCATACGCGCACCTTGCATGGGTCGTTGCGACCAAGCACCAGTGTGCGAAGTAGGTCACCTTCACGTTGATAATGCAGCTGTCGATAGCGTTTTATCTGCCATTGCGTCTGATACTCACGACCCCATTATACCGGATTATGAAAACTTAGAAGCGCGGCTAGCATCAAAGGGGTATGACATATTGCGATCTTGCATCGAAGGTGGGAGGTCACGAGACGAAGTCATTGCAGCACTGTCTGATGGCGGGCTTCGGGGGCTGGGTGGAGCCGGTTTCCCAACGGGCCGAAAATGGGATTTGGTTCGATCAGAGCCAGGACCCAGGATGATGGCCGTCAACGCAGATGAGGGTGAACCTGGTACTTTTAAGGATCGTCATTATCTAGAACGCGAGCCCCATGCATTTTTAGAGGGTATGCTGATAGCCGCTTGGGCTGTCGAGGCGGAGTCAGTATATATCTATCTCCGAGATGAATACCCAGCCGTCTACAAAATTCTTTTAAAAGAAATTTCAGCTTTAGAAATAGCAGGCCTGGCAGATCATACTAAGGTTCATTTACGTCGCGGTGCAGGTGCTTACATCTGTGGGGAGGAGTCCGCGATGATTGAGTCGATTGAGGGAAAACGGGGACTTCCTAGACACAGGCCCCCATATGTTGCACAAGCTGGTATTTTCGATCGTCCCACGCTCGTGAATAATGTCGAAACTCTTATTTGGGTTCCAAAAATCCTTGAGAAGGGAGCGAGTTGGTTTGCCAGTCATGGTGTGCGAGGTTCGAAAGGGCTCCGTAGCTACTCGGTTTCTGGACGAGTCAAAAATCCAGGCGTCAAATTAGCGCCAGCTGGGACGACCGCTCGTGAACTTCTTATAGATTATTGCGATGGAATGAGTGATGGACATGCATTTAAAGCTTATCTGCCCGGCGGAGCCTCCGGAGGCATCCTACCTGAGAGCCTCGCCGATCTACCACTAGATTTTGGAACATTAGAAGAGCATGGCTGCTTTGTTGGCTCTCACGCAGTAATTTTTCTCTCTGATCAAGATGACATGAAAGATGTAGCGCTAAATCTCATGAAATTTTTTGAGGACGAAAGCTGCGGTCAGTGTACACCCTGCCGGCAGGGGACAGAGAAAGCGACAGCGCTAATGGCGGAACCGAAGTGGGATATGGAAACTCTCAACGATTTGGCAAATGTAATGGCAGATGCCTCCATTTGCGGCTTGGGACAAGCCGCGCCTAACCCACTTCTTTCAGTCATGAAATATTTCCCAGAGGATTTATGATGTCTGAAAAAATCACCTTCGAACTTGATGGCAAAACCACCACCGCTCAACCAGGTGAGACAATATGGGAGGTTGCAGCCAGAATTGGTGTAGAGATACCACATTTGTGTTGGCAACCAGATCCTGGCTATCGCGCAGATGGAAACTGCCGAGCCTGTATGGTCGAGATAGAAGGCGAACGAACGCTCGCTGCCTCATGCATAAGAAAACCGACAGAGGGGATGAGGGTGAAAACCGCGTCCGCACGTGCCAAGAAATCGCGGGAAATGGTTTTTGAACTTTTACTGGCGGATCAGCCAGAGCGAGAGGTAAGCCATGATCCTCGGTCAAAATTTTGGGGGTGGGTTGATACGATGGGAGTGACAAAAACTAATCGTCTTCCGAGCGCCGACCGCCCCGAGCCAGACAATTCTCACTCGGCAATTGCAGTTAACCTTGATGCTTGTATCCAATGCAATCTGTGTGTCAGGGCTTGTCGTGAAGTTCAAGTAAATGATGTTATTGGACTTGCATATCGGGGCCATCAGTCAAAAATTGTTTTTGATTTCGATCGAAACATGGGTGATTCGACCTGTGTGGCCTGTGGGGAATGTGTACAATCTTGTCCCACGGGGGCATTGATGGAAGCAAACCTATTGAATGCCTCAGGAACCAGAACAGAATTTGAGACAAGAGCTGTGGAGACACTCTGCCCGTTTTGCGGAGTAGGATGTCAAACCAATGTAAATATCAAAGATTCTAAAATTCTGTTCGTCGACGGCAAAAATGGTCCTGCAAACAACAATAGGCTCTGCGTAAAGGGGCGCTTTGGATTTGATTACGTTCATAGCCCAGATCGACTAACCCAACCCTTAATACGCAGAGATGATGCGCCAAAGGAAGCGAACATCCAAATTGGGCGTGAAAGAATCGAGGAAGTTTTTCGAGAAGCCACTTGGGAGGAAGCACTGGACAAGGCAGCCTCTGGGCTAAAAGCAATCTTTCGGCGAGACGGTGGCAGCGCAATAGCAGGTTTTGGATCCGCCAAATGTTCAAATGAGGAAGCATATTTATTCCAAAAACTCATCCGACAGGGGTTTCGGACCAATAATGTGGACCATTGCACAAGACTGTGCCACGCATCCTCTGTTGCAGCGCTGATGGAGGGCTTGAATTCTGGAGCTGTTTCAGCACCTTTTACAGCCGCCAAGGATGCAGAGTGCATAATCGTCATTGGGGCACGCCCAGAAGAAAATCACCCCGTAGCTGCAACTTATATTAAAGACGCGGCGAAAAAAGGGGCAAACTTGATTGTCATGGACCCTAGGGGACATCGATCTGGCCTCGGAAGATACGCGAGCCACATGCTCCAATTTAAACCAGGCAGCGACGTCGCATTGCTCAATGGCATGCTTCATACGATTATCTCAGAGGGTTTAGCCGACGAACAATATATTCAGTCCAATGCAGATGGCTATGACGAGTTAAAGCAGAAAATCTCGGACTTTCCGCCCGAAAAGATGGAAAAAATTTGTGGTATACCGGGAAAGGTTATCCGCGAGGTTGCGCGCATTTACGCATCGTCCAAAGCCTCCATTATTTTTTGGGGAATGGGAGTCTCTCAACACGTCCATGGAACCAATAATGCGCGATGTCTGATCGCTCTCTCGCTAGTGACAGGGCAAGTCGGAAGAGCCGGTACAGGTCTTCATCCCCTTCGAGGACAAAATAACGTCCAAGGGGCCTCAGATGCAGGCTTGATCCCAATGTTTTATCCCGACTATAGGTCGGTTGAAGGCAAAGAAATCCGCGAGCGATATCAAGAGTTCTGGGAGCAGGATTTAGATCCCCAAAGAGGGCTAACAGTCGTAGAAATTGTCAATTCAATTCTCGAAGGCCAAATCAAGGGAATGTATATACTTGGTGAAAACCCAGCCATGTCCGATCCTGATCAAAATCATGCACGGGAAGCTTTAGCGTCTCTAGAACATTTAGTTGTCCAAGATATTTTTCTTACCGAAACAGCTTGGCATGCAGATGTAGTCTTACCCGCTTCCGCCCATGCAGAAAAATCCGGCACCTTTACCAATACCAACCGCCAGGTCCAAATGGCCCGTCCGGCCTTAGAACCACCCGGCAATGCGCGTCAAGATTGGGAGCTGATTCAAGAATTAGCGAAAAGAATAGGGTTAGATTGGAATTATAAAGATCCTAGCGATGTTTTCGCAGAAATGTCCGAAGTCATGCCTTCCTTGGCTAATATTACTTGGGAAAGAGTCGAGAGAGAAAACTCTGTGACTTACCCCTGTCTGGCACCCGAAGACCCAGGGGAGGAAATAATATTCGGAGACGGATTCCCAACCTCTAGCGGACGAGCAAAAATAGTTCCTGTGGATATTGTTCCACCAGATGAGCTACCCGACAGGGAATATCCCATGATCCTCTCAACTGGAAGACTTCTTGAACATTGGCACACTGGCGCGATGACCCGACGCGCAGTGAATTTAGACTCCTTAGAGCCGGAAGCAATCGCATGCCTTAATTATAGAGACATGGAGAGGTTAGGCGTCAAGCCAGGAGAATTGGTAAGCATTAAAACCCGGCGGGGACACATATCAATCAAAGCACGGGAGGACCGTTCAGTTCCGGAAAATATGATCTTTGTTCCATTCTGCTTTTCGGAAGCCGCGGCTAATATTTTAACCAACCCCCAACTTGATCCCCTTGGAAAAATTCCGGAATTCAAATTTTGTGCGGCTAAAGTCGAGCCTATGACTAAAGGCGCGGCTGCAGCGGAATAAAGGTCCCACGCCATGGCTGGGACGGAAGACACGGCAAATAATTTCTTAGACGCTCTCTTATTAGCACTCGATTTAATTACAGGATTGAACGCAGGGCTAATAGAAATCGTCGGCCTATCTCTCTCAGTTAGTTTAAGCGCAGTCCTAATTGCTGGGAGCATCGGACTGCCCCTCGGAGCCGCTCTCGCCGTTTACAACTTCCGAGGACGTCAAATATCAATCGTTCTCCTCAACGCGCTAATGGGGTTACCCCCTGTCTTTATCGGGCTCACAGTTTATCTCCTCTTATCTCGATCTGGTCCCCTCGGAGCCCTTGACCTTCTGTTCACTCCGACCGCTATGGTCATTGCCCAAGCCATACTTATTACGCCAATCGTGGCAGCTTTGAGTAGACAAACATGTCAAGGCCTCTACGAAATCTACCAAGAACAATTGCGATCTCTCGGGGCCACTCCCTTGAACATAGTGCTGACCATTCTATGGGATGCCAGAATATCACTACTAACCGCAATTATGGCGGGTTTTGGTAGGGCCATCGCGGAGGTCGGGGCCGTGTTTATAGTAGGTGGTAACATTGAGAATTTCACGCGAGTAATGACAACCACCATCGCACTTGAAACCAGCAAAGGAAATTTAGCTCTTGCGATGGCACTTGGAATTATTCTTGTGTTGCTCTCGATCGTCGTAAATGGAGTCGCAAGCATTACCGCCGATTCAGTCAGTCGGTCCAAAGCAAATAGATGAATATTTTACCTCTAACGCTAAAAAACGTCACCTATTACTCGGGTGGCAAGCAATTACTTAAGTGTAATGTGACGATCAGCGAAGGCCCAAACACCATGGTTCTTGGGCCCAACGGCGCAGGCAAAAGCATCTTTCTTAGAGTTTGCCACGGACTCTTAAAACCAACCGAAGGGCAGGTCGAATGGACCGGAAAAGAGCAAGATGCGAACAACCCCAATCAGGCCATGGTTTTTGAAAAGCCCATTATGCTTCAAAGAACCGCGGAAGAGAACTTGGCCTACGGATTAAAGCTGCGTAAGGCCAAAAAAGACGTAATTAAGCAACGGGTTTCACAAGTTTTACAAAGGGTTGGCCTTACCGAAGCCGCCAAACAATTAGCCACATCTCTATCCGCAGGGGAACAACAACGGCTCGCGTTGGGCAGAGCATGGGTACTTGAACCAGATGTTCTTTTTCTGGACGAACCGACCGCCAATCTAGATCCAGGCTCTACAGCCGAAGTGGAAATAATTATCCAAGAGATTAAGAAATCCGGGACAAAAATCGTCATGACAACACACGATCTGGGGCAAGCAAGACGACTGGGGGGCGACATTATTTTTCTCTATGGAGGGGCTCTAAAAGAACACAGTCCAGCAGAGAAATTTTTTGACTCACCCAAAACCAAAGAAGCCAGGGCTTTTCTCAACGGAGAGATATTATGGGGACAGGATTGATTACACTCATAAACCGGCTCATTTTGATCGCCGCTTTTCTTTGTTCGACATCGGCATCTGCGGAACAAGTAATAAAGTTAGCATCCACCACCTCAACCGAAAATTCAGGTCTTTTTAAATTTTTACTACCAAAGTTTGAAAAAGCGACAAAAATCAAAGTTAGAGTTATCGCTGCAGGAACAGGACAGGCGATAAGAATAGGAAGAAACGGCGATGCAGACGTACTTATTGTCCATCACCCCCCATCTGAGGAGAGATTCGTTGCAGAGGGGTTCGGTTTAAAGCGCCATAAATTAATGTACAACGATTTGGTAATTGTTGGGCCAAAAACCGATAGCGCTAAAATTAGAGGTGTCGAGGAAGCAACCATTGCTTTTTCGAAAATAGCGTCCTCAATGCAATTATTCGCGTCACGAGGTGATGAGAGTGGGACCCATTTAGCTGAAAAAGAAATTTGGAAAAGGGCTCAACTTAACCCTCAAAGGACAAGATGGTATTTATCGCTGGGCGCAGGAATGGGATCGACATTAAATATAGCCGTGGCAATGGATACCTACGCCCTCACTGATAGGGCGTCCTGGGCCGCTTTTAAGAATAAAAAGAATCATACGATCCTTATGGAAGGTGATAAGAAGCTTTTTAATCAGTATTCCGTAATAGCCATTAATAAAAAGAAGCATGGGCACGTAAAATTCGACCTGGTCAAAAAGTTCACCAA
>Ga0255761_10003982_pt1 | contig 13257 bp, 9 predicted proteins | sample 071ome_29_FD_179961 | JGI IMG/M metagenome (GOLD analysis project Ga0255761, IMG submission 179961) | Coastal salt marsh microbial communities from the Groves Creek Marsh, Skidaway Island, Georgia - 071407BT metaG (version 2) | ecosystem: Environmental > Aquatic > Marine > Intertidal zone > Salt... | reverse complement strand
ATTTTTTATAAAATTTACAGCTTCATTTTGTTGTTCTGATAATTGAATTTTCTGTTTTTTAAATATTGGCATCAATTTTATGATATAAAAACTCAGTTAACTTATCAATCAATTCTCAGTTTTGAATTTTTATACTAATTGGACATAATAATTTTTGTTTTGAATGAATTACTATGTAGAGTTAAAATTTGTTTATGTCCGAACCAAAACCAATTGAAGCAATAAAAGAGTTTATAAAAGAAAGAGACTGGGAGCAATTTCATGATCCAAAAAACCTAGCGATCTCTTTAAATTTAGAATCCGCTGAAATACTGGAGCTTTTTCAGTGGACCAAAAACAATGAAATTAATAACAATAGGATTGACGACCTTTCTGATGAAATAGCAGATGTTTACTACTGGTTGTTGTTATTAGCAGACCATTATGAAATTGATATTGAAAAGGCTTTGAGAGAAAAAATAAAGAAAAATAATAAAAAATATCCCATAGAAAAATCAAAGGGTAACTCTGATAAGTACTCAGAACTTCATTAATGTTTGCTTTTACAACATATGAATTTAACAAAGAAGGTCTAGAAAAACTAAAAAAGTTAGAACCTTTTCCTAGTGTTTATATAATCGAAAATGGAAAAGAGATTTATATTGGTGAGAGTGTTGATCCTGCGAAACGACTACGTTCTCACTTAAGAGATAAAAAAGTCGAGGAACCTGCAAAAATGCATATTATTTCTAATTTTGATTTCAATGTATCTGTAGCTAAAGACTTGGAATCTTATCTAATACAGCTTGTAAAAGCCGAAGGAAAATATTCAATGATCAATGAAGATGAACTGGGTACTAGACACAATTATTATATGAAAAATAGTTACCAACAAAGATTTTCAAAAATATGGGATCATTTAATTGATTTGGGTATTGGATATAGTTCCGAAGATAAAATTAAAAATACGCAAATTTATGAGTTTTCACCATTTAAATCCCTAACAACAGATCAACAATTTATTGCCGATGAAATATTAAAACAAATTGATATGGGAACACATGATGTTTTTGTTGTAAAAGGTGACCCTGGTTCAGGAAAAACGATATTAGCAAACTATCTACTTAAAGAATTAACCGAAAAGGGTATGGATGTTGCTCTTGTTTTTTCAATGACTTCAATTAGAAAAACAGTACAAGAAGTTTTTAAAAGAGTTTTAGGGATGGAAGATAAAGTAATTGGACCTGCAGATTTACGAAAGAAAAAGTATGAAGTTTTAATAGTCGATGAAGCACATAGATTAAACAGAAGAAAAAATCTAGCAAATTATGGAATATTTGATAAAGTAAATAAACATTTTGACCTAGATACCGAAGGAGATCAACTAGATTGGATTTCTAAATCTTCAGATGTAACAATACTATTTTATGATTCTTTACAAAGTATTAAACCTTCAGACATTCTTCCAGAAAAACTTAAAAAATTTATAAATGAATCTAACACTTTAGAGTTAAATTTAGAAGATCAGATAAGAATTCAGGGTGGAAATGAGTATTTAGAAATTATTAATAATATCTTGTATCAAAAAAAATTTACAAGTTTAGATTTACGAAATTATGAATTTGAAGTTTTTGATGATATAAGTGAAATGAAAGATATAATTTTTCAAAAAAATACAACTAGTGGCTTCTCGAGATTGGTTGCGGGATATGATTGGGATTGGCAATCTAAAGACGGTTCAAGTGAATTTGATATTGAAATTGATGGCTTAAAGCTTAAATGGAACAGTAAAACTGAAGGTTGGATGAGCTCTAAAGATTCTGTAAATGAGGTTGGTAGTGTCCATACAACACAAGCATACACCTTAAATTATGCCGGTGTAATAATTGGTCCATCTTTAAGTTTTAATAAAGAAACAAAAATAATCGAAGTTCATCCTGAGCTATACAAAGATAGATATGGAAAACAGGGCATAGTAGAAGACCAGATAAAAGAATTTATTTTGAATATTTATTATGTACTTTTAACAAGAGCAAGATTAGGTACTTATGTTTATATTGTTGATGAAGATTTAAGAGAATATTTTAAAGAATGCATTTTAAAAATACAATACATTTAAAACAGTACATTTTCCTATTAAAGTAACAAATAAAAGAAATTTATTGTGAAAATTAGTAATGGTGACTTAGAGTTCAGTATTTCGGATATTGTTAGACACTTCAGATCTCCTTATTCTGCTTGGGCAACATGGGCTAACCTTCAACAACCAGGAACTGTTTTTGTAGAAAACGACATGATTCAACACTCATCTTTATTAAGAAGGTCTGAAGAAAACGAATCTGATGCAAAAAGATTTTTAATTAATAACTTTGATAAAGTTAAAACAATATCAAATCCTCTTAATAGTTATGAAGAAAGTAAAAAATTAATTATAGAAAAAGTTGATGTTATAGTTCAGCCAACTTTAAAGAGGGATCAATTTAGTGGTCGTGCAGATTTCATCATATTTAATAAAGCAACAAATATGTATGAAGTTATGGATGCAAAGCTAGCCAAACAAGTAAAACCAGAGTTTCTTCTTCAAGTCTGTGGTTATACATGGATGTTAGAAGAATTTAATGAGGGTATTCCTGAGAGTGGATACTTTTTTCTAGGAGATGAAAGAAGTGAGAGTTTTAAAATTAACGAGTACTACAAGTTTTTTATTGACTTAAAAAATGAATTTTTAGAAACAGTTACTCAGTACTCTCTTGATGAATATCCTAAACCTAGAAAGTGGGAAGTTTTTGAAGAATTTAATGATGCAGCCGAAGCCTTCTGGGAAGAAAATAATTCACTAGAACTTGTCGCTGATATATCAAGCAGACAAATTGAAGTTTTAGAAAAAGAAGGTATAAAAACCATGAAACAATTACCTGAAGTTCTTGAAAAAAGCTTTCCAAAACTAGCAATGGAATCCTTAGACAAAATTAAAAGACAAGCATCAGCACAATTAAAGTCAACTGAAAACACAACTCATATTGAATTACTTAATGGTGATGAGTCCATTCATTTTTTACATAAATTACTTCCTGAAGAATCTGAAGGAGATGTATATTTTGATTTGGAAGGGTTCCCTTTTTATGATTTTAGAACAAGTGATACACTCGAATACTTGTATGGAATTGCTTATAAAGATAAAGATAGCAATTTAATTTTCAAGGATGACTTGTGGGCAGAAGATGAGTTTGAAGAAAAAATAATATTTACTAAATTTGTTGAATGGATGCAAAAGAGAATTGCTAAGTATCCTAATTTAAAAATCTATCATTATGCACATTACGAAATAACATCTTTAAGAAACTCTGCAAAAAAATTTGCAATTTTTGAAGATGTTATTGAAGACTGGGTTTTTACAGGTAGGTTTGTTGACTTATACCAAGTTGTAAGAAAGTGTCTTTTAATTGGAAAAGATTCATACAGTTTAAAAAGAGTTGAAGAAGTCGCCGGATTTACTAGGGAATTAGATTTAAAATCTGGCTTTGACTCTATTTTTTATTTTGAAAAGTATCTTGATACAAAAGATCCTGAACTGAAAAAAGAAATACTTACATATAACAAAGATGACTGTTTTGCTACTGAAGTCGTTTGCAGTTGGTTAAGAAAGTTTAAGATTACATATCCTTATGAAAGTGAATTTATTGAAGAAGATTTAGATAAAACCCGTGAAGAGTTAAAAGCATACATAATTAAAAATCCTAATCTCACTGCTAAAGAGTACGCAGACCTACTTAATGTCAGACCAAACTATGTTAAAGAACTTTTAAAGGAAATAGAAATATTAGAAATCCAAGAAAAAATAAATAGCATAAGTAATGCAAAAATTACAAAAGATCAAAAAGATTTCCTCTCAACAATGCTTGGTTACTATAAGAGAGAAAAGCGTGTTGATCTCTGGAATAAATATAACTTAAAAATTATGCCTTTAGAAGACAAGGTAAACAATTCGAATGCATTTGGATTACTAAAGTTGGAATCAAAAGAGGTAGATGAGAAGGGTAAAAATTTATTAACTTATGTATGTCACGACAAAACTTTTAAGAAGGTAGAAAAAAATGATGAACTTGTTTTACAGCATATTTCTAAAGAAAAATACATATTTCAGGAAGTTAATTATCAAGTAAAAGAAGTGATTGATAAGTTTGATGGACTTCTCACCATGAAGTTAAGAGAAACATACCGAGAAGAAAACGCTCTAGCAGTTGATGATTATGATTCTTGTTCAGGTTATGTAAACCCCACCCCAATAGTGCTTAGTAATGTTTCTGAAAGTCCTTACAATGCTTTAAAAAAGATTTGTATAGATTTTATTGAAAATCGAAACTTGCCATTATTAACTAATAATTTATTAGATTCTAAATCCAAAGTTGATTTCAACTCATACCAAGACATTAGTAACTCAGCTGATAGGGTCTTTGAAATTGCGAAAAAAATGGATAGAACTTTTTTACCTATTCAAGGTCCTCCAGGAACTGGTAAGTCAACCATGCTAGGAGAGGTAATAGGAAGATTAAGCAAAGAAGGGTTTAAAATTGGAATCGTAGCTAACAGCTACCCAGCGGTATTAAATTTAGTTAAAAAAGTTTTACCTCACTTAGATTCCAAATCTGTAATGTTTCTGGGTGCAACAGGAAGTATAAAAGAAGAAATAGAACAAATCTCTGGTATTGAAATTCCTAAAAAAGAAGAGAATGTAATTGGTGAATGTTTAATTGCTACATCAACAAATAAAATTTGCCACAGCAGGTATTGGGATTACTTTGACTACTTAATTATTGATGAGGTAGGACAGGTTCCATTAGTAACCACATTAGCTACAACTTTATCTACTAAGAATTTAATTTTAATTGGTGACCCTAAACAATTACCACAAGTAAAAAAAGGACAACAACCAAACAAAAATGATTTTTCAACTCTGCAGTATCTCATTGGAGAAAAAAATGTTGTTTCTGAAGATAAAGGCATTTTTCTTGATACAACATTTAGACTTCATCCAGAAATTAATGATGTTATCTCTACCTATTTTTATGACAAACTTTTAAAAGTTCATGATTTCAATAAATCAAGGTTTTTAACTCATACAGATGGTCAACTAAAAAACTCTGGAGTTCAGTTTATAGAGGTTGAACACTCTGGAAACATACTTGCAAGTCATGAGGAAATTGATGAAATTTGTGAGGTTGTTAATAAGCTTCATAATTCGAAATTAATTGAAGGTTCTAACGAAAGAAGCTTAACAAAAAAAGATATTTTGATTGTTGCACCATATAACCTACAAGTGTATGAGTTAAAGAAAAAACTTGGCGAGGAATATAGGATTGGAACAATTGATAAATTTCAAGGGCAAGAAGCACCAGTAGTCATTGTTTCATTTGCTGCTTCAAACAGCAAGGATGCACCAAGGGGAATTGAATTTATCTTAAACTTTAACAGAATTAATGTTGCTATCTCAAGAGCCCAGTGCTTGAGTTTGATAGTTGGATCTCCTAATCTAACAAATCTTTTTTATCAAAATGTAAACTCAATAAAACTTACAAATCTTCATAGAGTTCTTATGGACTCCAATTAGCCAGAGCTTTTACTTCTTGATCACCAATTAAAATTAGTAAACTTGTTGCTCTAGACATTCCAACATAAATTAGGCTTCTAACATCGGTAGTTGTTTCAGATTCTAAACTTTCAATATTTGGCAATATCATAACAACAACTTCACTTTCTAGACCTTTAAATTTATGTATACTCTCTATTTTCACTTCTTTAATTGCACCAATTTTTAAATTAGGTTTAAAAGAGGCTTGCTCTACTTCTTCAAGATATCGACTGTGAGGTATGAGTATTTGTACTTGTGAAGGATGATATTTTTCAGTTTCAAATAAACCTGTAAGAACTTGTACTAATGCTTCAAGTCCTTCCTCCCAACCCTTGTTTGTGAGTTGTATAAATTGAGGTTCTAATCCAGAAATTGCAGAAGCATTGTATTCATCATCATAAACTTTTAGAACTTGTTTTGAAATTTCTTTTGTACTTCTTAAATATTTCGTTAAAGGAAATGTTGTCCAAGACTTTTTATTAAGTTCAGGAAGCTCCCAATCAGCATGAGTAATTGCTTGTCTTGTATCATAAAATAAAAACCATTTTTTATTTTCGGTTAACAAATCAAAAGTTGGCCAAAATAGTGAAGAATAGTCTTGAGCTTCATCGATAATTAAAACATCGAATGAGGTATCAAATTTATCAAAATTATCATTCATAATATCAGCAATTATTGGAGCTGCATCAGTTGGTGTTAAATTAGATGTTCCAACATCTTTTAAATTGATATTAATTTTTGCAAACAACCCAAATAATGAATAAACCTCAATTAATGGATTGTCAGACAATACATCACTTAGAAAACGACTAAGGTTTTGGTTATAGCAGAGAAGCAATACTTTCTCACCTTTTTCAGATGCTTGTCTAGCTGCTTCAACAGCAAGTACCGTTTTACCTGATCCTGCAGGTCCTTTTACTGCTACATGAGAGTTATTATCTAAAATAGCTTTTAAGATTACGCTCTGCTCTTCTGTTGAGGCCATCATCTGTTCCATTAAATTTTTAGTTAGGCCTCTCAATGGTGCAGTATTAACATTTGGTAAAACGACTTCTTTAAACTTTTCTTGAATACCTTTTAAACTTCCAAAATCTTTTTGAGGAATATTATCTTTAAAATAACCAGCTACATCGTTTAAATCAGTCTGAGTAAGTGTGTTACTTTTTGATGCCTTCATGCCTATGTTTTGAAAGTCCGGAAGAAATGGAAATACTACTAGTGTATGAATTGATGATGAAATTTTTCTCATATCTTTTTCATCTTTAATGATTGGTTTGAGTTCTTCAATATTTTGAAATAAAAATTGATTTAAATTTCCTCGTGCATCTTCAATTTGTGTATATGGATCTTTTGTTTTTTTATCTCCTCGAAACCAAGTTCCATCTTTACATATAACACCGTGTCCTTTTACTTCAATTAATACAATTCCAAAATATGGATGTGTAAGAATAAAATCGATCTCCCCTCTACTAACTCTTTCATACAATAAGATATGTTGTTGCATGTTTGCATATATGTGCCAACTATCACTCAAAGTCATAAGTTTTTCATATACATATTTTTCAGAAGAATTTACTAACTTAGGTTGTTCAGGAAAAGAAACTGCCATAAAATCACTTTAAATCAATTTTCTTTTCTGTCATATTAAATTATTAAAATAAACTTGTGAGCAATACTTCAGAAGTAAAGTGTAAAGTTTGTTTTAAAGAAGTAAGTATTTTTGCAATCAACCAGGGAATAGTTGAACTTGATAATTCAACAATACCAGCAAGACCTATTTGTAATAATTGCAATAAAAACAAAATGAAAAGTAAAAAAAACCTTTATCAATTGCTTATAGAAAAAGTAGAAAAATATTCTAATGAACCCGATATCTGGGATGAGATTTTATTAATAGCAAAAGAAATTGAACCTTACGATACTAATGAAGACTATTGTTATCCAGATATACAAATGGACTGTTCTGGAAATATGGGTCGTGTAGGTAAAAATAGCTGGGATTATTGTGGGGGATGTTATGACGGATTTATGGGACCAGTTAGTTGGAAAGCATACGAAAATCTATTAAGCAATAATTACTTTTCAAAACTTAAAAAATCTCAAATCCAACAAATATATGCTTCAATTCAAAATATTGAATATCCAATTAAGTGGAAATCTAACGATTATGAAAAAGATAAAAAAGAAATGCATCCAATGGATTTATACATGAAGTATGAGTATCAGTTTGAGAGTTATTCAGAAGCTAGAGAATGGTACGAGTCTCAAAATAAATAACAAAAGGGCCCGAAAGCCCTTTTGTATTATCAAAAAGAAAGGTAAACCTTTCCAAAAAGCATTATAAGACTCTAAAAAGAGCTAAATGTAACGAAAACTGGTTTTCAGAGTCTAAGTAGTGTATAAGATTTGATTTTAGAGTCAATGTCTGATATAATGTAATTTAACTGGTGAAAAAGCCAGTTTTTTATTTTTTAGACCCTAAATCTAGGGTTTTTTTTGTTTCAAGGAGGAATTATGGCTAACTAGTTATTGGAAAACAATTAAAAAAAATTATCAAAAAGAAAGGAAAATCATGAGAATAAATGATTTAACTCAATTTCAAATTGAGGCAGTAGAAAATAGAGAGAATTTCTTATCGAAGTTTCGTGAAAAAGGAATTGAAAATGCTAAAAAGCTTAAAGAAATCAAAACGAAACTATATTTAGGAGATTTCAAAGGTAGAAAAGTAAATTTTTATGTTACTTTTTCACCAAATAATATTGAATGTAAATCCAATATTGACTTGGAAACAATAGGAAAAAACTTTGATAAGTTAAACATTTATCAAAATGGCAGAATTAAGTCTTTTATTGGTCACTACCCTACAACTAGAAAAGGGGGTTCAAATATCACACCAATGACTTTGGCGTACTTAATGGGTTTTACTCATGTTTGTACATACAAAAAAGTTGGATTTGTACATGATCGCCCAAGTAGAGAGCTTGTAAGAGAGCTTATGTATCTTACTATGCCAGAGGCAGAGACAAGTGAAGACTCCAAGATGTACGGAGTAACTTGGTTTACAGTTATTAAGGCATGGAATCTAGAACCAAGCGAGGATTATCACTTGTATAAAAGGTACTTCAATGATTGTGTAAATACAGACTTGAAGAATATGAAAAAAGTAGAGAAGCCGAAAGAAAAGAGAAAGGCTTCATAGCAAACTATGTAGGCAGGTTTTTCGTTGGCCTGCCTGCATTTTTAAAAGTAAAATTTGAAATGAAAAGGAAATACATGTTTTGTAAACAATGCAATATGATAATTCATGAAAGTGAAATTAAGTGGCATGTAATTCATGAAGAAGAACTTCCATTTTGTCCAGTCCACAAAGAGTCTTTAGTAGAAGTTAGGGAAAGTAATGATTAGTTTAATAATGTTAATATTCGGTCTTTCAACTATTGGTCAATTGCAACTTGAGATTCCAGAGTTTTTACCACCACCATCGAATGTAATTTGTGAAGAGATGGATGAATCAAATTTTGATCCAAACTGTCGACATGCAGATTATGTTGTATTTCGAAGTTGGTGTTTAGGTAATCGATGTGATGACCATGCTGTAAAAGGATACGCTAAAGAGATTGCTGAAGATGGAACTATTACTTGGTACAGCACCCAAGAACAAGGTGATTTAGATATAGACTCTCTAGAGCCTTGGCAGATTATTCGATATACACAAGAAGAGTTGAGTGAACTCAATATTATGCCTGAAGACTGTACATATGAAAGTGAAGTAGATGGAACCTGTGGATACGGGTTATTTCCACCAAATCCATAATGAATTACCTACCTTCTAATTTATCCTTTCAAAATGGTGTTGCTTTTATCGGCGAGACGTCACTTCTTGATGTAGCAAACCAGTACGGAACACCTCTTTATGTATATGACTGGGAACATCTTAAAGATAATATTGATCACTTTACCAATGCGTTTGGTTCTGAGACTTTGTTTCGCTACGCAGCAAAAGCATTTATCTGTAAAGCCTTAGTAAAAGAATTAGATGCAAAAGGTTGGGGTGTGGATGTTGTCTCTGGTGGTGAAATGGCAACTGTGCAAGCTGTAACAGGTTCATTAGAGAACTCTCTGTTTAATGGAACCTATAAACAAGAGGAAGAGATTGAGTTTTTCATGAACCATGATGGTGGCCATATCTCTGTTGATAATCGTTATGAGATTCCAATGTTAGAAAAGGTTGCTTTTAAATTAGGAAGAAAACAACCTGTGATTATGAGAATTAACTTAGATGTTGGAGCAGAGACCCATCCTATGGTGTTAACAACAGGATATGATCAACAGTTTGGAATTTCCATTGCGTATGCTGAAGAGGCATTACAACAAATTTATGAAGCACCGTCACTATTGTTTTCTGGAGTCCATGTTCATATTGGAAGCCAGATTAAAGATCCAGAGCGATATCGAAAAGCAATGAGCGAGTGCGCAGAGTTTTTGATGCAACACCCTGCAAGTATTCAGAGAGAAGTTGTTTTTGATGCTGGTGGTGGATTTTTCTCTCCGTATGCTGGGGATGAAGTTGATCATGAATTAAAAGTCTATGCTGATGCTATTCATGAAGGCATCCAAGAATATTGGAAAGAATTGTATAAAGTGATGATTGAGCCTGGAAGAGCATTAGTTAATAATCCAGGAGTTATTTTGTACTCCGCTGGTGCTATTAAAGATGATAGAGGTGAGAAACCCTATATCTTAGTAGATGGTGGTATGTCAGATAATCCAAGGCCTGCATTATATGGCAGTGAACATAAGCTCTTTAATATCTCTGGTGGAAAATCAGGAGATGATATTATTCATGCAGTATCAGGAAGACACTGTGAAAGTGGAGATCTCTTAGTAAAAGAAGCGATGTTACCAAGTGATACTGTCTCTGGAGATATCTTAATGTCCACATCTACTGGTGCGTATACCTTTGCTATGGCAAGTAACTATAACCGTGTACCAAAATCTGGAGTTGTTGCTGTAACCAGTAGTGGTGTAGTTGAATTAGTTAATAGACAGAGTTTTCAAGATACATTTATTAATGATATCTAGAAACATTGATGAAGGAAATTAACTATTACAGTCTTTAATGGAGAGAAAATATTGCTTATGAAATTAATTCAAAAACATCATCTTAATGGAGAACTTTTATAATCATTTTTTAGTAATTAAATAATATAAATTATTTGGTTTCTTTTTTAAGTTCTCTAATTGCCTGCTTTACTTCATAAAGTTCTTTGTGTTTTATTCCTATTTCTTCTTCCAAATACCCCATCTCTTTAGCTAATTCATTAAATTGTAAAATTTTATCCTTGTTAGCATCAACTTCTTTCTTCATGATATCGATTTCATTTGCAAGCTCTTTTAGTTCATTTTTAAAATTTTCTTTTGTGCTTCCAGCCTCTTTTTCTAGCTCTTTTTTATATTCAGTTATCTCTTTATCTATATGAACATCAGCCTCTTTCTTCCAATCTTCTAACTGTTTTCTATAAATATCTTTTTTGTCTTCAAGCTCTTTTTTATATTCAGCTTTTAATTGAGCTATTTGATCTTTATGGTTCGATGTAAGTTTTTCTATTTTTCTTTTTTTAAATATCATTTTTAAACGTTTTTTGTAATGCAAGCATGCTTTCAGCCATTCTGATAAGATCCTCTCTGTCTTTTCCTACGTAAACTTTTGTATTAATTAGTAAAGTTATTAAAGGATATACACTAGAAGCCAACAGCACTACATCTTGTTGTGTATATTTAGATTCTTTGAATACAGCATTTAATATACTGCTTTCAATTGGAGCATCATATTCATCTAAAGAGTCTACAAATAGACCAAAAAAACTTGAACGAACTCCATGACTGAATTTATTTAAGATTGTTCTTAGAGATTCAAGAGAGTCTTTTACATCTTGTGTGTTTGTATGAGACAAATTATTTATATATTTTGATTTCTGAAGAACTTTGATTAACCATCGTACATCGTCAAGTGGTTGTTCTGGAAATTTTTTCTGTATTGTTTGGTAAATTACATCTCTTTCAATCAATGTATTGTGAATGCTCTTAAAATGATGTATTTTTTCAAATCCTGCAACAGTAAATACAATTTTCAGGGAATGTTTCAAAACTCCCATCGCGAACATAAATGCATCATTAGTGCTACCAAAATTTAGTTCATCCTTCTCCTCAACTATTACCTCGGAGACGTCCTCAATGTTTATGGAAATTAAATCATCCTTTGCATTTTTTTTAAATACATTTTTTACCTTCTCAGATACTTTTCTAAATCTCTTGTATTCACCTAAAAACTCGTTTTTCCATTCTTTTAATGTTTTTTGATTTAACTCAGAGTCAATATAGTCAATACTATCAATTCTTAAGTCGAGCCCTTGTTGACGTGATTTTGATTGTAGTTTTTTTATATACCCTTGAGAATCTTTACTACTATCTCCTAAATCCCCCAATTTTTTCAATTCACCTCTCTTGATGTTATATGTTTTAATGTCTATCTTGCCATCATCATCATAAGTGAGCTCAACATCGACTTGCATTAACCCCGTTTTAATTTTTTTCTCAATAATCAATTTTGTATCATTACTTTTTAAATTACCTGAGGTGCTTTCATATAGAGCAACAATAGATTCATCTGTATCTGAAATGTAAGATTCTATTGCTGAAGCTGGAAATACAGAACCTTTTTTAAGCATTGCTTTAAATATTTTATTATCGTGAGTACCACTCCACACTCTAAGCCCAACACTGTGTTCAAGGCACTGTTGAAAGCTTAAATCTTTAATAATTTTTGCATTTATTGCAGATGCTATTGCTGCACCTTTTGCTACAGCAGTTATTGATTCATCAAAATCAAGGTTTATCAATTTAGATTTAAACTTGTTTTTCAAGAGGTCTCTTACTGCAGGGATGTTAGATGAGCCTCCAATGGGCAAAACAGCGTCAACATTTTTTAAATCGACTTTTCCTTTTTTTAAAACTTTTTCAATGGTTCTATCTAAACTCTCAATATCTTTTTTTATTAACTTTTCTACATCTTCTCTTGTAATTTCCACAACCTGTTCATTAAAAATTAATTTAGATTTCTTTTTAGACGATAATTCTATTTTAATATCCTCAAGCAAATCTCTAAAAAGTAATTTTTCTGAATCAGTTGATAATTCAAATTCTTCTTTATAAATCTCATACAATTTTTGATCAATATTTATACCACCAAACCGTTTTAAGCCCTCAATTGCTATTTCTTTTAACGTACCAAAATCATTTTCTATTAAAGCTATGTCTGTTGTGCCACCACCTACATCAACTATCAAAATATATTTCAAGTTTTTTATATGTGTGTAGCAACCTAAGGCGGCAGCACATGGTTCAGATACTAATTGATCTACATTAAAGTTAAAAGACTCGGCAGCCAATCTTGTAAGACTCCTTTGTGTACTATACGAGTTAGCAGGAACTGTAATGACCATAGGAGAAGAAGTTTTTAGGGGCAGGCTTTTTAGTTCTTTAAAAACTCCAGCCATAATTCCTATTGCAACCCAGATCGGCTTTCTATAACTTCCAGCTCTATAAATTGGGGTATTGTGCTCTAATAGTCTTTTAGAGTTGTCCCATAC
>Ga0255761_10003974_pt1 | contig 13275 bp, 17 predicted proteins | sample 071ome_29_FD_179961 | JGI IMG/M metagenome (GOLD analysis project Ga0255761, IMG submission 179961) | Coastal salt marsh microbial communities from the Groves Creek Marsh, Skidaway Island, Georgia - 071407BT metaG (version 2) | ecosystem: Environmental > Aquatic > Marine > Intertidal zone >... | reverse complement strand
GCATATCTCTGTAGATAATCGTTTTGAAATACCAATGTTAGAAGAGGTTGCAGCAAAATTAGAGAGAAAACAACCAGTGATTATGCGTATAAATTTAGATGTTGGAGCTGAGACCCATCCAATGGTGCTGACTTCAGGGTACGATCAACAGTTCGGTATCTCTATTGGCTTTGCTGAAGAGGCATTACAACAGATCTATAACTCTAAACATTTACTCTTTTCTGGAGTCCATGTACATATTGGAAGCCAGATTAAAGATCCAGATCGTTATAAAAAAGCAATGAGCGAGTGTGCAGATTTTTTGAATGCTCATCCTACAAGTGTAGAAAGAGAGATAGTCTTTGATGCTGGTGGCGGTTTCTTTTCACCCTACGCTGGTGATGAAGTAGACCATGAGTTAAAAGTGTACGCAGATGCTATTCATGAAGGGATTAAAGAACATTGGAGTGGATCTTATAAAGTCATGATTGAACCGGGAAGAGCATTAGTCAATAATCCAGGAGTCATTTTATATACTGCTGGTGCTATTAAAGATGACCGTGGTGAGAAACCATATATTTTGGTTGATGGTGGTATGTCAGATAATCCAAGGCCAGCTCTCTATGGAAGTGAACATAAGCTCTTCAATATCTCTGGTGGAAAAGCTGGAGAAGATGTAGTGCATGCAGTATCAGGTAGGCACTGTGAAAGCGGAGATTTATTAGTAAAAGATGCAATGTTGCCAAGTGACACTGTGTCAGGAGATATTTTAATGTCTACATCTACTGGAGCCTATACCTTTGCTATGGCAAGTAACTATAACCGAGTGCCTAAATCAGGAGTTGTTGCAGTTACTAATAGTGGTGTAGTCGAACTAGTAAACAGACAGAGCTTTCAAGATACTTTTATAAACGATCTTTAAAAATTTATATATCTATTGTTTCTTCAAACAGTACTTCTAGAAATTTGGATGGCTTATCTCGATACTTATAGGCAAGGTTTAATACTTTCGCCCCATCCCAATCCTTATTTTTCCAAACATCTGGAACATTGTCTTGATAAATAAACTCATGTATTTTGCTATCATGCAAAATTTTAAAATTTTTAGGAGTTAAGTCAGTTTTATGTAAATTATCATAATTCATGTCCATAGCTACAAAAACAAATAAACCTTCATACTCTTCTTTGGTCATTGCTTTTAAATCTTTTTCATCGTCAATAAAGTATTTTTTTATTCGACAACATGTAGCTAGTTCGTTCATGCCGTCTTCGCCATACAACTTTATAACTTTCGAGGATTTCTTAAAATTATTTTTTCTTAAATCCTCTTGCCATTTGTAACAATCCTCATAAACAACGTCAAACCAGTCCTGTCCAATATAAACTCTCTGCATATCTTCCCAAGCTGTAAAGCCATAACACAATTTTTGAAGTTTTATGTTTTCTGAGTATCCCATTATGTTGAAAGTAAATCAGTCATTAGATAATTACAACTACATCTGTTCAATAATCATCTCTATTAATTCTTTTTTAGTAAGCTTTTCTAAAGACTCTTTTTCAGATTTAATTTCAGATTGAGTTTTATGCCAGTTTTTAGTTTTGCTCTTTGTGATACCTCCAGATAAGACTTCAGCAAAGTCTCCCTTTTTAAAGATCTTTTGAGCATCTTTTAATGAATAGTTTGATTTTGATTCATACCACTGAATATCTCCAGTAATTTTGCTTACCCCCCTGAAGTAAATCAATGTTGTTTTTTCAGATTCATTAATTGCTAAATGAGTTATATTACGAGAGTTCTTTTCTATAGGTTTAAATTTTAAATTATACAACTTCCCATTCCTTTCTAATAACTCTTGAAAGCATGTTTTTAAATATATGCATAATTTAATTATAAAAATTGAGAACAGGATTTTAAAATTAAATTATGAGTTATAACTTCAGACAGGTGAGAATTGCATTAATTAATTTATTTATTGAGAATAAAAATACACCGGTCCATTTTGATAATCTAATTAAAAATTTCGAAGATATAAATAAAGAATATTTAAAAACTTACTTAGACAAAAAAATAAAATTTGGAGAAATCAAAGAACCAGAATTAAATTATTACCATCTTTCCGAAGGTTTATACAAAAATTTTATTAAGAGAAAAAGATTTAATAAAGTTAATTTTGAAATTGAGGAAATGAGACCCTCCTGCAATGGTTTAATTAAAGAAGTTATAGACAACTTCTCACAGCAGGATATTTACGATGCATTCAATGTTTCTGAACCAGTTTATTTTGAAAACAAAAATAGAGTTAGTGACATATACAATGAGCATTTAAATTTCGAATTTTTATTAGAAAATAATTATTTTATACAAAAAACAATAGGTAAAAATAGTAGAGCTAACATTAACTATGATTTTTCAGGGAAACAGAAGCAGTATTTTATTTTGGAGTCCTCTGAAGTAATCGCATCAGAATCAGATTACAATATAGTAATTCCTCTCTTTCCAGTTTATATCTATTTGTTAAAAAAGCATTTAACAATAGAATTTAGGCAAGAATATAACTTAGATTCGTTTGAATATTTTCTGCAACACTTAATAAAAAACATTCCAAGAATCACAATAATTCATTCAACAAGGCTTGGAAAAAGTATTCTTTATAAAATTGAAAATTTTTACAAAGAGGAATTCTACCAATCAATTAATAGTGCAGTTTTAAGAGAGAGAGGTTTAAGATTAAAAATTTGGAGCGAGTTAAATCAAAATATACAAAAACTTAAAACCTTTTCAGATTGGAATGATTATGTAGTGAACAAATACAATATATTTTTAAGAGGAGAGCAGTCAGATCCCATTTATAGAGAATTGAGAAGGACGAAGCAGATTACAAAAGATGATATTGGGCTTGCGTTTTCTATCCAATTGGATAAGAAAAGTTTCAAAGTCAATAAAGAAGACGATAATACAGTCTATCTACCATTTATAGGTTCTTTTAGAGTAGTGAGAAGCATGAATGCGTTATATGAATATGACTTACCACTTTTTGTTATTGATTCAAGAAGTACATATATAAAAATTTGGATTGGACGATTAGTAAAAATTCATAAAGAAAATAAAACTTGGGAGATTGAGCTCTCAACTTTTATAAAAGAGGATTTAAACATTTTTCAAGTTCTTGGAAGAACTTTAAAATTGAGTAAATAAACCAATAATGAGAGAAAAAGGAGATATATATGAACAAATATATATTCGACGTAAAATTCGAGTACGTTGTAGAGGCTGACAGTTATGACCAAGCTGTTAGACTTGCGGACAAACAATTACCCGACGAGAACGGATTAACTACATTTGTTGTAAAAACAGATGAATATGGTTTCGTTCCTAATGGGGACACAATCGAAGCTATGAGGAAGTGGGGAGACTTTTTAGACCCCAACGTTGCAATCGTAGACTTTGAAACGGGAGAGGTGTTAAGTGAGGGTGGCTCTGATGACAGTTAGAGCACACGTCGAACGTGAAATGTGCAAGCTATGTGTGAGATACAAAACTAATTGTTTAGAGGAAGTTTATTTTTTAGAATATATTTATGTCAGATTTTAAATTTATCCATGTTTCTGATATTCATTTAGGTAGAGAGATAACAAAAAAATACAGTTTTTTAGATTCTTTGCAAGAAACTAGAGTGAGGCGCTCTCCTCTTATAGTTTTAGATAAATTGGCTATATTAGCTGAAGAAGAGGAAATAGATTTTCTCCTTATAGCTGGAGACACATTTGATGACGACATGCCCGCAAGTGATAATTATTTTAAAAAATTTAAAAGTTTTTTAAAGAAACTAGATCAAATAAATATATATGACAATTGAAAGAAATAATATTAACCATTTAATGTGGAGAAAAAAAGTTGATAACTCAGTTTTCGAAGGTGAAACAGTTATTCCAATTGCTTTTGTAAAACAATGGAATTTAAAGAAACATTTTAGAGATACTGGTTTAAAAGTTGAAAACTGGCCAGTCCAAATTAAATTTGCTTCAAAAATATACGAAGGAAAGATATTTTACAGGCACCCAACAAAAGTTCGTTCAAGCGAGCAGCATAAAATTTTATTTAAACAGGGTGATTTGGTTGAAGATCTAAAGAAAACATTTTTAATGAGTCATATAAGATGGCTTGAAGTAGAGCTAAGAAAACAAGATAATAAAAAGTCTGCAGAAGCTACAAGTGAGACTGAAAGAGAAACACCATTTTGGGAATTTTTAGATATTGAGTTTGACCAAACGAACAAACAATTCATTTTTACAGCCCATTATAAACAACAAGCTTATTTTCCTGAGGTATTTAAGCACCTTATTGGTTCTCCTAAGTTAAAACAAATTGAAAATTCTATTTTTAATAATTTTGAACAAATAATTAATCAAGATTGGAAAGAAAAACTCTATTTGACAACAGAGATAGGTGCAAAAAATGTAATATATTATTTGCTTGATGATGTAAATAAACTTATATACGTTGGGGAGACAGGACAGGATCTAAAAACAAGACTCTCTGATAAAGAACATTATAAGAGTGCAGGCATTCCTAATTGGACATACTATAGATTTGAAGTCCTACCTTCTAGCATTGGTACAAAAGCTAGAAAAGAAATTGAAAACATGGTTATAAGAGCATATGCAACATTATTTTCAAATACTAAAAATGTTAAAAGCATCAAGACTTCTGATTATAAATTAGTAAATCGTAAAATTAAAAATTAAACTTTTTCAACCTAGCATGCTCAATAGGAAAAGTAGAAACCAGCAACTCTTCCGTATTTCCCCTTCCACTATTTTTAGCACTGATTGTTTTAGTAATATTAAATTTGTAAGCATGGAGTCGTTTATTATTCTTATTTTTATCCACAAATAGCTCTATTGCCAATTTGTTAAAGTTGTTAGTTAGGATTACATTATTATTTTTATTTGAAATTAATTTAGAAAAATTTTCACTTAGTTTCTCATGAGACTCTTTATTAAACCCCTCAACACTGTAATCAGTAAAATATGCCGTTTTTGAATTTGGTATATATGGAGGATCTAAAAAGATTAAATTATTCTTATTTACAACACCTTTAAATGGCTTTATATTGCTATAGTCATCACAGGTAAATGTCGCTTTTGATAAAGCTTCACCAGCCAAATCAAAATTTCTCTCATCAAATAATTTCTTTTTAACAGCGCTACCCATTGGAATATTAAACCTACCTTTTGAATTAACTCTAAACATTCCATTGAAGCCAATTTTATTTAAAGCTAAAAACTGGGTAGCGAGTCTAGTTGAAAGTTCCTTTTGTTCAGAAGCACTTTCGTCATTCAATGTGAAGCGTTCCCAATTATCATTAAAGTTTTCTCTAAGTTTTATATAAGCTTCTTTTCTACTTTCAGGTTCTATATTCAATTTATTAAATCTTCTTTCAATCTTGGTAGCTTCTTTTTTTAGCTCATTTCTTGAATCGATATTTGAGATTACTTTATAAAAATTAACTACTTGAGGAACAACATCATTTAAATGTGCATTTTTGATAAATCCTTTACTGTAAAGTAAGAAATAAATTGCTCCTCCACCAAAGAACGGTTCATAATATGTAAAAGGAGATTGTATATTTGAAATCGAAGAATATATTATTTCAACTATCTTTCTCTTACCACCAACCCATTTCAATGGAGGGTATATAGTATTTTCTAATTCCATAATGTTCATTGTATTTAATCCTTCTTAATACAATTTGAACATAAAAGGATACCTTTTGAATTTCTTTCCATTTTGATTTCCGGATAAATTTTTCCACAGTAGTTGCATTTGTCTAGATTTTCTTTATTGCACTGAATACACACTAAAGATCTTTTTGATTTGTTTTTTAAAATTAATTCAAAATATTTAACTTTTTTTCTAATTTTACATCTAATACAAAAAAAATATTCATTGTTGTTTTCACGTTCAATTAATGCTTCTTTGTATTTTTTTTCTAAATTAGGATTGGTTTTTAAAACTTTTGTCAAATATGGCTTGTTAAGCTCTACTATTTTTAGCACCTCTGTTTCGTCAGCTCTAGGGAATTTTATAAGAAGTTGAAAAAAGTCTTCAAGCGGACCTTCGTCTATACCTATTTCCCATTCATCCCAAAATCTATTTCCGTCCCACAATTTATTTAGGTCATATTTTCCTATTTTATATTTTTTTCTTAAATTAGTAACAGAGGCACGATCTGTAAAAAAAACCTCTGACCATGCTTTATCAGTTGCATCAAACAAACTAATTAATTCTTTAAAACTTCTTTCATTAGGAAGTCTTTTATGATGAACTTTGCATTTAGGACACAACTCTTTACCGTTATAGTGGGGAATTTCTTCACAAATTAGCGGAAAAATAGCCCTTATTTCTTGAATTTCATTGGCCGAAAATTTATCAATTTTTTTCATATAAACACTAAATATGTATACATTATACCATATTTATACCAAAATAGCAATAAATATGGGGTAAAGTGTCGACTAAATATAAATATACACTTGAAATGTACACATCTTTCTGCTACAATACATAAAGTAAGCGAAAAAGGAGGTTTTATGAAAAGGGAAATTAACAAATTAATGAGGGCAAATGATTTTGTCCTCATTAGGAGTAAGAAGCACAATATTTGGGAAAAGGAAGGTTATGGACTGAGAATGTCTACATCCTCCACTCCTTCAGATAGAAATGCATTGTACTCGATTAAAAGAGACATAAAAAAGATAAATAGAACGATAGGAATAGAAAGTATTAAATATGGATAAGTTAGATGAATTTATTGAAAATTCCGATCTCTCTTTAAAAGATGAGATATGTTTTTCAATTGTTATCCACACAACGATGACAAGCATTGTTTTAAATCATTCATTAGACGAATGTAGAGAGTTTGCTATTAACCAAGCAAGTTTATTAAAAGTAATGCAAGACAACTTGTGCGAGCATGCTCTAAATGAATTATGGATACGAGATGAAAAGGGATTTGAAATACATGAATTTGTAGAAAACGCTATAGAGCTATATGCATGGATAAGGCTGGTAGTTGATCACAATCAAGATGATGAATTTACTGACTACATTAACGCAGTGCATCTGTATATGAGTAAAGAAAGTAGCAAGAGATGATAATGGAGGTACTAAAGGATTTTGTGGACAGCAATGATCTTCCTCAAAATGCGAGCACAAGAACATCATCTATACAAACAGCAATTGCTGCAGTGATTTATACAAGTTCAAGAAAAGAAGCTTTAACAATGTGTAGAGCACTTTCAGAGTTTTTTGCAATAATTCGTGATGATGATTTGGGGCATGCTCCAGTTCGTGAGGCTACAACACATGAATTTAGTCAAGAAACTTATGTGAAAACAGCAATGATCATATATGACTATTTAAGTTGTTTGATGGTTTTAGATGATATTGAGCTAACAAAGAGATTGAATATATCAAAAAATATATATGGAGGAAATAATGAAAGATAAAAACTTAACAGCAAATGAACTAACTGAAAAATTAGAAGCTCTACTAGACAAAATTTACTACGAAGATGTAAAGACAATAGCTAGAGAAAATGATGAGGTACAGCATCATATTGAGCACTCTAAGAGATGGGGGCATTATTGGGGTGGTGCTGATGTAATAATTTACACCAGACTACTTAAACAACATAAAGAATGGATTGGAGATCAACCAATGGTAATTTCGCCACAAATGACTGAACCTAAAAGAAGAGTTGTTATCTCTAAGCATGCCATTGAATTGTCGTGGCTATTTATACAGTTAAGAGACTTATACAGAGGGAGAATTGATTATATTTCCAAATATGATTTTTATGGTGAACTTGCACAAACTGCAATAAACATCATAGAGATCTCTGAGGGAAATTATGAACTTTCACATCTTCTTCAAGAAATCGTAAGAACATCTAAAAAATATTTATAAAGGAGGTAAAAGATGTGTGTAATGAAATATTCAAATGGTGATAAAAATATTTCAATGGAAGAGATCGAGGAGATGTGGTCTAACAATTCAGATGGTGCTGGAATTGGAGTGTTGGATGTAAATAATAACTTGATTTCATCATTTAAAACTAAAAACTTAGATGAGTTTAAAGAAAAAGTAAGCAATTTGTTTGAACACGAGCAGTTCAATCATGCTGTTATGCATTTCAGAAGAAGGTCAAGAGGTAGTTTTGATTTAATAAATGTTAATCCTTTGAAAGTTAATGAGGATACATTATTTTTTCATAATGGAACACTAAGTCAATTAAATGACAAAGAGCTTTCGGACTCTAATATTTTTGTTAGAGACTTTTTAAGTAAGATTAAAGATTTTGACATCTCTGATCCCGCAACAGCTATAAAAATCCATGAACTCTTGGATGGAAATATAAGCAGAATGATTTTTTTGCAATCTGGTTCAGAAAGCCCCCTCATCATTGATAATGCAAACTTAGGTTACTGGAATGAAGCAAAAACAATTTGGACATCAAACAGGGAGCATTAAGATGAAGAATTTATTTGTTTATGGAACCCTAAAAAAGGGATATTCAAGAAATACTGTTCTCAAAGATAGTTCATTTATTGGACAGGTCAAAACAAAACCACTCTTTACAATGATAGACTTAGGCTATTATCCAGGGGTTTTAGAAATTGGAAATACTTCTATTTATGGAGAATTGTATAGAGTTTCTGATGAAACACTTCAATATTGTGATGCTATCGAAGGACATCCAGATTTCTATAAAAGAATAGAAATTAAATTATCAAATGGTATAACTGCATGGTGTTATGTTCTCGATTATACAAAGTACGAAGATTCAAAAGTAATTTCAAGTGGAAAATGGGATTATCAACAATGGGGGCTTTAAAATATCAAGTATTGAATGATGTAACCTTAGTTACTAGATTAGTAAGAGAACAATCTAATTTAAAAGGAGATTTCTAATATATGGCTATTAGATCTAGAAATATTTATACACCGAATCAAAAAAAACCTTTTAAATTAAGCCGTTCTAAAGTTGACTCTTATTTGAATTGTAAAAAATGTTTTTATATTGATAGACGACTGGGAGTAGGCCAACCTCCCGGTTTTCCTTTTAATATTAATTCAGCAGTGGATGAATTACTTAAAAAAGAATTTGATATTTTTCGAAATGAGGCTTCAGCACATCCTTATATGGATGAAACTGGCAAGAACTTGATTCCATATCAAAATGATGAGTTGGATAACTGGCGTGAAAACTTTAAAGGCGTTCAGTACTTGCATGAAGAAACCAATCTTTTGCTTACTGGAGCAGTAGATGATGTTTGGCTTGATTTAGATACAGAGGAGCTCGTTGTTGTAGATTATAAAGCAACTTCCAAAAACGGAGAAGTCTCTTTGGATGCTGATTGGCAGATATCATATAAAAGACAAATGGATTTTTATCAATGGTTGTTAAGACAAAAAGGTTTTCCAGTATCCAACGATGGATATTTTGTATATTGTAATGGTGATAAGTCACTGCCTAGATTTGATGAAAAAATCCAATTTAAAGTATCAATATTAAAGTACACAGGATCAACAGAGTGGATTGAACCTACTATTTTTGAAATAAAAGACACTCTCGATAGCGATACATTACCAAATTCGAACGAAGACTGTAGTTACTGTATCTATACTGAAGATAGAAAAAATGTAGAATCATTTGAATCATAAATAAATGATTTTAAAATTTAGTTTATGGCACAGTCTGAAAAGATAAAACTACTTCTTCATAAGGATCTAGAAGATTCAACAAAATTACATAAATCACTTCGAACAAATTCATTTAAAAAAAAGAATTACTTTTTAGAACAATTATTGATTTATGGTTCAAACTTGGCTCAGACAAAAACTGTTGCAGGCAAGGCAAAAGGTTGGTATAGGCTTCCTCTAGGTGGAGGTTCTAACGGTAAAGATAAATATTTATGGTACGCCGCTGGAGATAGAGGTGTTGGAAAGAAATTAGGATTAAAAAACAATGAAATATTAGTTAGAAGTATTAGAGATCATGATGACACCAAGTTTGATTTGAATCCTGGTGCAAAGAAAAACTGGAATGAAGTAAAAATTCAAGAATTTGATAAAAATCAAAAAGAGTTTAAAAATTTAACAAAACGACAAGAGCAAATTATTAATTCCAAATCTAATGTCACAATCATTGAAGGATACCCTGGCACAGGAAAAACAATTGCATTACTTAAAAAATCAGACAAATTTAAAAACAAAAAACAAATTTATTTAACGTATAGTAACTATTTAGGCACAAGAGCAAAAATGTGGTTTGATGCTAAAAATACACTAATTGAAGACAGGGAAGTCTTTACTTTTAGTGAAATTATCAATGCGTTTTCAAAGACAAATGAACTCTCTTTTAATTTTTCAGACAAAATGCACAATAACCATCTGGAGGCCGAAGAAGCTTTTAATGCTTTTGTTAATAAACAGAGAATTAATTTAAAAAATTGGAGAAACAAGATTGATGTTAAGAATAATTCACTTCTCTATTACGAGATTTACGCAAATGCTTTTGGCGTAAACAAAAAAGATCTAGGGAACGTAAAAGATACAATTATTGAAAATTTTAAACTTAGAAAAAAAGCACTTGGAAAAGATTATGGGGTTCCATCAACAATAATAAATAAAATTTTTGAAAGCAAAGATGAAGCAACATTATTTCCTAATCTAGTGGCTACACGAGAATTATGCTCAAAGTTTATAAGTAAGGAAATAAACATTCCAAAAACACTGAAAGATGTTGATGTCGTTTTAATAGACGAAATTCAAGACTTAACGGAAATAGAATACTTTTTTCTTTTAATGTATGTAAAAACACTGGATTCAAGTTCAAATATCATTGTTGCTGGTGACGAGTCACAGACTGTAAAACCATCTCGTTTTAAGTGGACGATGTTCAATGATACTTTAAGAAGTAAAGCAAAAATTGTACCAATACAAAAAAATACAAAAGAATTTCAAAGCCGATTTAATTTAGAAGAAAGTCTTAGGTCTCCAACACAGATCGCAAATTTAATTCACAATACACAAGCACTTTATGGTTCAATCGATAAAAAAAATAGACCTTCGGTAAAAAATTATGTTAGTAATGTTTCTGATAAATATGGAAGAGTTATCTACTTTTCAGCAAAAAATGACGATGAATTAAGCGACGTTATAAATGCTATATCCGAGCTTCCCTCATCTTCTTGTATATACGTAGGCGGCAAAGTTCCAAATAAATTATCAAATAATAATTTAGAGGGGAAGGTCGAAACAACAGAAAGTGTTAAAGGTTTAGATTATGGGGTTGTAGGTCTTATAGATTTTGGAAAATATTTAGCTTCAATTGAAAAAGACATTGAGTCAAAAGAAGATGGTAAAAAAAATCTTGATTCTTTAAGAACAAAAATTGATAGATTAAGAGTTGCAGTCTCAAGAGCAACTGATGTTCTGATTTTACTCGATGTAGATCCTAAGTATGGCGAAGTTAAAAAGCAAAATCTCAATAGAGAAAAAGGTTATTTACCTTTTGTACAGAAATTGTTTAATTTTGATGTTAATTCAGACAAAGAATTGTTTTCAATTATCACCTCAAAAGATGAATTAATTGAAGAGATATCAGAAAATATTAGCCGTGAAGAGTTTATCACTAAAAAAATAGATCAAATATATAAAAGTATTGAAGACAATCCAATAAGTGTTTTGAATGACTCTTCGTCACTTCTTCAAAATACAAAACAAGCTTTTATAGAACATGATGTTTCAAAAGAGTTATATAAAAGTGTTTTGATATTAAATATTGTAAGCAATCTCAATTCTCTTTTAACAAGTAGAGATATTAATGATAATTTTTATCAATACAGATCATCAATTAGAAATTATATAAGCGAATTAACAAAGCGAGATATTTTTCAAGAAGATTTATCACGAAAAATTAATGAGTATGTTTCAAAAATAGAACAATATAAAATTACCCTAATTTCTAAAGAGATTAATGAAAAATCTGTAAAAAACCTTAATGGATTAATAAAGAATAAAACTATTCTCAATAAATTAATTATTTATAATAACAAGATAGACGTACTTGGGCCATCTATAGCAAGACAAATCGATTATTTTTTTGAAGCACTGAAAAATATACCTTCTCCAGATTTGAACACAATAAATTTACTCAACTCAACTATAAAAATTTATATAAAGACTTTTATTAACAAAAATAAAAATGAAAAAGAAAGAAAAAATTTACTAGATGATTTTCAAGAAAGTTTGAAAATTATTTATAAGAATTGGGCAGAATATTCAGAGAAAAATGCAGTTGGTGTAATTAAAAATGAAGAACTTGAAAAAGCTCTAGAGTGTTCAAAAATACTAGCTGGTTTAAGTAGATCAAATGAAGTTTATGTCAATGTTGTAAAAATTCTAAGAAGATTGAAACAACATAGCGAAGCATTGACATATTTAAATACGATTAAAGAAAATTTAAATAATCAGAAAATATTTTCTGATTCAAAGAAAGATCTAGAGAACCTTCAAAACATATTTACTTTAATTAGTAAGGTAAATGAAAATGGAGCCTTTTTAGAAGAAGAGATTGAATTTATAAATAAACAATTAAACGAAAAATTATAAAGTTTAAATAATCTTCCAATTACATAATTCTTGTACTTCTCTATTTCCAATTAAATAAAGCTTTGACTTTGCTCTAGAGAGCCCAACATAAACCAATGCCAAAGTGCTATTTATATAGTGTTGTTGAATTCCTTCTAATGATGGAAATACAACTATTACAACATCTGACTCTAACCCCTTAAATCTAGAAATGGATTCAACAACACATCTCTTTTTGTAGTCACTTTTTAATTTGAGATTTTCTATATCTTTTGAGTGCGGAACTAATATTGTTGTATTCCACAGTAAATTTTTACTTTCTTTTTTAAGACTTTTAAGAATATTCTCTAATTCATTATTTGCTTCATCCCAGTTTCCATTTTTCAACAACATAAGTTCTGGTGTAAGACCTGTTTCACCATAATGTTCAATTTGATCTTCATAAAGTTTTGAGTAAGTTTTTGCTATCTCTTTTGTTGAACGTATAACTGTATTTAATATAAGTTGTGGAGTATCTAAATACTCAGGGGGTTTCCAATTTACATGGGTAATTCTTTGATTTTTGTCATAACAAACAACCCATTTTGCATTCTTGGCAATAACCAATTCAGTAAAAAAATCCCAAAATTCTTCAG
>Ga0255761_10003972_pt1 | contig 13277 bp, 12 predicted proteins | sample 071ome_29_FD_179961 | JGI IMG/M metagenome (GOLD analysis project Ga0255761, IMG submission 179961) | Coastal salt marsh microbial communities from the Groves Creek Marsh, Skidaway Island, Georgia - 071407BT metaG (version 2) | ecosystem: Environmental > Aquatic > Marine > Intertidal zone >... | reverse complement strand
TGCATCATTCCTGTCCATTCGTCTATCGTTACTTTTCAGTGTTGTCGGTTCAGTAAGAGTCTTGCCTGCTTGATTGTCTCAGACGCTGTGATGCCGATTGGTCCTATTCCGTTTTTTACTAAATCGTCAGCAGCTAAACCATGAAGATGAACGCCTGCTAAAAGGGCTACATGGCTATGTGCGCCCTGAGCAATCAATGCCCCAATGATTCCGGTGAGTGCGTCGCCCATCCCCGCCGATGCCAAACCAGGATTCCCACTCGTGTTGATAAACCAGCTGCCATCCGAGAGCGCGCAGACACTTCCAGCGCCTTTAATTAACACGTCTGCGTCAAATTCCTCCGATAGATTGCAGGCGTGGAGAATACGATTACTCTGAACTTTGTCAATTTCACAGCCAATTAATCTTGCGGCTTCCCCCGGATGCGGCGTCAGTAATGTCGGTGACGTTCGATTGGTGAGTAAACTTCGAGTTTTTTCATGTTTTGCGACGAGATTAATTGCATCGGCATCGAGTACGACAGGGATGTCCTTTTCAAGCACTTCGTTCAGTATCTCTAACGCTTCCTGAGACATGCCCAAGCCAGGTCCGATACAGATGCAGTTTAAGCTGGATATGTCCTTACATTCGGTCGCTGTCTTTAACATCAGCTCGGGTTGAATCCAGTCTGCTACTGGTGGTTCGCTTAAAAATCCGATGGTCACCCGACCTGAGCCTAAATTTAATGCGGCTCGCGCCGCCAAAGTTGCGGCACCTGTCATTCCAAATGCCCCCCCGATGACTGCGACATGTCCATGATTGCCTTTGTTTGACGTGGGTCGCCTGGGAGGTAACGCGTGTCTTAAGATGTCCTCTCCGATGAGGTAGCCGATTCCGTCGGGTTCAGTACGTCGAGAAAGGCCCAGTAAATCAAGGTGGACTTCACCACAGTAATCAGGTCCGTAACCCGTATGTAGACCGATCTTGTAGCCAAGGAAAGTGACGGTGTGGGTTGCATGGATGCAGATACCTCGAATATCTCCATTTTCGGAGTCTAACCCACTGGGGATATCGATTGAGATGATGGGTAACTCGCTACGATTCGCTTTGGTGATGAGCTGATAAATATCGTGTTCGATGTCTCGTGATAGTCCGATACCAAGTAGGCCATCTATGATGAGGTCATGAGCATCAAAATCGATATTGGAATCGGATATTGTGCCGCCGCTTTCAATCCAGGCCTCACGGGCTTTTTCGGCATCTGATCCTTGTTTTTGAGATTCGCCGACGCTAACGACCGTGACCTGAAATCCAATTGACTTCAAATTCGACGCGGCTATGTACGCGTCTCCTCCGTTGTTACCAGGACCGGCGAGAATGAGTACTCGATTTTTGCCTTGAGGTATTTCGGAAATCGTGAGATCCGATATCGTACGTCCAGCTCGTTCCATCAAGACGTAGGAGGGGACGGATGAAAACGCAATACGCTCAATTTCTCGAATTTGGTCCGTGGTGTAAACGGGAGTCGTTATCATTTTTTCAGTATAAGCGAATGTCGCCAGATAGGCCGTCAATTTATTACTCGCTCAGCTATAATTTCGCTTTGAACAGGCCCAAGAAAAACCGTTTTCATGTCGGATATCGTATTTATTCAAGGACGCCAGGCGTTATCTCAATTTCGTTTGGATAAAATTCTTCAGCAAATACGGGTCACTCATCCAAGTGTTACTAAAGTCTCGGCGTGTTTTTGGCATTTTGTCGAGCTTGATTCACAGCTGACTCATGAAGAAAATAAGACGCTTGAGCGTGTTCTTACTTACGGTCCCAAGGCGGCTTCAGGTAAGGCAATTCGGGGACGTTGTTGCGTTGTGCCACGTCTCGGTTCAATTTCTCCATGGTCGACAAAAGCGACCGACATCGCAAAGTCCTGCGGCCTAACCAAGGTCATACGGATTGAGCGAGGTGTCGTTTGGGGATTCGAGCAACAATCGAAAAAACCATTGAGTGAGTCAGCTTTGGCGAAGTGTCTCCCCGTGATACACGATCGAATGACGGAGACTGTATTGGCTAGTCTTGACGACGCAAAGCGGCTCTTTACTCACGTATCCCCAAAGCCATTATCGAGTATCGACGTCCTAGCTGGGGCTCGAGGTGCGTTGGTTCAGGCAGATCAGGAGATGGGGCTCGCGTTATCTGATGATGAAATCGATTATCTCGTTGATAACTTCACAGCGATTGGAAGAAATCCCACGGATGTAGAGCTCATGATGTTCGCCCAGGCGAACTCTGAACATTGTCGCCATAAGATTTTTAATGCGGACTGGGTCATTGATGGCGTCAAACAGTCCCATTCGTTGTTCAGCATGATTCGAGAGACGCACAGAAAAACTCCAGAGGGGACGATCGTCGCATATTCTGATAATTCGGCGATCATGGAGGGTGTTGAAACACATCGCTTCAAGGTGAGTGACAAAAATCGATACCACTTCTTCGAGAACGAGTTAACTCACACATTGATGAAGGTTGAGACGCATAACCACCCCACAGCGATATCACCATTTCCTGGAGCTGCTACTGGCTCTGGAGGGGAAATAAGGGACGAGGGTGCGACTGGTCGTGGTTCGAAGCCAAAGGCTGGGTTGACTGGATTTAGTGTCTCGCATCTTCGGATTCCCGGAGCCGAGGAGCCTTGGGAGAAAACTTCAATTGGCAAACCAGATCGAATTGCGTCCGCACTCGACATCATGGTTGAGGGACCAATTGGTGGTGCTGCGTTCAATAACGAGTTTGGTAGACCAAACTTATTGGGATACTTCAGAAATTTTGAACAGGAGTATGACGGCGTCGTCCGTGGTTACCACAAGCCAATTATGTTGGCGGGTGGACTCGGCAATATCACGAGCACTCAGGCGTTGAAAGCGCGATTTGGCGCGGGAACACTGATTGTGCAATTAGGTGGTCCCGGGATGCTGATCGGTATGGGCGGTGGTGCGGCCTCGAGTATGGCAACAGGACAAAACACTGCTGACCTGGATTTCGACTCGGTTCAGCGAGGTAATCCAGAAATCCAGAGGCGGTGCCAGGAAGTAATCGATAGGTGCTGGAGCTTAGATAAGAAAAATCCCATCGTATCAATACATGATGTGGGTGCAGGTGGATTGTCAAACGCGTTACCTGAGCTTGTAAACGATGCTGGTTGTGGCGCGAAGGTTGATCTTCGGTCGATTCCTTCTGAGGAGCCCGGGATGACTCCGATGCAGATTTGGAGTAACGAGTCGCAGGAGCGTTATATGTTGGCGATCGATCCACATCGATTTTCCGCATTCAAAGCGATTTGTGAGCGCGAAAAATGTCCCTATGCGGTACTTGGAGAGGCTACAACGGATGGGCGGCTCGAAGTTTTCGATCCAACGTTCAACAATAAACCCGTAGATATCGCTCTTTCTGTGATGCTTGGGAAACCTCCAAAGATGATTCGTGACGTGAAGCGAGTGCATCGCCAAGTTAAACAAATCGTTGAGTGGCCATTTCAAAGTATCGGTCACGCACTCGAGCGAGTGCTGTCATTTCCCACTGTCGCTGATAAAACATTTCTAATCTCCATTGGAGATCGATCCGTTGGTGGGCTGTGCTCAAGAGATCAATTTGTTGGACCTTGGCAAACGCCTGTGAGTGATGTTGCAGTCACCGCAATGGGTTTTAACCAATATGAGGGTGAAGCGTTCTCGATCGGTGAACGAACTCCATTGGCAGTGATTGATGGCCCTGCATCGGGTCGCATGGCGATTGGTGAGGCCATTACGAATATCGCCGGGGCACGTATCTCATCGCTCGGGAAGTTGAAGCTTTCAGCGAATTGGATGGCGCCAGCGGGATTCAAGGGTGAGGATGCGACGTTATTCGATACGGTGGAAGCGGTTGGTATGAAGCTTTGTCCAGAGCTTGGTATCAGTATCCCCGTCGGAAAAGACTCGATGTCAATGAGGACTGCTTGGGATGAGAAAGGTCAAACAAAGGAAGTGGTGTCACCCGTTTCGTTAATCATCTCAGCGTTTGCGCCAGTGCTGGATATTAGAAAAACTGTGACTCCCGTCCTCGTACCAGAATTAGACACGACGCTTCTTTCGATTGATCTAGGCAATAAGAAAAACCGATTAGGTGGGTCGGTCCTCGCTCAAACCTACTCGATACAAGAGGGCGAGTCCCCTGATGTGGAGAGTGCGAAGGACCTCAAGGCATTCTTTAACGCGATACAGCGCTTAAATAAAGATCAGCAATTACTGGCTTACCATGATCGATCTGATGGTGGCTTGATTACGACCGTGCTCGAGATGATGTTTGCGTCGCATGTCGGCGTGGATCTTGACCTCGGTAGCTTGACCGAGCGTGAGCAGATGGAGGCTCTATTTTCCGAGGAGCTCGGAGCTGTCATTCAAGTCAGGAATTCAGAACTTAAAAAAGTACTTAAGACATTTGCTTCTTTCGATTTGTCTCATGCGGTCGCTCGTCTCGGTTCACTCAACAAGGCTGGGATGATCAAAATTTTCGCATCTGACACGCTTGTCTATGAGGAGCTTGGAACCGTGTTGCAAAGACACTGGTCCAAAACGACTTATCACATGCAGGCGCTAAGAGATAACCCGAGTTGTGCGCTTCAGGAATACGATCGGATACTAGATGCGAATGACCCAGGGTTGCATTCGTATCTGACCTATGAGCTAAATGATAAGAGCAAAATCTCGAAAGTCATCAAGAAAACGAGACCGAAACTGGCCGTATTGCGTGAGCAAGGCGTGAACGGTCAAGTTGAGATGGCCGCCGCCTTTGATCGAGCAGGATTCGAGGCAATTGATGTGCACATGAGCGATATCATCTCGGGGCGCGTGTCGCTGAAGGGATTTAAAGGGTTGGCGGCATGTGGTGGTTTTTCTTACGGTGACGTTTTGGGCGCTGGGGAAGGATGGGCCAAGTCAATTCTCTTTAATTCTCGGGCGCGCAATGAATTCTCGGATTACTTCTCGAGAGAAGATACCTTCGCACTTGGCGTATGTAACGGGTGTCAAATGATGTCGAACTTACGGGAGATCATTCCTGGAACAGATCATTGGCCGCGTTTCATTAAAAATAAGTCCGAACAATTCGAGGCGCGATTTGTGATGACAGAGGTGACTGAAAGCCCCTCTATTTTGCTTAAAGACATGCATGGATCCCGGCTTCCTGTTGTGGTGTCTCACGGGGAGGGATTCACCGAATTTGAGTCCGCTAGGCAACTAAAGAGCGCGCAGCAGTATGTCTCTTTACGTTACGTGAATAATTATGGAGAAAAGACCGAGAAATACCCGTTGAATCCAAATGGCTCCCCCGAGGGAATCACTGGATTAACATCGCTAGATGGTCGCTTTACCATCATGATGCCTCATCCCGAACGTGTTTTTCGTTCAGTTCAAAACTCTTGGCGAGATGAGCGATGGGGGGAGGATGGACCTTGGATGTTTATGTTCCGTAACGCAAGGCTGTGGTTGGCTTAAACCTGGTTGATTGAGCCGTCTAATCGAACGTCTCGATACTCGCGGCCTCTCGAAGTTCGGTAATAAGTTCATCCCGTCTTTTGGTGATCAAATCCTTTCTGATTTGATCTGACAGCTCCTCGTATGCTGGGAATGTTGCCTCCCTGATGTCCAGTGACTCAATAACGTGGTAGCCATAATCTGTGAGCACTGGCTCCTGAGTCAGGCTTCCTTTTTCGAGCGACACCATTGCGTCTGAGAAAGGTTTGACAAACCGCTCAGGAGCACTCCAGTCAAGCTTTCCGCCGATATTCTTCGAGTTCGTGTCGTTTGAGTACTCGGCTGCGAGAGTCTCGAAATTTTCCCCCGCCTGAAGTTTAGAGACAATCTCGGTTGCCGTTTCTTTGTCATCAACTAAAATATGCCGCACGAGATACTCTTTGTTTCCGGCGCTGGCTTTTTTTAGCCTGGAGTATTCGGACCGTTTGTCATCCTCGCTGGGCTCGCTCTCTTTAATGATTTGACTAAACAGTGTTGTCAGTAAGAGTTGTTCCTTCGAGGCATCCATTTGTAATTGAAACGATTCCTCCTGATCAAGCTCTCGTCTGAGCGCTTCTTGCGCGAGTATCTCGCGAGTGATCATGACTTCCATAATGCTCTCTCGCATTTCAGGCGAATCTGCTTGGCCTTGTTTGGTCTGGCTTTGTACCAACATCTCGAACTTCGATTTTGGTATTTCGATGCCATTAATGATCGCGATTACGTCATCGGTTTGTGCAGTCGTTGAGAGAAGTAGAGCAGTGAGAGTGCTAATTGCTAAAACGGTACGTTTCATGATGATGGCCTTGGTGAGATTTATTCGTCTGGACTGAATGCTTGGATTGATAATGCGTGAATTGTCGATGGCATTAAATCCGATAGACATTCATAGATCATTCGGTGTCGCTGAACCGTATTCTTCCCTTTAAAACACGCTGCGGTGATGGCAAGTTCGAAATGTCCACCTCCCGTATCTCGTACGCCAGCGTGGCCTGCGTGCGCAGCCGAATCATCGAACAAGTCGATGGATATGGGCTCTAGTTTCGACAAACGTTGCTTGATTAAGTCCGATGTGCTCATCAGGGAAGTACCTTTAGAAATGGCTTCACTTCAACGCGTTCGAAAACGCCGTCTTTGACATACGGATCGTCATTAATCCACTTTTCAGCAGCTTCTTGGGATTCGAATTCTCCGATAATCAAACTTCCGGTGAAGCCATTGGGGCCCGGATCTGGACTGTCAATCGCAGGGTGAGGTCCAGCAACCAAAATTCTTCCTTCATCAACGAGTTTTTGAATTCGTTCAAGGTGGGATGGTCGCGCGTCTTTTCGTTTAGCGAGACTTTCAGTCGAGTCGAAGCCCATGATCGCGTAGTACATTGGCTTATTCCTCGCTTGGGCTAATGTGTTTTGAAAGAACAAGGGCCTGACCGAGCGCGAAAAGGAAGAGTAAGCCCATTCCGCCAAAGAGTTTGAAATTGACCCATGTGTCCGTATCAAAATTAAACGCGAAATAAAGATTCGCTAAACCCATAAAAATAAAAAATCCAGACCAGCTCAGATTCAGTTTGTTCCACAGGCTATCTTTCATTTTCATTTTTGACCCCATCATGAGTTTGATCAGGTTTTTCTTGAAAATAAAATTTGATGCAAAAAGAATGATCGCAAAGGCCCAATACAGGACAGTTGGTTTCCACTTGATAAAGGTTTCATCTTTTAACGCTAGTGTCGCCCCCCCGAGCAGAACGATAATAGCCAAGTTGATGAGCATCATGCGTTCGATTTTTCCATGACGCATCCAAGACCAACCAGCTTGAGCGATAGTTGCCACGATCGCAGCCGCGGTTGCGGCCATGATCCCATGTGTTTTAAAGACGAAGAAAAATACGACAACTGGGAATATCTCAAAGAAAAATTTCACGTGCGATCCAAATATTTGTCAATTTGAGGGTCATTCTAAATCATTATGTTTCCTCGTCGAGGAAAACAGAGACAACTACCCTCGCAAAATAACGTTTTTGTCTATGATGAACGATTCGCGTGTTTTATTTAAGGAAATGACAATGGAGTTTGATAAAGTCATCAACGGGCGTCAGAGTGTCCGCGGTTACAAAAAAGATCCCGTCCCACAAGCCCTCATAAGAGAAATCATTGACGTGGCGAGACGAGCGCCGTCATCAATGAACACCCAACCGTGGCATGTTCACGTGCTAACGGGTGAGGTATTAGACGAGGTTCGCTCGCGCAACATGACAGAAATGGCAGCAGGAGCCGAAGTCAAAAGAGACATTCATAGTCATGATCCATACGAAGGGGTACATCGAGAAAGGCAGATTGCGATCGCAAAGAAACTATTTGCAGCGATGGGAATTGCCCGAGAGGATGCAGAGAGGCGTCAGGATTGGGTGCTTCGAGGGTTTAGGCAATTTGACGCGCCGGTATCGTTGGTGTTGACGTATGATCGCTCACTTGACCCGGGCGCGGTCGTTCACTTCGACCTCGGTGCGTTGTGTTACGGCATCGTGTTGGCCGCATGGGACAGAGGGCTTGGAACGGTGATCAATGGTCAGGGCATTATGCGGTCTGACATCGTTCGTGAGGTCGCGAATATTCCAGATGATCAAGTCATCATGACATGTGTTGCGATGGGGTATCCGGATGATTCATTTGCTGCGAATGGAGTGCGTGCGGACCGCGAAACAATTGACGATTTCGTCACCTTCGTGGGTTTTTAAGAAGTTCTGCTTGTCGCGAGACTAGCTTACCCCAGTGTCATCGAGTTTGAATAGTATGATGTCTCATTGAAATCATTTTTTGGTTGAATCGGAGGAAGGCTATGGCGAATCATTCTTTAGTTGACTTAGTCGAGTATCAAAATGCTGCACCAGAGGCCCAAGCAGTGTTTGATGACATCATGAAGACTCGAGGGACTGATTACATCAATAACATCTGGAGAGTGCTAGCGTCACATCCGCCGTTATTAAAAAGTTTTTGGAGCCAGATGAAGGAGGTGATGATCAAGCCCTCTCGATTGGATCCCCTAACGAAAGAGTTAATCTATTTGGCGGTGAGTATTACCAATAATTGCACTTACTGTATCAATAGCCACACGGCGGCTGCGAGAAAAAAAGGATTAGATGACGAGATACTTGGAGAACTCAACGCAATCGTGTCGCTGGCGAATGCGGGTAACCGATTGACTGAGGGATATCAGGTTCCAGTTGATGAGATGTTTCAACCTAAGACCAAGCAAAATCGATGGAAAATGCCTAAATCAGTTAATCGAAAACAAAAAAATAGCGGTAAAAAGTTGGCGCGTCGAAAATAAAGAGCGTCAACGTGTTGTGTGTCTAGGAGGTAGTGTGTGACAGTCAAAGAATCATTGAATCAGCGATTCAGTTGCCGAAAATTCAAAGATCAAGCGGTGCCTCGAGAGGTGATTGATGCGATCCTACGCCAATCCCAACAAACTCCCTCATGGTGTAATACCCAGCCATGGGCGGTCGATATCGTAGAGGGGGAGTTGCTTGCGACACTGAGTGCCGAATTGGTTGCACTTGCAGAAGCTGAGACCCCGATCAATCCTGATATTCCGTTGCCTGGAGAGTACACGGGGGCCTTTAGAGAGCGAAGAAAGGTTTGTGGGTTGCAACTCTATCAATCGGTCGGCATTCAAAAAGGGGATCGAGAGCGAACGAAGGATCAAGGTCTTGAGAATTTTCGATTTTTTTCCGCGCCACACGTCGCGTTCATCTCTACACCCAAGTCACTTGGGATTTACGGCGCGCTCGATTGCGGTTTGTATATTTCATCGTTTCTACTATCTGCTCAGGAATTGGGCGTTTCGACCATTGCTCAGGCGGCTCTTGCAAGCTATCCCGACATGATTCGCGATCACTTAAGAATCCCAGATGATAGAGACATTGTCTGTGGTATCAGTTTTGGATTTTGTGATGAAACAAATCCTGTGAACTCCTATCGAACCGAGCGTGAGGATATTCAACTCACAACTAACTACCACCGGTAGGTGGGGCGATTAAATCAAGGAGAATGGGTATGTCAGAGGTGCGCACGGTCAGTCGAATAATTCAGTCTGTCGAAACATCTGATGGTGCAGGAGTGAAGCTCAGACGTAGCTTAGGATCATCACAATTTGCGCGTCTTGATCCATTTCTCATGCTTGATGAATTTTACTCTGATGACCCAAATGATTACATCGCTGGGTTTCCGTCTCATCCCCATCGAGGTTTCGAGACTGTGACTTATATGCTTGATGGGATTATGCGACACGAGGACAGCGTTGGGAATAAGGGTGATTTGGGTCCTGGTGATGTGCAGTGGATGAGTGCTGCTCGCGGCATTATTCATTCCGAAATGCCGCAACAAACTGAAGGAAGAATGCGCGGCTTTCAACTGTGGATTAATCTGCCAGCAAACGAGAAAATGAATGATCCTCGTTATCAGGAAATTGAAGCCAACAACGTGCCGGTTATATCGGATGAAGACGGGATGATTGTGAGGCTCATTGCTGGCCGCTGGATTAAAGGCTCGGTTACCACCGTTGGTCCCGTCCAGTCTGTGTCTACCGATCCTTATTACCTCGACGTTCGGCTTCCTGAGAAGGGCACATTCACCTTGCCAATCCCAGACGGCCACAATGCGTTTTTGTATCTCTATGAAGGGAATGCGTTCGTTGGTGAAAAAAATGAACGTTTGGCTCACCGGTCAGCGGCTATTCTTTCTGAGTCAGGGTCGGTTTTGGTTAGGGCTGGTGATTCAGAATGTCGTTTCTTACTCTTCGCGGGAAAGCCGATCAATGAGCCGGTTGTTCAATATGGGCCATTTGTGATGAATACGCGCGAGGAAATAGAGCAAGCGATTGCAGATTATCAGTCTGGCACATTGGTATAACTTAGCTACTCCAAGTTCGTTGGCGTAATCCAATTGTGTAATGCCATGCCACCGTCGACGGGAATGGTGGCTCCTGTGACATATCCGGTTAGCTCGTCGTTAAGTAGCACGCCAATTATTCGCGCCACGTCCTCTGGAGTGCCAAGCCGCTTCATGCTTGTGCACTCGATGAGGCGATCAATGCCCGAAGTCTCTGCATCAAAGCCACCACCTGGGATTGCTCCTGGGGCGACAGCATTTACTCTGATGCCGTGACGGCCTAGAGCCCTAGCCAACTCTTTCACGATCATGACTTGGGCAGCTTTTGAGGCGCTGTAATGAGGTAGATTCCTGGGGGTCGTTGCGTGCAACGAGGTGACAAATACAAAACTTCCTTGACGCTTGAGGGTCGTTAGCTTCTGTCCAAGCGCTCTAGCAATCATGAACCCAGATCGGGCGTTGGTGTTCATCATTGCATCCCAAGTATCCGTATTCACACTAAAAATATCATCAGAGTCGATTCTCTTCGGGCTCGCAGAGTGAACGAACCCAGTCACAATTTCCTCGCTATCAAGCAATTTAATCAAATTGCTCGTGCCCTCTTCAGTCGAGAGGTCTTCAACGATTGAAGTGTGAATCGAGTCAGGTTTAGGTAATGAATTGATCGTTTCAGACAGCGCATCTGAGCTGTTATCAGTCAGTACGAGGCGAGCATTCAGTGTTGCAAGGTGATGCGCAGCACCTCGACCAATGCCATTCCCAGCACCTGTGATGAGCACAGTTTGGTTACTTAAGTCACCGAGCGGGTTGTGGTGATCAGAGGTGAGTGTCATTCACTGAATCGAGCGCGCTCTTGTCGCTCGTACGCGTTTTGCCAAAGTTCGTTCCAGTCACGACCTAGAAAATCTCGTACTTGGTTGTCGTCCTCAAAGAATTTATTTGGCAACTGAAAAAAACCGATCAATATCACGCCATTTGGGCCTGCCCAAGCCTCATGGCGACTCCCCGCTGGTCGCCAGACAAAGTTCCCGGCGCTGCATGACCCCTCGTGGCACTCTAGACTGCCCTCGAGGATCCACGTTTGTTCGATGCCTACATGTTCATGATCTGGAAGTTTTGATCCTGCTGTCATTTTCATCAGCATCGTGAGTAGTCCACTTGCTGGATCGACGAGAAGGGTTTTTGTTTCAATTCCCTCGTATCGAGATGCCTCCCAAGCGATTTGTTCCGTCTCGACAAAACGTGATGCGAGTGGAGGTAGGGAGCCGTGTTCGCGTTTCATTTGGGGGGTGCTTGCAGACATAATGATCTCTCATTGATCTATCAGATGAATTAAATTGTGGACACTTTATTCCAGTTTGCGAAATCGAGACTGCCATCGCGCTGGATTTGTTTGACAAGGTTTACTTCCCAATCTAAGTATCCTTGCATTGCCTCTTTGTGTGATGATTTTTGCTCATACGGTTTGTACCACACGTCATTTGGTTCTGATGTTAACTGATCGTTATTCGTCTCGATCTGTCCCCCGTATCTCCGCCACGCCGCATTCCCACCTTCGAGAACCGCAATGTGTCCAGAAAAACCAAGTGCCAGGATGTCTCGAGCCGCATATCTCGCCATGCGTGAGTCTGTCGAGGTGAGCACTATTGTGTTGTTATCAGTCAATTTAGATTCGAGCGCTGCAAGGCGTGTTCGCTCGGCCCAAAGCGCTCCGGGTAGATGACCACGGCTGTATTCAAGGCTTGAACTAAAATCGATAATTAGCTGTTGCTTCCCATCGGAAATGTCAGTCATTAACGTTCGGGGATCAATCAACTTGCAATCTGGGCAATCAAGTGAACCCACGTTCTCAGGTCCGCTTGCCGTAAGCTCCACACTGTTTGGTGATACCACGTAAACATCACTCCAGAGCATTTGTTTGAGCCATGATGCGGTCATGATCGCGCGTACCGTTTGGTCATCAAATAAAACGATTCGAGAGTTTCTTGTTGCGACATACTCATCGGTCGCCTGCACGAGTTGTCCTCCCGGGGCATGTCGAGCGCCAGGCAGATGTGATGCTTCGTATTCCTCATGCGTTCTGACATCAAGGATGTAAAGGGATCTTTCATCTTGTTCAGATATAAAACGATCAAGCTCATCGCGATTGATGATTGATATGTTGAATTTTTGAGCTATTTTTTTTGCAGCTGCCATGGACTTATTTCGACCATCGGTCTGTGGCGAGGGCACGACGTCGGTCGCGTTGGTACAAGGTTGTTGGCCTGCAAGCTGCCATCCCATCGTACCGTCCTTGAGCGCAACGACCTTGTTCTTAATGCCTGCATTGATCAAAGATTGTGATCCGATGATGCTTCGTGTTCTCCCAGCGCAATTAACAACAATCAGCGTCTCTGGGTTTTTGACAAAGTCAAATGCTCGGTAGACGAGTTCTGCTCCGGGACAGTTGATTCCGTCAGGAATGCTGATTCGATGATACTCGTCGTAGGGCCTGCTATCGAGAATGACCAGATCAGTCTTGGCGTCTTTTAAATTTTTGAGCTCTGTTGCGGTAATCCTCGGCGTATCTTCATTTATTTCGACGTACTCTCCGAACGCTTTACTCGGTACATTGATGCCGGAGAATAGCTCTAATCCCGATTCTTTCCAGCCCGAGATGCCACCCTCAAGAAAACCCACGTCGGAGTAACCGCATTGGTGTAATACTGTCGCGATTCGCTCGAGATGAGGAATATTTCCATCGGCATCACACAGAATAATCTTCGTTGATGGGCGCGGCACCAAGCGCTTTATTTCTAGTTCGATATGACTTTCCGGAAGGCAACTTGCTAGGAGTAAATGCTCATGAAAGTAGATGCCTTGC
>Ga0255761_10003961_pt1 | contig 13293 bp, 22 predicted proteins | sample 071ome_29_FD_179961 | JGI IMG/M metagenome (GOLD analysis project Ga0255761, IMG submission 179961) | Coastal salt marsh microbial communities from the Groves Creek Marsh, Skidaway Island, Georgia - 071407BT metaG (version 2) | ecosystem: Environmental > Aquatic > Marine > Intertidal zone >... | reverse complement strand
ACAGATGTTGTATCTTGAAAGTGAAAATCCTGACAAAGATATTAATCTATATATCAATTCGCCAGGCGGTAGTGTAACGGCAGGACTTGCTATATATGACACAATGCAGTACATCAAATGTGATGTGCGTACTATTGTAAGTGGTCAAGCAGCAAGTATGGGATCTTTCCTAGCACAAGCAGGTGCTACTGGCAAAAGAATTGTATTGCCAGAATCACGCACAATGATACATCGTGTTAGTTCTGGAACACGTGGCACTTCTGGCAGTATTCATGTACAAGAACTTGAGTTTGAAGATGCAAAACGACACATGGAAGAAAGCAAGCGTTTGAATCAAAGGTTAACCGAACTTTATGTACGTCATAATACAGCAGGTAAAACATACGACGAGTTGTTTGAAACTATGAAGTTTGATACATTCCTATCAGCACAAGAAGCAGTAACAAATGGCTTTGCAGATAAAGTAGTCGAAAGTCGGTAATGATTAAAGAAATCTTTGGTTGGCCAATATACATTGGCAAAATGAAAAATCATAAAAAAATTAAGGAAGCTATGGAGCCTATCCTTAATGATCCTAAGTATTTTCATAAACCAGAGGATTGGCGGTGTGATGTTGATAGCACATATGATCTTAATTTAAATAATTCTATTGATTATAGTTTGTATACTGACGAAGTTGTAAACACTCATTTAAGAAATTATTTAAAAAATTTCAATCCAATTAATGATCATAATATAATTTTTAATTCTTGGATGAATAGATATAGACCTGGACAATACCAAGAACAACACAGTCATATAAGTCACTCTGCTCATTTTAGCTGTACTTATTTTATGACTATGCCAAAAGACGGAGGACAGTTTGTTTATGTTGATCCGTCTTTTGATTACTTAATGAGTTTTGGATTTTACAAATGGTATAAAAATACTTACACTAGAAATTATATTCCAGAACAAGAGGAAGGCACAGTAATAATCTTTCCAAGTAATTTAGAACATTTTGTTACACAAAATAACTCAAATAGTGATAGAGTAACTATTAGTGGTAATTTTACAATAACAGATCAGGATTTTGTATGATAACAGCAAGACAAAGGCAGGATAAAATGAATTACGAAGCAAAACTTAATGTACAACCTAAAGACCCTAGCAAGATGCATTTTTATATTAGTCTCGTAAAAAGTGCAGTACGTATCGCAGGCTGTCTAGCAGTAATAGGAGGAGCAAGTGTTTATTGGCTTGCAGGAAGTTTCCTTATTGCAGAACTATTAGGAGTAGCGGAGGAACTATGAGTGGAAAAGGTAGTGGAAGAAGAAAAGGTGCAAACGATGCAAAATACTCAGAAGGATGGGAAAGAATCTTTGGTAAGCGAGACAGTAGCAAATCTCAAAGGGATTCCGACCAGAACAGATCTACAGAACATACTAAGCCAAAACGTTCTAGTAGTTGACTTTACAAAACTCAATGGTGACAAACGTGTTATGACTTGTACATTGCGTGAGGATATGAAGCCGCCTGCAAAAAAAGACGACACAATGAGTCAAAAGAAAATTCGCGAAATAAACAAGGAAGAACTTGTAAGTGTTTGGGACGTAAATGCAAAAGGTTGGCGCAGTTTTAGATATAACCGTATAAATAGTGTGGTTATTGTAGAAGAATACGAGCAAAATTGGTATTTTTCTGGTTGACAAGCCTAATAAATATGCTATACTATAGTTAAGTTAACAAAACAAGGGAAGCAAAAAATGAAAAAGCTATACATTGCAACTGCACTAACAATGGTACTTTCAAGTACTCCTGTACTTGCAGAGACTGTTAATGCTAAAGTAGAAGATCATTATCGTACAGTAGTTCGTGAAATTCCTAGTACAGAACGTATTTGTGAAACTGTTGAAGTTCCAATCTACGGAAATGTTCGAGGACAAGCAAGTACTGGAGATACTGTACTTGGTGCTATTATTGGCGGAGCAATTGGTAATCAAGTAGGCGGCGGCAGTGGCAAAGATGCTGCAACTGTACTTGGTGCAATTGTTGGTGCTGACATTGCTAACAAGCGAGCCAACCGTCAACAAGTGATTACCGGATATCGTCAACAACAGCAATGCTATAATGAAACAACTTACTCTCGTGTAGAGGAAGAAGTTTATAGTCACAGTACTATTCAATTCAAAAAAGACGGACAGTGGGTAACACTTGAGTTTTATCGCTAAGAGGTAGCAATGTCTAACAATCAGTTCCGTGGAAAAATCCATTACACATGGACTCAACCCTATGTGAGTTTAAATCCTGCATATCAGTCTAATATTTCAAAAGAAGAAATTAAAGTTAAACAAGAAATGAAACGTTGGGAATACGTGGATCGTATTGTTGATAATATGGATTCTTATCCAGATGCAGAAAAAATGATACGGAATATTTTTCTGTAATAAAATAGGAAGCGTGGCTGAGTGGTTGAAAGCGCCGGTCTACTAAACCGTTAGACGTGAAAGCGTCTCGTGGGTTCGAATCCCACCGCTTCCGCCAGATGCGGGTATGGTGTAGTGGTAACATGCGAGCCTTCCAAGCTCTTGTCACGAGTTCGAATCTCGTTACCCGCTCCAAATAATACGATAAGTAAAAGTATGACTTGTCCAGAATGTAAGACAGAACTAGGATACAACGATTGGTGTCCTAATTGTAAAGTAAGAAGATAATGCCGCTCTAGCTCAGTTGGTAGAGCAAGGGTTTTGTAAACCTTAGGTCGGGAGTTCGAGTCTCTCGAGCGGCACCATAAATTTAATTAACAAGGAAAGGACTATGGATTTGAAGGAACAAATGATAAAAGCAACAAAGATGCATGCCGAAGCTGAAATCGAATTGCATAAAACTAATATAGAAGTTTACATGCAAAAGGTAGTGGGCATAGGCGAACATTCTGATATCATCGAAACGATACAGAAAGAACTAGATCAAATGGCTGCGGCTCACGACAGATTAGAAATGATTAATAAGTATTTCGGATAAAATGATAGAATATGATATCGACGCAAAACAGTCATTTATTGGTGGATGGTTTTTAGAAAACACTTCTGTCTGTGATGAATTAATAGAATTTTTTGAAAATTCTAAGAATTTGCAACGTCCCGGTGAAGTAATAGAAAATACACAATCTATTATAAAAGAAGATATAAAAAAATCTGTAGATATTGTTCTAGAATATCAAGAAGAAGTTTCTAAAAAATATGTAGCTGAATTGCAGAAAGTTCTTGAGCAATATAAAATAAAATATCCGGCAGCAGATAATGTAAGCAAATACGGTATCGAAGCTATTAATTTACAAAAGTATTATCCAGGCGGAGCATATTTTCAATGGCATTGCGAAAGAATTAGCAGTTCGTGGGACTCTGCTAGACATTTAGTTTTCATGACATATTTAAACGATGTTGACGATGCTGGCGGCACAGAATTTCAACAGCAAGATTTTACTGCAACACCAAAAAAAGGATTAACATTAATTTGGCCTGCAGATTGGACTCATACACATAGAGGTATTCCTTCTCCTACACAAACAAAGTACATTGCAACCGGTTGGTATAGGTTTTCTGAAGATTAATGGTTGACAAAATCGAATAAGTAACGTACTATATACAAAATAGGCGAGTGGTGTTAACGGTAGCACGGGGGTCTCCAAAACCTTTAGTCGCGGTTCGAATCCGTGCTCGTCTGCCAATTACGGAGATTGGCGCAGTCTGGTAGCGCATCTGGTTTGGGACCAGAGGGTCGTAGGTTCGAATCCTACTACTCCGACCAATTGTGAACGTGGTCGAATGGTGAGGCAACGGATTGCAAATCCGTATTATGCAGGTTCGAATCCTGTCGTTCACTCCACTAAGTTGTTGATTTTGAACAAAATCATAATGGTTGACACAATAGCAAATCCTTGCTATAATATATACATAAATTAGGCAAACACACAGAGGCACACAATGGCAGATATTTGGGTAATTAGTGATACACACTTCAACCACGCTGGCATTCTTACGTTCAAAGATTATGCAGGTAAACCCCCAAGGGTTTTCGATAGTGTAGATCAAATGAACGAGTGTATGCTTGACAACTGGGCAAGTGTTGTGAAACCAAACGATACTGTCATTCACTGTGGAGACGTATTGTTTGGCGAGAACAAAGTTGATTGGTTAGAAGCAAACTTTGCAAAGTTACCTGGCAAGAAAAGACTTGTACTAGGTAACCACGATAATGTAAAGTTCCTTGCTCCTTTCTTTAAGGACATTCAACTTTGGATTGACAGTGTTCCAAGTTTAATCTTTACACACACTCCGTTACACCCAACTACACTTGCTGAAAAGCACAGATGGGGTGACGAGCCGATGTTAAACGTACACGGACACATTCACAGCAATCCTTCACCAGAAGGACCTTTCAAATGTGTTTGTGTAGAGCAGATTGACTTTACACCGATCAACGTTGAGGAGTTGAGAGTATGAGTAAGTATAAACAAAAGTACTTGAAACCCTCAGCGTTTGATCCTAAAGGTCATTGGATGGTAGGCACCGTATGGCCAATGGAGGGTTCCAAAGGCAAGACATACGGTGTCGAACTTCACGACCAGGGGTTTGAATGTGAATGCACAGGTTTTACATATCACGGTTATTGTAAACATTCAAAAGCAGTTTTGAAACAAGTAGAAAGGGCAATGCAATGAGAACACAACCACAAGATATTATCGCTAAACTAGAAGCAGACAATAGTCGTTTAGTAAAAGAAGCACTATTGCTAGAAGCAATGGATGAAGGACTTCCAGAGTTCTTTGAAGGGTTGCGTATGGCTCTTGATCCTCTTGTAACATTTGGTGTTAAGCAAGTACCAGAACGCTCAGACGTGCTAACTGGACAAGGACTTGCGTGGCCTGTGTTTAAAGAACTTGCAGAAAAACTACAAAATCGCGAACTAACAGGACACGCCGCTCGTGATGCTATTGAACTAGCAATGAGTGTTGCTACAACTGAACAATGGAACGGTTGGTACCGCAGAATACTTATCAAAGACCTACGTTGTGGTGTAAGCGAAAAAACTGTAAACAAAGTAGCACCAGGTACTGTTCCTGTGTTCACTTGCGCTCTTGCACACGACTCAGCCAAGCACGAAAAGAAAATGGTAGGTCAAAAGCAGATTGAAATTAAACTTGACGGTGTTCGTGTTATTACAGTTATTCAAGGCAACAAAGTAGAAATGTTTAGCCGTAACGGAAAACAGTTTCACAACTTTGGACACATCATTGCAGAGATTGAACAAGTAATTGCTAAGAAACCTGTTCCGTATGATCTTGTTCTAGATGGCGAAGTAATGAGTGCTAACTTCCAAGATCTTATGAAGCAAGTGCATCGCAAAGAGAATGTAGAAGCAAATGATGCTGTACTACATTTGTTTGATATAGTTCCTCTAGAAAACTTTCAACAAGGTGTATGGGACAAACCACAACACGTTAGAAGTCAATATGTTAGCGTATGGGTAGAGCAAAATAAAGACGTCTTAGAGCACGTACAAGCACTGGATTGGGAAGATGTAGACTTAGACACTCCTGAAGGACAAACACGCTTTACAGAGCTTAATAAAGCGGCTGTAGACGGTGGATACGAGGGTGTAATGATCAAAGATCCAGATGCACCGTACGAATGTAAGCGTACACACGCTTGGCTAAAAGCAAAGCCGTTTATTGAAGTGACATTGGAGGTAAAAGAAATTGAAGAAGGTACTGGTCGCAACGAAGGGCGCCTTGGGGCGTTTGTATGCGAAGGAGTCGACGATGACAGACAAATTACTGTTAATGTCGGTAGTGGTTTCACTGATGCTAATCGTGATGATTTCTGGAATAGTCGCAACAGCATTATCGGAAATTTAGTAGAGGTAAGAGCAGATGCTATTACACAAAATCAAGACGGTACTTATTCGTTACGGTTTCCTCGATTTAAAACCTTTAGAGGATTCGCGGTACACGAAAAGTTATAAGTATGAAAACCCACGCTGTATCTGGGATTTAGAACGTGAAGGTTAGAATTGGCCCATATAGAAAGAACAGAGCAGAACGGATTGAAATAGAGCCGTTTGACACTTGGAGTATGGATTATACACTTGCTATGATTGTGTTACCTATGCTTCAGCAATTACAAAAAACAAAACACGGTTCTCCTAGTGTAGATGATGAAGATGTACCAGAAGAACTACGTTCAACTTCTGCTCCTGCCAAAGAGAATGAGTGGGACACTGACGACAATTGGCACAAGCGTTGGGATTGGGTGTTAGACGAAATGATATACGCATTTGATTCTAAAGTTACCAAAGAAGAAGTATATATGCGTTTCGATATAGCAACAGAAAGAGACGCAATGCAAAAAGAACAAGAACGTATCTCAAACGGTTTTAAGCTATTTGGAAAATACTACGAAGGTCTTTGGGACTAATGTCTAGAATCACGCAAATGTTGACTCGTCTTGCGATTGAATCAGGAGGATGGGGACAACGTGTTCCTATGGCTGCTGGTATTGTGTACAAGCGACATCTTATTGCAACAGGTGTAAACCAGCCTAAAACACACCCTTTAATGCTTACACAAGGTTATCGTAACGATCAGCGTTTTAGACACGCTGAAGTAGACGCAATACGAAGCGCACTACGCTTGATTACAGCAGAGCAGCTCAAACAGTGCGAGCTACACATAGTACGTGTTAAACGACCTTATACATGGTCTAAGACGTGGGTACATGGGCTTGCTAAACCTTGTGAAGGCTGTGCAAATGTAATCGAGAATTACGGTATTACAAAAGTATACTGGACAGAAGATTCAGAAAAAATACTTGACATTTTGTAAACAAACATATATACTAGCAAAACATTGTTAGGAGAGTATCTTTATGGCACGTAAAAAAGTAAAAGCAGCACCTCGGCGCCGTGGCGGCAAACTAGCAGGACCTAGCTTTGATGGCTGGGAAAAACTGTCGCCAGATGCCTTTGGAAGATTACAGAGAATTGCTGTAGATTTTTACTACCAAGAATATAAGCCTGCGGATCTTATTCCTTATTTCTTTAGTTGGATGAAAGATAATGGTTATACAAAAGATCAAATTGCGGCTGCTAAAAAAGGTAATCCTCGCCCTAACTTTGGTACATATGCTAGAATACTCCAAGATGGTTGTCCTGATATAAACCCTGCATATAAGGAATATTGGGAATCACTACCTGGCACAGGCGGAGAGATGAAACCGCATTCGCACTATCTACACACGTGGGCAGAAGAATGTATCGCTAAAGGTGAAAAGGTTGTTGAAGAAGTTAATGAGGAAGAACAACCTGCAAAGAAAAAGTATGTTCCGTCTATACAAGAACGTATACGTGACCAAGCGTACGATATGCTAGAAGATGTAGATGAATGGTTAGACAAATGGACAGAAGATCCTAGTGCCTTTGACCCAAAAGGGTTTGACATACAACGCCATTTTGCCAAACAACAGCCTAGCCAAGCTCATGCACGTAAAATGAAAACACTTTACGAAACTGCATTAAGTGATTTTGATGAACTTGAGCGCATGCCAACAAAAGGACAGTTGGCAAAGATGGATGAACAAGAAGCAGATTTGTGGGAACAACTAAAAGAAGGTTATGCACATCTAAAAAAGGCAGATATCAAGAAATACCGCACAGCAATCGATAGTTTAATGACTGAATTAGATTTTATTATTGAAAAAGCAAAGGCTACACGTAAGCCGCGCAAGCCTAAGGTGCGTTCAGCATCTAAGCAGGTAGAAAAATTGAAGTTCTGTAAAGCTGATCCTAAGTACTCACTAGCAAGTGTTGATCCTGCTTCCTTGATAGGTGCTAACGAGTTATGGGTATTTAATGTTAAAACACGAAAACTTGGCAAATATATAGCAAGCAATATTGATCCTAAAGGAATGAACAGAGAAGGAACAGGATTTAGTGTTAAAGGCACAACTATTCAAGGTTTTGACGAAAATCTAAGCCTACAAAAAACACTACGCAAACCTGATGAACAATTGAAAGAGTTCAAAGCAGCAGGAAAAGTTGCATTACGTAAATTTTTAGATAATATAAACACTACAGACACAAAACTTAATGGTAGAATTAATCTAGATACAGTGCTTCTCAAGGTTTCTTGATAAATAATTGTATGAAGAACATTGACACTAAACAATTAGATGCTGCGGTAGAAAATATTGCAGACTCATTAAAAAACATTTTAAACGATGCAATTACGAATAACGATGTTCGGATGCAGAGTCTTGTATCAATTAATTTTAACAGCGAAAATGAACAAAGCATCTATGGCAAGGGCCTTGTTTGGACAGCTGAAAACCGTGCAAGACAGTTTATTTACAGAGGAAATCCTGATCGTCTTTGGTCAACAGAAAGCATTGATATTGATCAAGAACAATCATATATGATTGGGAACGTTCCTGTTCTTTCTGCAGAAGAACTTGGTAAAACCGTTAGAACATCTAATCTTGTCAAAGTTGGTGTGCTTCAAAATCTTAGAACACAAGGTAATCTTAATTTAGATGAAACTATCTTTTACAATTCAGATAGTCAAAGCATCGGTATTGGCACAGAAAGTCCGAAAGGTACAATAAACATTGTTTCTTACGATAGTGACTTTGTTATTGATTCTGACGAAGAAGGTACTAAATTAGGTAATTACAGTTATTCAAATTTATCTATTGTAACTGATAATTCACCTAGAATCACAATAAGCGCCAGCGGTCATACAGTATTACACAACGATACTACTGTTACAGCAAAACTTGGAATCAACGTCAATAATGTTCCTGAAGATGTAGATCTTGCTGTAAGAGGACCAATAAGTTTCCAACAAACAAAAATGTCATCTGGAACAGATGCACCTGATGCAGGCACATATAAGAAAGGTGCTATTGTATGGAATACAGATCCAAAACCAACAGGTTATGTAGGTTGGATTTGTGTACAATCAGGTACTCCAGGCGAATGGAAACCTTTTGGTCAAATAAAATCATAACTTAATTCTTAGAATTGCACTAATAAATAATTTGCAAAGGCAAGGAGATAGGCTATGAAAAATTTTCACAAAAAGGCACTGTTAGAAATCAAATGGTGGGCATGGGCCGCAACTGTAATGCCACCTACTGCTCTGGTAACACTATTCCTTATAAATTTTATAGGGACGGACACATATTATGATATTGCTATCATAATTTTATCTTCATTTATGTTTATGATTGCTGTAGTTTGGTGGTGGTGGACTTTGTATACTATAGCAAAAGTTACAGGGGTTTTAGGACAAACTGTAGATAAGATCGAAAAAGTAGATTCAGATCTAAAAGAAATCAAAAAAGAAGTAAAAGAAAGCCTATGATTGCAATAGGAAATGGGGAAAGCCGCAAGGCTATAGATATAGATTCTATTGACCAGTCAAAAGTAGGCTGTAATGCAATATACAGAGACTATGACATAGAACATTTGGTTTGCGTTGATAATCGTATGATATCTGAGGCATTAGACTCTGGCGCAAACTACAACAGTTTAGTATACACAAGAGAAAATCTTTTCACAGCATTTCAGGCCAAAAGATTAAGAATTGTTCCTAGTCTTCCGTATGCAGGGTTTGAAAGACCCGATCTACCACAGCACTGGGGTAGTGGTCCGTATGCTGTGCTATTAGCTGCTACTCTTACTAAAAACAACAAAGTAGGGTTGTTAGGTTTTGATTTGTATGGAGTAGATGGAAAAGTAAACAACGTATATAAAGATACACCTAATTATTCTGTAAGTGAAAAAAGTGCTGTTGATCCTAGATACTGGATTTATCAAATAGGTAAAGTCTTTGAGAACTACACAAAAATACAATTTACAATCTATCAGTTGCAAGGATGGCAATGTCCTAAAGCATGGAAAAAGTCTAATGTAAAGGTTGACAACCTTACAAACATATAATATAATACATATTAATAACAGGACTTGGCGTCATCCCTTCTAATTCTGCCGCTATATTATACAGGAGATAATTATGGCAAAACACTATTCAACAAAACATTACGGACACAACATTGGCTTATCAGCAGTGTTTCGTCAACCCAACGCAGATCATTCACACTGTCATTTGCTACACGGATACAGTCTAGCATTTACGTTTACATTTGGTTGTGATCATCTAGACAACAAAAACTGGGCCGTAGACTTTGGAGGACTAAAACCTTTGAAAGCTTGGCTAGAAGATATGTTTGATCACAAAGTTTGTGCAGACAACAAAGATCCTCATCTGATGGACTTGTTTGATTTACAAGATAAAGGACTTGCAGAAGTTCGTGTTTTTGATGGTGTAGGTGCAGAGAAGTTTGCGGAACATGCATTTAATTTTGCAGATAAACTAATTAGAGAAAAAACAGAAAATCGCTGTTATGTTGTACGGGTAGAGTGTGCAGAACATGGAGCAAACTCAGCTATTTATGAGGCGTAATTTTGGCCAAGAAGTACATACCAGGCGAAACTAAAGAACAGCGGAAAGCTCGTAAGGCTATAGAGAAGGCGCAGAAAACTGTAGACGCTGTGGAAATTCTGCCGCAAAAAAGTGTTGAGCCCGTTAAGGTACAAAATATAGAGGCAGCACCTTCTACTAGAGTGTATAGGCCTGCGCATAAAAATTATGTAGTATGCCTTAAGTACGGTGACAAATATTCTGCTGACTATGTAAACAAATTATACAATATGGTTAAGCGTAATTTAACTATAGATTATGAATTTGTTTGCTTTACAGAAGATTCAAACGGTATCGATGATAACATACGCATAGAACCCCTACCTTCACACGCATTATCCGGTTGGTGGTTCAAACCTTACTTTTTTGATCCTAATCTACCCCTTAAAGGCACTATATTATTTTTAGATTTAGATATGATTATTTTTAGAAACATAGATAATCTTTTTACACACGATCCGAATCAATTTTATATTATACGTGACTTTAACAGATATGCTATCAAAGACTATAGCAAATTCAATAGTAGTGTGTTTCGTATTAACACAGGACAACATTCAGAAGTATGGAGAAACTTTATAGCAAACGCTGATAGTATAATGAAAAGGTATCACGGTGATCAGGACTGGATTAGAGTGTGTGTTACTCAAAATTTTAACTATTGGCCCGACGAGTGGATACAAAGTTACAAGTGGGAGATGCGGGGCAAACCTGCATTTGACAAAAAACCACGAGGCAAACGAGATTTTGCCATCAATGGCGATCCTATTATAAAGGAGAAAACTGCTATAGCAGTATTCCACGGAGATCCAAATCCACATAACTGTAAAGATAAATGGGTGATTGACAATTGGCAATAAGGTGTTATAATAAACTATGGACTTAAAATTTACTACATGTGGTGATTATATGAAAACTACACAAGGGCGTATTGGTTTTGCTTGCAAGTACATGCATCCAGACCAAACACAAAAAAAGAAGCTGTTAGAAGAGATACAACGACCGCTAAATACTAGAGCAACAACAGTGCAGTGGCTTAACCGTCAAACTGTAGATGTTGCTGAAGAACGCTTGTGGGATATTATGGTCCATAACATAGCGTCCTATGGGAGACTTATAGAGTATGTTGGAAATCTTCCCCCTAGCCTTAGAATGGTCAGACTGGGTAGTGATGTACTTCCTGTTTATACCGAGCCTACTTGGTGTTATTTTTGGCGCCGTCCTGATGTGGTTGCGTACTGTGAACAAGAATTCGCAAAAGTTGGAGAACGAGCCAGAGAACTTGATGTTAGGCTCTCAATGCACCCAGGCCAATTTACAGTCCTTGCTTCAGATAGTCCAGAAATCGTCGAAAGATCAGTAGATGAGTTTGAGTATCACATCAATGTCGCGAGGTGGATGGGCTACGGTAAACAGTTCCAAGACTTCAAGTGCAACGTCCACATCTCAGGTAGACAAGGTCCAGCCGGTATTAAAGCCGCGCTTAAACGCCTCACGCCTGAGGCACGAAACTGTATTACAATCGAAAACGACGAAAACAAATGGGGAATCGACGCATCGCTTGAGCTTGCAGACGATCTCGCTTTGGTCCTAGATATACATCATCATTGGTGTAATAGCGGAGGAGAATATATTGAACCTACTGATGAGCGTTTTAATCGCATTATTGACAGCTGGCGTGGTGTACGTCCTGTTATACACTATTCGGTGTCAAGGGAAGAGCATATCGGACACCTACCACGAGATGTTCGACCCGATTTCCAAACGCTCCTTGAGCAAGGATACAAAAAAGCAAAACTAAGAGCTCACTCAGACTTTATGTGGAACGATGCTGTTAACGACTGGGCACTAGAGTTTTTACCTTATGCAGACATTATGGTCGAGTCTAAGGCAAAAAATCTTGCAAGTATTGCACTATATAAATACAGTATGGAGGACGACAATGAGCTATTTGAATCAGATGTACGGCAGGAAGTCACCGGCCCAGACCCAATCATCATCTAACAAAAATCCTAACAGAGTAACTGGCGGACTGAAAGCACAAGGTGTTGATAAGTTTGTTATGATGTCAGAAGATGGTTCTCAGCAAGAAATTCCCACTGTAGAATATGTACGCTCGTTGGAAGAACAATCAAGAAAACAGCGAGCAGCTATCAGTGTTTTAGAAAGAAAGCTAACTCGCTGTGAGACTGCTATTGAGCAGTTGAAAGGCCTTATTAAGCCTTCTTAGAAATAGCTAGAACTTCTTTAACTAGCACGTCTTTCTTTTTACGCTTGTCAATGTCCACACCGTAGTTCGCTTTTGCAAAATCTTCCAAACCTTGCTTGGTTAGTTTTGACAAACTCGCCTTAGTAACTTTAACAGTCTTTGCGTCGACTTCAACAACTGTTTCTACTTTTGTGGGCTCAGGTTCTGCGGTAACGGCATTAACTGCTTCAACTACAGGATTTTCCTGGGCGGGTTGCCTGAATAGAAAGAAAGCAACCACGACTGCAACAATTACAGCACCAATTACTAATTCAATAGTCATAATTTTTCCTCCTTAAGGAACTATTATTTAATAAATATTTTACAGAAGGAGAACAGAAATGGTTCAAAAATGGATTAATGCAAGACTCAAAGAACGTACAACAATGGACGGTGCTGTACTAGTAGGCGCAGGCATTGCGTTCCTTATCTTCAAGCCAATTGCTGCTCTAGTAGCTTACGGTGCCATTGCGTATGGTGCTTGGACTATCTGGAAAGCAGAGTAATTGTAATCAATTGTAAC
>Ga0255761_10003944_pt1 | contig 13325 bp, 14 predicted proteins | sample 071ome_29_FD_179961 | JGI IMG/M metagenome (GOLD analysis project Ga0255761, IMG submission 179961) | Coastal salt marsh microbial communities from the Groves Creek Marsh, Skidaway Island, Georgia - 071407BT metaG (version 2) | ecosystem: Environmental > Aquatic > Marine > Intertidal zone >... | reverse complement strand
CTCAACTCTTACAACCAATGACATTGATTCAGCTACGAAAGCTCTTCCTGGTTCTGCTAAAAGTTCCATTGATTGATAGCTATCTATTTTCTTAAATTCTTGTTCAATAGCTTTAAAATAGTTAATTAAGTCAGGAGGAATTAAGCCTGGATAAATTGATGGAAACCCACCTCCAACATTAAAATATTTAGGAGATAAACCAGAATTTTTTATTACATCTGCTGCTGTGCGAATAGCAATTAAATATGAATCTGGATGCATTGATTGTGAACCAACATGAAAGCATATCCCAAATTTACTAGCATGTTTAGAAGTTTCCTTAATTAACCTAGGAGCATCCTGTAAATTAATTCCAAATTTTTCAGATAATGACAACTCGGCAAAGTTATTGGGAATTGCAAGTCTTACATGCAAAACTAAGTCTTTTGCAAAATTTGTTTCTTCAAGAATTTTTTGTAATTCTTGTTTGCTATCCAAGGAGAAATGTCGAACTTTATATTTAAAATAAGATTCTCTAATAGAGTAACGAGATTTTATTGGATGCATAAAATAAATATTAGCATCATCAAACAAACCTCTAATCAATTTCACTTCATCTATTGATGCAACATCAAAGGATTTAATGCCGCATTCATAAATGGATTTTAATATATCAATATCGGGATTCGTTTTTACAGCATAAAGACTTTTTCCAATAAATTTATCTTTAAAATAATTTACCGCCTTCTTTAAAGAATTGGGGCGAAAAACAAATTGCGATCCATATAGCTCTCTTTTGCTTAAAGACGATATTGTTACTAATTTATCATTCACTTCAAAATACTATAATAACAAATTAAATATTATTATTTTTAGGATTTAACTCCACTAAAATTCTACCACCATTACCCTCAAATCTAAAGCCCTTATTTTCAAGCGTAGCAATCACTTTCTGCATTGGCTCAATTCTTAAACTTCTAGCACCTTTTTCAAAATCACCGATGGTCGCTTTGGCAACCTCTGCCTTTTGACTTAGATCTTCCTGACTCCAATCCAGAAGCGTTCTAGCAGTTTTGATATCTCTTAATTAAATCTTTTTATTTTAAAGTAAATAAGGAATAAATCTGATGCTAGATATATTTATTTAACTATGACAAAAATCTAATACCAAAAATGGAGCAAATTCCTGCTAAAAATATCACTGATTTGATTATTAGTCCTTCGAGCATGTTCTTTTATATTTATTACTTTTTCACACACGCCGATTCCAAACATCCACCACAATTATGTTCAGGGTGTATTGGATGGTTTTCTGGCAAATGTCTTGGTACTTCTTTTGTTATCAAAGAAGATATAATATATTTTATATCTAAAGCATCAAATGCAGCCATTGAATATAGTTTTGATGTTAAATTCTCCTGCGTTGCTGACTTGATTTTAATGCTAATTTCAAAGCAACCTTTTTTCTTTCTGATGTGACATTCTTATCTGATATGCTTTCTAATTTCATCTTGAGATTTTTTCCATCAAGGTCAATTGAAGTTATTGCTATCTTTTTTGTGCGCAGAATTTTTGATTTTGTTGTAATAGCTGTGCAATTAACCCCTGAAATGTCCAATGCTTTTTTAGCCTTTAGAAAATATAGGAAATTTATTTAGTTTGTAACTCAAATGTGAGTAGCTGTGAGTATTTCATAGTACTTCCCCGTAATGGCGGAGCGGAGGGTGCGCTTTACGAACTATTCGACGAATTTATGAATCCATTCTTTATAAGGGTTTAGAGCTTGTTTGGGTCTTTCTGGAAATTTCGAACTTTTATGCTTGTTGAGGCAAGCAACATCAATTATGAACTAATTAGATATAATTAGATATTTTTATGGATATTTAATCTTTAATAAATTAAACTCAGCTAAGCAATTTTAACCAAGATTAATTTATGATAAATTACAAAACTAATATCAATAATTATATTTTAAATCTAATTAGCGAGATTGACGAATTTAAAGGCAGGTGGCAAGCAATTAATACCTTGTCTCCGGATCGCTTAAAAATGCTCAAAAAATCAGCAACTATTGAATCAATCGCTTCAAGTACAAGAATTGAAGGTGTTAAACTAAGTGATGCTCAAGTAGAAACTCTGCTTTCCAATATAAACAAAACATCATTTAGAAATCGCGACGAAGAAGAAGTTGCCGGCTATTCTGACACAATGGATTTGATTTTAAGTAATTTTGACGATTTAGAAATTAGCGAAAATCATATTAAACAACTTCACTCAATTTTATTGAAACATAGCTCTAAAGATATTCGTCATAGAGGTGAATATAAAAAATTGGACAATCATGTTGTTGCTTTTGATGAAAATGGCAAAGAGATAGGTGTTGTATTTAAAACTGCCACACCATTTGAAACACCAATGAAAATGACGGATTTAGTGGTTTGGATTAATAAATCTTTGGAACTAAAAGAAACTCATCCACTAATCGTAACTGGAATTTTTATCGTAGTATTTTTAGCAATTCATCCTTTTCAAGATGGTAATGGCAGGTTATCGAGAATTTTAACTAATTTATTACTATTAAAGCTTGGTTACAGCTATATCCAATATAGCTCTTTGGAAAGTATTATTGAAGATAATAAAGACCTTTATTACAAAAATCTAAGAGACTGCCAAAAAACTTTAAATAACAAAAAAATCAAATTTGAAAATTGGCTAATATTTTTTCTTAAATCTCTAAAAAAACAAAAAGATAATTTAGAGAAAAAAATTAAGGCTGAAAAAATTTTACAAGAAAATTTTGATAAATTGCATTTGCAGATCTTGGAAATTCTTAAAAATCACAATTCTCTTTCAGTATCTGATATTCAGAAATTATCTGGTGCTAATTACAATACTTTAAAAGTTAAATTGAAGGATTTGGTGCAGATGAAAAAGATTGTGTCGGTTGGTAAAGGTAGGGGTGTTGTTTATCAAATTAAAATAAAAGCTTAGGCAAAGGCGGAGGCTTATTTTATGAAAAATATTAGAAATTAAATAAATGCAAAAAAAATTATTCATCATAGGCGCTGGATCAAGTAAAGATATTAACAAAGACATGCCTCTTGGTGCTGATATAATTAAGGAAATTAAATTTCTAAAATTTAGGATTTACTATGAATTAGTTGCTTTGGTTACTGTAAGTTGTTTTTATAAAAAATTCTTAAGCAAAAATATTATGAATTGTATTCAAACGCCCGCTTTCGTAATTTCAAAATTTATAAGAGAAACAAATGAAATTCAAATTAACGCTCTTGGTGAATACAACATTAAAATTATAGAAGAATTTATTTTAAAGATACTAGAATCAGATGATAAATTTAGATCTGAAGATCAAAACTCAGATCTGAAAAATAAAGAAATTCTTGAAGAAGTTTTGAACTTTTTTGGATTAGATCAATATGATCCAACAGATCAATTCCAAAATACAATTTTCTATAAATTAACCTCTTTTCAACCAAATAGTTTCTTTGATCAACGCCAAGCAAAAGATAATGAATTATTAAATTTTAGATCTTGTTTAGAAGAAATTTTAGATTTCATTTTTCCAAATGAAGTCGTAAAAAAAAGTAACGAGGAATATGATGGTTGGTTAGAATCAAGAGAATGGTTCCGCACAGAGTTAAAGAATTATGTAATTAATGGCATTATTATTTCAGTTTTGTTGGGTAATTTTGATGAAAATTTATATTCAATAGATCATATAATAAATTTTTTATCTTCTGCTTCTCATTACAACAATACTTATGCAAAAAAATATAACTTCCCAGAAGTTAAAGATTTAGAAAATTTTACAATAGAATTTATAACTTCTTATGTTGGAGAAAAATATACACATTTAACAAACAAAGAAAACTGGATTAATTGTTTGAAAAAAATGGTATTTCTCAATAAAGAAGATGAAATTGATAAATTAGCAGAAAATATTGAGCTGATAAATTTCAATTATGATTTTTATGTTGAGGAATTTCTTGGATATCTTTTTTCTGGCTCCAACTCTGAGCCAAGAAAAAAAGCACTAGATATTCTAATAAAAAAGTCCAGAGAGTCCCATATTTATGGAGCTATGAAATCTGCCGGAGGTGATAGTTTTATTAATTATTTGTTAAGAGAAATTAAGTGGTTTTCAAATTGTCTAAGTCAAGAAAAAAGACGAATAAGTTTTGGATCGGGTTCGGAGGATAGTCAAATAATTACAACAACATCAACACTAAACGAAATACAAGACAAAATTAGAAAAAGGAAAGAATCAAGATGGATCAACCTTATTAGAACAGATTTTACTGCCGAAGAAATTGAGTCTTATTTTTCTAAAATTGGGAACAGTGATATAACATACATTTTGGGTTTTGGGTTTGATAATTGGAATTTAAGAAATATTGGATTGCTAGATGGAGATGAAGATTTTTCTTTAACTAATGGCGCAAGGTTACTTAGTGGAAAGACTATTTACATTACTAATTATGGAGATGAAGTAAAAACTAGGCTCATGATAGAAAAGTTATTTCAAGTTAGATTATATAAAGAAAGTGAATCTGTTGAATTTCTAGAATCAGAAAAAGGAAAAAAAGAAATAAAATATAGTTTTTGGAGATCTGGTACTGGACAACAAAATGATGTTTTTGTTTCAACAAAACCAGTATATAGAGCTTTAACTGAAGATTTCATTTTTTAAATAAATAAAAATATCAAAGTAATTATACCAATTCCCATCTTTAAAGTGCTTTTTAGAATCAATAATATCAAGGCTTAAAAAGTTATTCTTACATTTTTTTAGCCAAATTTTCCAAAAATTCTCAAAAGTCTCTATATTCCAAATTAGAAATCTTGAGTATTTCTTAAAAACCCATTCTTCGTTTTAGAAAAAGTTGCAACTGATTAGCAATTATGAGGGCAGATGAGTAAAGGCTTTGTGAGTAAAGATGAGTAATCGCAAGTCATATAAGAGTAGTTGTGATCACTCCATAGTACTCCTACGTAATGGCGGTGTGCAAAGTACACTCATCAAGAGTAACAATAGCTCCGCTTTTAAAAGGAATTATGAATTGTGGCATTTGTGGCTCAAAAATGACTCCTACATACACAACAAAGCAAGGCAAAAGATATCGATATTACATCTGCCAGTCAAAACATAAGGGAAATAATGATTTTTGCAAAGTTGGCAGAATTTCTGCTAATGAAACCGAAAATTTAGTGACTGATCAAGTTTTAAATTTTCTAAAAAAGCCGGAGTTTATAATTCACACTATTAACGCCAAGAAAGACGATTTATCAGAAAATAAAATCATCAATTTATTTAAAACAATAGATAAAGTCTGGGATGAGTTATTCCCAGTTGAACAAGCAAGAATTATTAACCTTCTAATCAAGCAAATTGATATCAAGCCTGAAGGGTTAAATATCAAAATCTTTAAAGAAGGTCTTCACTCATTATCAACCGAATTAACGAATTAGGAAATGCAAGAAATTCAACAAAGCATAAATGAAGAAACCATCGATATTTTTGTACCAATTCAAATAAAAAAACGAGGTGGCACAGCAATGGTAATTTGTCCTAAAAACACCCCAATAGATGAGCAGAAATCCTATTTTGATGATAAATTAATTAAGATGATTGGCAAAGCTCATAAATGGAAGAATTTGATGGAGGAAGGTAAATTTGAATCTTTAGCAGATATTGCCAGAAAAGAAAAAGTTGGAACTTCCTATGTTAGTAAGGTTTTTAACCTCAATTTTTTATCGCCAAAAATTGTAAAAGCAGTTTTAACCGGCACTCAGCCAAAAACCTTGAGGTTACAGGATATTATCGCAAAACAGATTCCTGATTTATGGCAGGAGCAAGAGGAGATGTTGGGATTATAGTTTGGATAAATTCTTTTTTAAATATTTCACCTATTAGGTTGCTAATACTAGAAAACAAGCTAGAATAAGATAGCTTTAGTTAAATTCATTGTTTTTAGCAAGATTTTCTTGGTATAAGTTACAGTTGCAGAATTATTACCTCATATTTTAAATTTCTGTTATTTCTAATTTTATAGAGTTGTCCCTAATTCAATTATTGCACTAGGTAAGAAATGAGCATTTTTATAAAGATGCTTTAATAATAACTCTAATAATTAAAATTATGGAAACACAAATAGGAAAGGTAAAATGGTTTAACCGCACAAAAGGTTATGGATTTGTTGAACCGGATGGTGGAAGCAAAGATGTTTTTGTTCATGTAAGCGAAATAGAAAAACAGGGTATTTCTGATTTAGAAGAAAATCAAAAAATCTCTTATAAAACTGAGAAAAATAAAGGCAAATTATCTGCAATAGATATTAAAATAGTAAATTAATTTATTATCTTAATTTGGCTATACTTTAACCTTTTTTTACAATGCCTATCACATTAATTGTATTCTAGTTTAAGGCGAATGCTGAGGAATTGATTCTTCAATTCTGCTAAAGTTTTTTAATTTAAACAAGAATATAAATTAATGCAAAAAATTGAAATAATAATTATCAGTGATGAATCCCTAAAGAACACTGCTTTTGGATCACTCGCAACATGTAAAAATATTCATAAATTTCTATTAGATCTTTATCCTAACATTAGGATGACTATTTGTAGTAATGAATTTGATTTAGATGCAGTAGTAAGTAGAAATCCAGACCTCGTACTTCTAACGAATAAGATCATGATTGATAGCCACGGACAAAAAATCTGGCTATCAGAATATTTTGAATCAAATAATATTAATTATACAGGTTCTAGCAAAGAGGTTCTAAAATATGATGTTACTAAGACATCTTCTAAGCTGCAAATTTTATCACACGGAATTGAAACGGCAGAATTCTTTACAGCAATTCCAGATCAATATAAATCTTCTGAGGAGATTCCAATCCCTTTTCCGTTATTTATAAAGCCAAATAATTCTGCAAATAGCGATGGTATAGACAGCAATTCTTTTGTAATTAATTTTGCTGGATTTCAAACAAAAATTAGAGAGTTATATGATATTTACCAAGAACCAATTTTGGTAGAAGAATATTTACCTGGAAGAGAATTTACGGTTTCAATTATTAATGCCGATACAATGCTTGTTGCCCCAATAGAAATAATTGCTCCGCTAAAAGATGATTTAAGAATTTTAAGCAAAAAAATAAAAAGTGAAGATAATGAAATTTTAAGAAAAATTACAGATATTAATATTTATCAGAAAGTATCTAATATTGCACTTTCTGCATTTAAAGCCCTTGGAGCAAGAGATTTTGGGAGAATAGATATCAAAATGGATGCTCATGAAAGATGTTATTTTATAGAGGCAAATTTAACTCCTGGAATGACGAAGGGAAGTAGCTATTTTCCTAAATCTTACGAGTTAAATTCTTTGCTAAGATATGATGAGGTTTTAAATCTAATTATACGCTCAGCAATTAAGAGACAGCCAATTTCAAAATATCACAAATCTAGCAAAATTAATAAATATATTGAAATTGTAATGATTGAAGGCGATATCAAGCAAACAAACATAGCAATTGATATTGATGCTGAAGTTATTTTAAAGATTTTATCTAAAGCTTACGAAAAAGTAGTTATTTCTATAATTAGAAATAAAGAAGATCTTGACGATTTGATGAAGAAAAAGCCTGACTTGGTATTTTCAGGAGTAAAATATTTTACTTTTTACAACCATTCTGGTGAGAATGAAATTATTTGGCTTAATGATTATTTAGATGATCATAATATTTCCTATATTGGGTCAAGCAGAAAAGCCCTAGAAAATGAATATGATAAATCTGTAGCAAAAGATATAATAAGAAAATCTAATATTAACACAGCAGATTTTTTTACATCATGTCCTGGAGAGTATAAAAACAAAGAATCTTTACCGGTTAATTTTCCGCTATTCATTAAGCCAATTACTGGTGGTGATAGTAGAGGAATAGATCAAGATTCAATCGTAAATAATTTTGAAGATTTTGAAAATAAAGTCTCCTCAATTAATAAAAACCAGAAATCAAATTCTTTAATCGAAGCTTATTTGTCAGGTAAAGAATATAGCGTTGCAATAATTGAAGGCCATCTAAAAAATTCGATATCAGCTATGCCAGTAGAAATTGTGCCTAATTGCCAACCTCAAAAGCACTCTATTCTTGATTTTGATACCAAGATTAAAGACGCAGAGCAAGTTATTGCTGTTTTAAATTTAGAAATTCATGAGAAAATTTCTGCTTTAGCCATTATTGCATTTAAGGCATTAAATGGCAGATCATTTGGTAGAATAGATATCAAAATGGATGATTTTGGAGTGCCTTATTTTATGGAGGCAAATTTTATGCCTGGTTTAAAAAAAGGATATTTTTATAGAGCATGTTTCTTAAATCAGAATATGAGCTATGAACAAATGATTTTGATGATTGCTGATACTGGGCTATTTTCTAAAAAGGTACAAAATAACAGGTTAGGAGTGTGAAGCTATTATTTCTAACATCATTAATTCTTATTACAAGTTCCTGTACCATTGATGAAAAGCTAAGCAAAACCGATCTTAAAAACTATCATTCCAGGGCACTTGCTAATGCAAATTTAGGAAAATACAAACAAGCCATCAAAGATTTTAATAGAGTTATTACGCTAGACTCTAATCATGCCACCTCTTATTATAATAGAGGATTGTCTTATTCAATCTTACATAAATATCAAAAGGCTTTAATAGATTTTAATAAAGTTATAAAACTTAACACCAATTCCTCTGATGCTTATAGAAGTAGAGGTAATGTATATTATCATTTAAAACAATATGGTAATGCCCTAATTGATTATAACAGAGCCATTGAGCTTAACCCCTCAGATTCACAAATTTATAAAAACAAGGCCATGCTTTATAAAATTTTAAAAAATAAATAATTCCGATGAAAAAGGTTTCAATTTTTGTTGATGTACAAAACATCTATTACACTACAAAAGAAAAATATAATCGTCATTTTGATTATAATAAATTTTGGTCAGAAATAACGCCAAATAGAGAAGTTGTAACTGCCATAGCATATGCAATAGACAATAACGATGAAAAGCAAAAGCAATTTCAAAATATTTTAAGAGCCATTGGTTTTGAAGTAAAACTAAAGCCATTTATCAACAGGAGCGATGGATCTAGCAAAGGAGATTGGGATGTTGGCATTGCTATTGATATTATGGAATATGCTCCAAAATCAGATATAGTAGTTTTAGCGTCAGGGGATGGAGATTTCGATTTATTAATTGGAAAAATTAACAATAGTTTTAATGTCACTAGTGAGGTATATGGCGTTTCTGATTTAACCGCAAATTCCTTGATTAATGCAGCTTCTAAATTTCTTCCCATTAGAGAGAATTTACTTTTATGATCTTCAAATAAGTAGACAAGTTCGCAAAAATCATCAAAGTTGCACTCGCACACCCACACAGAAAAGTTCGACAGAAAAGCTGTGAAGCAAGTAGTTATCGAAGCGTCCTAAAATCTAAACAGGACGACCCAAACGGAGAAAGAGAGAATATTTACCCTGATTTTGGTAAAATTTTGTGAAAAACGGAGAAAAAAAGGGCGACCGGAATAGAGCTTTGAAACTCGTAAAGCCTTAGATTTACTGGACTTGGAGCGTTGATTGTTATTGACTAAAAATTGAGAGGAGAATGAGTTAAAACCATTTAAACTGGCGGTGCGGAAGATGCAATTTACGAACTTTTCGACAAATTTATGAATCCACTATTTATAAAGGTTTAGAGCTTGTTTGGATCGCCCCTTAAATTTCGAACTTTTGTGTTTGTTCAGAGTGAATGAATCCAATTGCGAATTTTTTTACAAAAAAACAATTAATTGAAAGCTATCTTAATCATCATCGTTCTCTATCAAACTCTTATCACTATTTTCTAAAAAATTATCCTTAGAAATAACTGACCTTCCAAGTTCTTTTTCAGTATCAATTCTAGCATTTTTGGCAACATTACCACCTCTTTTAGCTACTTGTTTATTTTTGCTAAAATTATCAGGTTTTTCTTTTTTAGAAATTTCAGTTGTTACTTTTTCGCCAAGCATGGTAAAAATTAACTCAAAATCTGTCATATGATCACGAAGATTATGATTAGTTTTTGTAAGTGATTTATGTTTTTTATATTCTGATGGCGTCATACCAAAAGTGGCTCTGGAAATTTCTGCTGTCAAAATAGCAAAGTCTTTTTCATGTTCAATTCCTCGTTCTTTCCATTCATCAGTTAAATTTTGTCTAATTGCAATGCCACGAAGCCTTTTATCAATCCAATCTTTAGAATAACCTTTTTGTTCGTAAATTTGTTTCATTCTTTGCTGAGCTAATTCTGGATCTTCAATTTCCTGTATTCTTTCATAACCAACCTTAGCTAACCATCTTTTAAAAGGTTCTGCATTTTTTGATGGAATTGACTGAATAATACGAAACATGGTTTCAGTATTAGCACAATCAGTATTTCTTTTTTTGCCATCATCGGCAATCAGTTTCAACTGTCCGATTTTTTCGGACAGTTGCTCAAAACCCTCTTCTTTTTGGAGTTTTATTTTTAAATCAGACCAATATTTTCTTGGTCTTGCACTTTCTGTTAATACTTCAACAATATCTATAACAGAAAACCACCATTGAGTTTCATGCCATATTCTACGAATTTTCTGGTTTTGAAATGTGATTAGTTTATTCATTATTGTCAGATGATTTTTTGCTATAATAGTTTTCCTTAATATGATTTAGTAAAGTTAATTCAGCAATTGCTAAACAAATTGAGGAATAAGTAGAAGTTGTAAGTCCCAGTATTTTTGCATTTTCTACATATTGTTTATGCTGTTTTTCTGCCAGTAATTTTGCTTTAACCACTAAAGGATTATTTGAATCATTTTTTAATCTTCCACTCATAGCAAAATAAAATACGGTAGCATCATCTCCTCCTTTTTTAAATAAATCAGATTCATTGCCGCCATTATCAAAATATATTTTTTTAGCTTGCTCCCAATCTTCTTTACAAATATCCATCAAAGATAGCAACATAATCTCTCCTTTTTTTGTAGTAGAAAAAGAATCGCCACGGAAATCATATTTAATAGATAATGATATTAATAGCACAATAAATCCAATTATATATTGATCATTCCAAAATCCATAAGGAGGATGAAAATCCCCATTTTCATCAATGATATCAATCCTTCCAGCAAAACAAGATCTTAGAGAATTATTTACCATTATTCCAATTTGACTAGCAATACGCTTTTTTGTGTTAAAAATTCCAAGCATTTTATTTGTTTTATAATGTAAAATATGAAGATAAAAAAATTATAAATAATGGTTTAAAAGTTACAATTTATTTCTCCGATTCTCCGCTTGGGATACAACTTAACAAACCCAACAATATCAAGGATTAGTAGATTATTTTCTAATGATTTCTAAGTAATTTCTCCAAAAATTTCCATATTCCAAATTAGAAATCTTAAGTATTTCTTCAAAATTCTGCCTCCGTTTTAGAAAAAGTAAAAGCTGGCTAGAAGTTATGAGGGCAGATGAGTAAAGGCTTTGTGAGTAATGATGAGTAATCGTTAGCTCATGAGAGTAGTTGTAAGCACTCCATAGTATTCCTACGTAATGGCGGATGGGGTGGGATTCGAACCCACGATACGGTCGCCCGTATGCCAGTTTTCAAGACTGGTGCCTTCAACCGCTCGGCCACCCATCCAATTTTTGACTATAGCTTTTAAATATAAGCTATTTTAAGAGAGATGTATCTTATAATAATTTTTTTGTAGATCTCAAGAATTTTATTTATTAAGCTGCATAAATTAATAAAAATATCTATAGATTGTTGTGACTAAAGCTAATAATCACTATAAATTAAACATAAGAACCTTGGCTTTCACTGTGGTGTTGTCGCTTTCATTAGTAATTTTGAAAACTTATGGTTGGTTGCAAACAGATTCTCTTAGCATATTAACATCTTTGCTTGATTCATCCTTGGATGTTATCGTATCATTATTAAATGCTTGTGCGGTATTATATGCTGTGAAACCTGCTGATTCCGAGCATCGTTTTGGTCATAATTCAATTGAGGATATTGTTGGTTTAATTCAAGCTACTTTTATTGGTGCTTCTGGTTTGTTTATTTTATTTGAAGCAGCTTTTAGAATATCTACTCCTACAGAAGTTTTAAATACTGGACTTGGCATAAAAATAATGATTTTATCCATTTTTACTACATTGCTTATAGTATTATATCAATCTGTTACTTATCGTAAAACTAAATCAATTGTTTTGCAGGCAGATTTATTACATTATTTATCGGATTTTTTGGTTAATTTGGCAATTATTGCCTCGCTTTATTTACATAATAAATATGCGCAATTAGATACAATTATAGCTTCTATTATTGCTTTTTATATAATCAGTGCTGCTATTAAATTAGGCAGAAGAGCTTTTAATAATTTAATGGATAAGCAATTAGGTGAAGAGGATATAAAAAAAATAAAAGCAATTATTAAAAAACATAAAGATATTTTGGGATATCATGCTTTAAAAACTAGAAGATCTGGAAGTAAAAAATTTATACAATTACATATTGATCTTAAAGCTAGTTTAAACTTAGAAAAAGCCCATGAAATTGCTGATAAATTAGAAAGAGATCTTATGAAAATATCTCCAGATACAGAGGTAATAGTTCATACAGATCCAGTTAAATAAGAGGAATATTATGGATCAAATTGTAAATAGAAATTTTATTTTAGAAGTGGTTAAAGCTGTTGAAGCAGGTATTTTTAAGCAAATTAATGGCAGGATAGTTTACTCTCCTCTTAAATTACTAATTAAGTTATTAATTAAGGCAAACCCTGATTTAATGGAGCAAATAAGGATTAGAGTTGCTAGTGATTTAGAATTTAAATTTAGTGAAATAGCTAATTATCAATTAGAGTTTTTTTTAAAAGATGGGGCTTTAACAGAACATGGTAAAAAAGCATTACAAATTTCATATAATATTGGCATTTTCTTAATGAAGGATAAATTAACAGTAAAAATTGCTTTTAAAATTTTAAAAGACCCTGATTTAAGAGAGGAATATTATAGCTTTTTATTAAATTCTGTGACTAATTCAGTAGCAGCTATTGTTACAAATAATAGTTTAACATAAGGTAAAGCCTAAATAATTATTCATTAAAAACTTTACATCATTTTGATTAAAGCATAAAATTTAATTGTGTTTTACACTATAACGATAAACGCTTTTTGTAATAGATATTTTGGACCCGGGGGCGGTACCCGGCACCTCCACCATAAAATTAA
>Ga0255761_10003942_pt1 | contig 13326 bp, 10 predicted proteins | sample 071ome_29_FD_179961 | JGI IMG/M metagenome (GOLD analysis project Ga0255761, IMG submission 179961) | Coastal salt marsh microbial communities from the Groves Creek Marsh, Skidaway Island, Georgia - 071407BT metaG (version 2) | ecosystem: Environmental > Aquatic > Marine > Intertidal zone >... | reverse complement strand
TACGGGTTTATTCAATTCTTGTTGCAGTTTCTGCGTCGCGCTCAACCCGTTGTGGCGGCGATCGCGCATGATGAAAGTCTGTTCTGCGGATTTCGTCACGCTTTGTGCAGTGATTACAAGTCTAATCGCGAGTTACCGGACGATAATCTGAGTATGCAGCTTGAGGCCTGCCACTTGATTGGTGAAATTTTTGGCTTTGCTTCCTACCGGAGTCGGGTGTACGAAGCGGACGATATTATCGGCACGATAGCGAGTCAGATTCGAAACACAAGTTCAGCGAACGACCCGAATGAGCCGCGACAGATCCAAATTGTTTCCAGAGACAAGGACCTGGCGCAGTTGCTTGTGACTGACGGAGACTGTCTTTGGGATTTCAGTGCGAACAAACGGCGTTTCCGGGTACATATTGAGGAAGAGTTCGGCGTTTCGGCGGAACAGCTTCCAGATTTTCTGGGCTTGGCCGGTGATGCTGCCGATTGTATCTCAGGTGTTCCCGGGATCGGCGCGGTCAAGGCGGGTCAGCTGCTGCGGAAGTTCGGTACGCTTGATGAGATCTACCGCAATCTTGATGCGGTCGCGCAGATGAAGATCAGAGGGGCGGAGCGACTGGCGACTGTGCTTGAAGAAAACCGGGACACCGCTGAGCTCAGCCGGAAGCTGGCGACAATTGTTTGCGAGGTTGATGACACAGATGAGTATTTTGGGAAAGTATCGCTGTCAGATCTCTTCGTACACACACCCGATCTGGATGAGCTGCGAAGCTTTCTGGTTGATTACTCTTTTGGTCCCCGAGAAAGCAGTGAAATTGTAAAACAGGCGGCTCAACTCATTAAAGACTCCTCAGGGCAAGCGGTTTAATATGGCGCTCTAGGCTACCGTCAGCTCGTCAATCAGAATTTTGCTCATGCGAATTATCGCCGACAGAAACATCCCACTTTTGCCAAGCCTCCTAGCAGAGCAGGAATTGGTGCAGGTAGACGCACGGGAAATAAGCGCGGATTCGCTCACTCAGGCAGATGCTCTGGTCGTTCGATCGGTGACTCAGGTCGACAGCCGGCTTCTGACAGGTTCGTCCGTTCGATTTGTCGCAACCGCGACGTCCGGAGTCGACCACGTCGATTTACCGTGGCTTGCCAATTCCGGCATCGCGTTTTCCTCAGCGGCGGGTGCTAATGCGACAGCTGTGGCTGATTACGTGATGGCTGCGTTCAGCTGGTATTTGCTGCGCACCGGTAAACGCCCTGAACAGCTCCGCTGTGGCATCGTCGGGATCGGCCATGTCGGTACTGAAGTGCTGAGGCGGTTTCGTGCCCTGGGTTGTGTGACTCTTGCCTGTGATCCGCCAAGACAGGAAAGCGGTGATCCGCTGGCATCTGATTTTGAAGATCTGTCCGCATTGCGTGCCTGCGATGTGGTGTCTGTTCATGTGCCGCTGAATTCATCGGGGCGTCATGCGACGGTGGGGCTAATAGATGGAGCATTTCTCAGGGCCCTGCCGCGCGGTGCGCTTCTGATCAATACCTCAAGAGGCGGGGTGCTCAATGAAAGGGACGCGAGCCGTATCCTTACTGCGCGCAAGGATATCCGTCTGGTTCTTGACGTCTTTGCCGGAGAGCCCAGTGCGGACCCCTCTTTAGTAAGCGTCACCGATCTGATTACCCCTCATATAGCGGGCTACAGCCGGCTGGCCAAACACCTCGCTGCGAGACAAGTAGCGAAAGCACTGATGAGGTTCTTTGAGCTCGCCGTCCCGCCATCTAATGAAAGCGCTGATTCTACTGAACAGATGCGGCTTGAGCTTGTTACCGGTCAGCCGGAAGAAGTCTGGCAGGTTGCACTTCAGTGTTTTGATCTGACAGCCATCAGCGATACCTTCAAGAGGAGTATTACACGAGGGCACAGCGAGGAGGTTTTTGATTCTCTGCGCAAGCAATGCTCGGAACGGCCAGAATATTCAGAATGCTCAGCCGGTGGTCAAATGACGGCTCCGGCGTCTGATTATTTGGCTGGAATAGGCTTTGCTGTGGATCGAGAATCAGGCAGATCTGAATCCGGTAGGCGCTCCTAAAAAGCCCTAAATTCGATACTGATCCAAAACGTTGGCAAGCTTCTGCAGCGCATTTTCCAGCTCATCAAGGCGAGGTAAGAACACAATCCTCAGATGATGTGTATCCTTGATATTAAACGCACTGCCCTGCACCAGAAGAACCTTTTCCTGTTCAAGGATGTCGAGTACCAGCTTCACATCATCGGCAACGTCAAAGTGCGCAGGATCGAGGCGTGGAAAGAGATAGATCGCCCCCTTGGGCATGACGCAGTCAACACCGGGAATGGAGGTCAGCAGGCGATGGGCCGCATTCCTCTGTTCCAGTAACCGCCCGCCGGGAAGAAGGAGTTCATTGATGCTCTGGTAGCCGCCCAGGGCAGTTTGTATTGCAAACTGGGCGGGGACATTGGCGCACAGTCTCATATTGCTCAGAATTTCCAGGCCAAGAATGTAATCCCGGGCCACGTGCTTTGCCCCGCTGATCACCATCCAGCCGGAGCGGAAACCTGCCAACCGATACGCCTTCGATAATCCGCTGAAGCTGACGATGAGCAAATCATCACAAAGCGAGGCAACGGGGATATGGCAGGCATCGTCGTAGAGGATCTTGCTGTAAATCTCATCGGCAAAGATGATGAGTTGATGTTGGCGGGCCAATTCAATGAGCTCTGTCAGAATCTCTTTGCTGTAAACGGCGCCAGTCGGATTATTCGGGTTGATAATCACAAGTGCTTTGGTGTGTGGAGTAATTTTTGCCGCAATGTCCGCCACACTCGGATACCAGTCAGACTGTTCGTCACACAGGTAGTGAACCGGTGTGCCTCCGCTCAGACTGACTGCTGCAGTCCAGAGCGGGTAGTCAGGAGCCGGGATCAGAACCTGATCGCCATCATTCAGAAGTGCCTGCATTGCCATGGTGATCAGTTCACTTACCCCATTACCCAGGTAAATGTCATCAATTTCCACATTCGCAATGCCCAGCCGCTGACATTCCTGCATGACTGCCTTTCGAGCCGGGTAGAGACCCTTTGAGTCAGAATAACCTTGGGCGTCTGCTAAGTTGTGAATGACATCGTAAAGTATCTCGTCCGGTGCATTGAACCCGAAAGGCGCTGGGTTGCCGATATTCAGCTTCAGAATCTGCTGGCCTTCCTCTTCGAGACGAGCGGCCTGCTCCAGCACCGGGCCTCGGATGTCGTAACAAACATTATTGAGTTTGACTGACTGAGCAATGCTCGTGGCGTACAGAGACGCTGGTGGTTTCTTGGAATTCATGGTCAACCTTATGCGCGGCGACGCGGAATCGCACGCCGATATTTGGATGAGGCTCGGCTTTCGCTTAGACTTAGTATACCTCAGCTTGTCTGAAGTCGCTCTTTACGGTGTCAGCTAAAACTGAGGCGCCGGGCAGGCGGGACTGAAGACAACAGCAAACCAGTGAGTCGGAATTTGCAGCCATCGGCACCGAGCCTTGGAGAACAGTAAAAATGCACGATGAAACAGAAAAGGCCGGCAAACCCGGTCTCAGTAAAACGGAAGCTGACTGGCGGGAGGAGCTTGATCCGCATCAGTTTCATGTCCTCAGGGAAAAGGGAACTGAGCGGGCCTTTTCGGGAAAATACTGGGACCTCAAAGATGAGGGGAGTTATCTCTGTGCTGCCTGCGGAGAGACTCTGTTTCTGTCAGAGACCAAGTACGACTCCGGTTCAGGATGGCCGAGTTTCTATCAGCCGGCTGGTTCGGAGAGCGTCAGAGAGGTCGCGGATCATTCCCATGGCATGATTCGCACGGAAGTTATCTGCGGCAAGTGTGAGTCACATCTGGGGCATGTTTTTCCCGACGGACCTCCCGAGACTGGACTGCGCTACTGTATTAACTCTGCTTCGCTCGACTTCGACGGCAAAGCCGGCAAAGAGTGATGCGAACGATGTGCCGGAGGCGGATAAGGCAGGGCATCTCGCTTTGGCGATTCGGGCATAAAAATGTCATGACGCTTTCTGGCGTACTCTGACTCAGCCTTAACGCCTGAGGTGCGGGTTTTCTGTCATTAAAATTGATACCTGAAGCCAAGCTGATATCTGAATCGGGAGTAATCAAACAACTCAATATCGCTTTTGTTGTCGGTATATGATGCCTCTCCGGTGACGACAAGGTTTCTGGCTACCGTCCATAACCAGCCGGCCGTTACTGTTTCATTGTCGTCAGACCGGATGGTGTTGAAGAAAACGGGATGCTCGCTGTCATGTTCGACATCCTGAATGGAAGCACGGACGTAAGGCGTGTGCTGAGCACTGAGTCGGTAGAGCAGATTATATGCCAGCCCCGTGAACTGACGGCCATTATGTCTGCCGCCTCGCGGATTCTGTGGGTCTTCGTTTGCATGGTAGAGATTAACGGAGTGGGTAGCTTGACCTGCGATTTTGGTCAACCCGGCTGTGATGAGGACTTGGTCAACATCTCGTAGGGCGTTGGCGGCGCTGGTTGTTGTGTCGTAGCGAATTTGCGTCAGGGATGCCGAAAGGCTTTGGTACCAGCCATTGCTTCCTACATGCTGCCAGGAACTGTTGACTGACGCAGATTCCTGAAATCCGTCCCCGTCCAGGTTCACCTGACCAAGCGCGACTCCATGTCGAAAACGGTTAGATGCATTTCCCCAGGCGTAGGCGACTTCGCCTCGAATGCTGTCAATGTCGAACTGATTGGTCTCAAAATTGTCCAGATGGATAAGTCCGAGGTTGACATTGATGGATTGGTCTCGAGTGATCGGATAGACGTAATTCATCCCGACAGTTGTGTTTGAAAACTGGTCTTCGGTTTGCTGACCGGCTTGATCTAATTCGATGAGGCCAATCAACGGCGTGTCAATCAATCCGTTGCTGGTTGCGCTGTTTATGTTGTCGTCTGAACCGATTACGGATGAGATATTCCATCTGAATGAGGGGCTCTGCTCATTGCGGCGAGTGTCTATCAGCTGCAAGAAAGCCTCGATGTTTTGCTGAACATTCGCCGGTGGGTCGTTTTCAAGCACCAAATTGAAGAGGTTTTCGGCAGCGGTGAGATTATTCGTCACAAAATAGGCCCGGGCCAGTTCCAGTCTGGCTCTTTCCCGTAGCACCCGATTAGTGGCCGTTGCGCCCGCTCGCTCCAGAGCAAACACTGCTTCGTTCGGGTCCCCTCCTTCCAGGGCAGCCAGTCCGTAGACGAAATCAAACTCGGGGTCGCCCTCCCATTCGGTAAGGCTGGCCTCTCCGAGGCTGAGAGCCTGCTCAAACTGACCCTCTGAGATCAGCCTGTCCATTTCTGCAGAAGGCGAAGTGCTTTCAGCAGCATAGCCCAGGGCAGGCAGAACGGCGATCAACGTGGAATAGAGCAGTTGACGATTGGCTTTCATGACTTTATCCCTTTTTCAGGCGCCGCTGACGGCGACGCTAGGGTTTGCTACGAGTGTGTGTATCACAAGTAACTCAGAGTGTAACAAAAATGCAGCGAAAACCCAGCACAGAGTGCCCAGAAGATCTCAGGCAGTGCTTTCTCTATTTAGCGACTTGAGGTGGTGGTCCGAAAACGCCTTTTCAGTGGGCGGATAATGGCCTGATTGGGCCTGGAACAGGGCTTATTCCTCATGCCGGTGATCGTGCTCAACATGTAGATCATAGTCACAGGGGTGATGGTGAAAGTTGCTGAACTCCTGAGTGTTCTGGTAATCCCGGGTGCCGATGATCTGAAATATTTTGGCATCGATGAACACCTTGAGCAGCTCTTCATCGAGTAAGCCTCGCCCAGATTCCTCAACCAAGATATCCAAGGCCTGCTCTGTGGACATGGCGGGTTTGTAGGGGCGGTCAGAGGCAGTCAGGGCATCGTAAATATCACAGATTGTCATGATCTTTGAGCGTACCGGAATCTCATGCTCGGTCATCCCGTAGGGATAGCCGCTGCCGTCAAGTTTTTCATGGTGGGCAGCAGCGATACTGGGAATGTTGGAGAATTCTTTGGTCCAAGGAATGTGTTCGAGGAAAGTTTGAGTGTGAACAACATGAGATTCTATCTCAAGACGCTCGCTGGGGCTCAGGCTCCCTCTTGAGATTGAAAGCAGTTCCAGTTCTTTGGACGTGATGATGGCGATATCATCACTTTGAGACTGCATCCGATAGGTGTTGATGCGTTCAAGCATCTCCTGATTATCCTGATTCAGCATCGTCGGCTCGTTAGCCTCGGCAATTGCGCTGTAGAACTGTTCAAGCATGGTAGCGTCAGAAGTCAGTTGTCTGTCTATTTCGGTCAGGTGGGATTCATCGCATCCGCCCTGTCTTAGCAGCGCGATCTGTTTGCTCAGGGCTTCAGTCTTGAGCCTCTCTTTTGCCAGCAGGATACGATATCGGATGTTTTCAAGAGAGCCCGCGCTGAGCTTCTTCTCCTTGACCAGCACGGATTCTCTGACGCCCACTTTGCCAAAATCGTGAAGCAGCGCAGCGTACTTCAACTCTTTAATTTCAGCTTCTGTAAATTGCACATTCCGAAGTTTGGGCAGGCTGGATACTGAAGCTGATTCTGCCAGGCCAACACATAAATCTGCGACGCGGAATGAGTGGCCGCTGGTGGTCGGGTCACGTTGTTCAATCGCAGCTACAGAGGCATTGACGAAACCTTCGAACAGGGATTTGATGTCGTTCTGCAGGATAGTATTTTCAATCGCGATTCCTGCCTGACTCGCCAGTGCCTGCAGCAGTACATTGATATCGGAGTCGAAGGGCAGCGTGTAGGCCTGAGCCGATTTTTCGTCAGTTATCTTCAGCGAGCGCGCTTTTTTCCGATTGATAAACTGGAGTACACCGATGACTTCTTGCCGTTTGTTGGTCAGCGGGATGGCGAGTACGGATTTTGTCCGGTAACCGGTTTGTCTGTCGAAGGCGCGGTTGAACCGGTAGGGGACCGAAGCTGAAATTGCGTAAGTGTCAGGGATATTTAATTCTCTGTCGCTGAGTGCGACATAGCCTGCGATTGATGAGTCATCCAGGGGGAATCGCATCTCCTCGAACGGGAAATCCATGGAATCATTCTGGGTGAGCTTGAATACCAATTCCCGGGACTGTTCAGTGACCTCATTGATCAGAAAGAGAGAAGCGGCATCGCAGCACGCGATGTTCTGACCTTCCTCAAGGATTTTCCTGAGCAGGGTCATCAGGTCATCTTCGGCGGACAGCGAGATGCTGATGCCGGCCAGTTTGTTCAAATATTGAAAACTGCTGTCCCGCATTCGGGCTCGCTCGGTCTTCTCACTTTTGAGCACCCATTGATAGCAGGCCATCTCGAGAATTTTGACAGTTTGCCGGTAGGGCAGAGAGTGTGTCAGGACCAGGTCGGCGTCGATATCGAGGGAATCCGTACAGAGAAAGACGGCTTCCGGGAATTCTTCCGTCCACCGGTCGAAATCAATATCCCGCAGTAAATAATGATCGAGCAGTATCAGTGCCGGGTTGTAGCGTTGCGCGGTAGCGAGTGAAACGATTTCAGTTGGAACGATCAGTTTCGATCTCAGATCCCGCCAAATTTCTGTCTTAGCGAAGCTCGGCCCGTAACCTATCGTGATCGATCTTTGGGTTTGCGCGACGGAGTTCATAAGGTTAACGGTCGTATCCTGCAATTGCGTTACGATTATCGCCCAGAATCGCAATTATCACGTGGTTGACTGCCCAATGTCTGAGCTTTGGCTATTCCGGACCGGCGTCGAGGCGCTGTTTCAGTTCAGACAAAAATTTGTTCAGATTGCTCTGCGCTTCAGATTGGTATCTGAAAGGACCGATTTTCTGACCTGTGTCGGTCTGGTAATACCAGAGATTGTCCTGACTGTAGATCTCTGTCTGCTGATCCTGGGTTCCTCCCTGGTTCATCTGCATCGATGTCAGCTTTTTCATGTCATTCTGCCCTGTAAGTGAGGATCCGGTCTTCGCGAAAGCCAGCGCTACAGGGTAAGGCAATGTCGCGAAGTGATTTGTGAGCGTGAGCCTATATTTCGAGACTCCGTTTTGACGATTTGTTTCCGATGATCAGGGAAGTCAAGACTTTTAACGACCATCGCGAGCAGTGATGCCAACCCGCAGTCTCGAGCGAGACGCTCCAGTCTATAGCTTCTCAAAGTTTGCCGGCCAGCGCCAGCATATCCTGTTGGGTGTTCAGATTGGTGAAATCAAACGCTGAGCTGCACGCTATGTCAACGACTACAGAGTCAAGTTCCGGCAACAGCGGTTTCGGGCCAAAAACGCCCGCACCGAGTGCCTTTTTGATTGTTGCGGCCGATGTGCAGTGCCATAACGAGAAGAGCGGCTGTAGCTGACCGGCCTGACAGGCAACGGCGACCTGCCTGCTCTGAATCGAAAGCGCATGTTTGAGTTGCGCAACCACGTTGTCCGGAAAAATGGGGACATCGACTGGGAAGCAGGCAAGCAGCGGCAAGGGCCTGTTCCTTGCCTGCTGGTCGACGACCCAGTCCATTGCGGTGGCAATGCCCAACAGCGGGCCGCTCTGTGAGTCGTCTCGGTCCGGAACGATGGGGAGTCCGAATTGCCGATAAAAAGCCGAAGAGGAGTTACTCGACAGGATCAGTTCGTCCACCTGATGTTCGGCGCGTCTTACTACGTGCTCAAGCAGACTCCTGCCAGCAAGTATTTGTTCGGGTTTACTCGCCCCCATTCGTCTTGAACGACCGCCAGCGAGAATGACCCCGACTGTTCGGGAGGTCGCACCTGGTATTTCCACGGAAAAGGTATTGCTCTTGTCGCGTTGCGGCATCTCAGTTCAGTCACTCAGTCTCCGAGCAGAAAGTGTAGTCTACTTGATATCGATTTCCTGATCTGTCGTCCGAACAGTGCCAGCACAGTCGGACTTTTCAATTCGCTCTGGCAGCCTGTTCAAACAGCAAGCCCGACAGGCGTTGCAGTCCCCAAATTGATGTGGGAAAATCGCGCTCTTTGCTCGCCTGGTGTATCACTGTAAGTTATTGAAATTATTCGAAAACAGAGTGCCTTATGCGCCCTGGTCGAATCTTTGCGGGCAATTGTAGGTAGCAGCACGGGCTCAAGGCAACCGGTCGCCGGCGTCGAGCGGCAGCGATGATGAATCGAACGAGGTTAAAACATGCAGGTTTCAGTAGAGACGACTGAAGGTCTAGAACGAAAGTTAACGATAGCGATACCAGGGGATCGTGTCGATACGGCAGTCAATGCCCGGCTTCAGGAAGCTGCGCAGACAATCCGCCTCAATGGGTTCCGCCAGGGCAAGGTGCCGCTTAAGGTGGTAAAAAATAAGTTCGGAAAAGGCGTGCGTCAGGAAGTGGTTGGAGAGCTAATGAACCAAACCTACTTTGAGGCCATCGCACAGGAAAGCCTGAAGCCGGCAGGGCAACCTCGCATCGAACCCACGAGCATGGATGAAGGGAAGGACGTTGAATTTGTCGCTGTTTTTGAGGTGTACCCCGAGATTGAATTGCCCGATTTCGCAGCCATCAAAGCAGAGCGCCTTGTTGCTGAGGTTTCAGACGACGATATCGACGAAATGATCGAAACTCTTCGCAAACAGCGTCAGACGTGGGTGCCTGTCGAGCGGGCCGCTGCCGACGGAGATATGGTCAACATCGACTATGTCGGCAAAAAAGAAGGTGAGGAGTTTCAGGGGGGTAAAGCGGCTGGGCAGAATCTGGTCCTGGGCTCCGAGCGAATGATCCCCGGCTTCGAGGATGGCGTAATCGGAAAGAGCGCGGGTGAGGACTTTACCCTGCAGCTTAAGTTTCCTGATGAATATCACAGTGAAGAACTGGCTGGGGCTGAAGTTGAGTTCGAACTCACGCTTAACACAGTGAGCGAGCAGAGCCTGCCCGAGGTTAACGAAGACTTTTTTAAGAGCTTCGGCGTGGAAGAGGGCGGCATGGAGGCATTTCGCGAGGAAGTCAGCAACAACATGCAGCGCGAAATGAAAACTGCTTCGCGCAACAAGCTCAAAACAACGCTGATGGATGCGTTGATTTCAGATTTGGAGGTCGCGATTCCGGCGGCTTTGATGAGTAACGAAATTCATCAGCTGAAGCATCAAACCGTGCAGCAGATGGGAGGGGGTCAGGGGTTTGATCCTCACAGTATGCCAGACGACCTTTTTCGGGAGCAGGCCAAACGCCGGGTCACTCTGGGGCTTATTTTGGGTGAGGTGATCTCGCAACAAAGCATTCAGGCTGACGCGGACAAAGTCAGGGATGCGGTAGAGGAGATAGCTGCCACATACGAGTCACCGGAGGAGGTTGTAAAGTGGTACTACAGCAACGAAGAGCAGCTGCAGGGAATCGAGTCATCAGTGATTGAAGATCAGGTCTTTGACTATATCATCGAGCAGGCGCAGGTGTCCGATAAAGAGGTGTCATACCAGGACGTTATAAAGCCCGAGTCACAGGGCGGCGAAGCGGAAGACACGGCTTAACCGTTGATCTCGTCACTTCACCGAATATTCAGGGCAGCCGTCCGGGATGACACCCGACAAAAACCCGGTGCGAAGCCCCTTTCATAAAACACACTTTTCAGAAGGAACAGTTGCCATGCCGAGTCGCTCAATGGATCCCGCAGCCGCACTGGTGCCCGTGGTGGTGGAGCAAACTGCTCGCGGCGAGCGCTCTTATGATATTTATTCGCGCCTGCTTAAAGATCGGGTGATCTTCATGACTGGGCCGGTTGAGGATCATATGGCCAACCTGATTGTTGCCCAGATGTTATTCCTGGAGTCCGAAAATCCTGACAAAGACATTCATCTGTACATTAATTCCCCTGGGGGGTCAGTGACAGCAGGTCTGTCTATCTATGACACCATGCAGTTCATCCGACCTGATGTGAGCACCATGTGCATCGGTCAAGCGGCCAGCATGGGTGCCATGCTGCTGGCTGGCGGCGCGGCAGGTAAGCGCCTTGCGCTGCCACACGCACGGATGATGATACATCAACCCAGCGGCGGTGCTCAGGGGCAGGCATCAGACATTGAAATACAAGCCAATGAAATCATAAAGATACGAAAGAAACTTAATGTTCTTTTGGCGGAGCATACTGGGCAAGATGAAGAACGGATTGCACGGGACACGGAGCGGGACAATTTCATGAGCGCGGGCGAAGCCCTCGAGTATGGCCTGATTGATAAAGTAATTGAGCGACGTGTAGATAAAGTAGATAAGGCGGAAAGCAAGGTATAGCGGTCAATTTTCGCTTGCAATCGCGCTCCAATGCCTTAGTTTAAGGCTCATCGAGGCAACCGACAGACGTAATGCTTTGCAGCGCGGTTAGTGTCTAAAAGTCCAGCAGTAACGATCCCTTTTGACCGGGACGTGTTTTGGGTAGTAATCATTTATGTCAGACGACAAATACAGCAAAGGCGAAGACAACGGTAAGCTGTTGTACTGCTCCTTCTGCGGCAAAAGTCAGCACGAAGTCCGAAAACTCATCGCAGGCCCTTCCGTATTCGTCTGCGACGAATGTGTTGACCTCTGCAACGACATCATCCGGGAAGAAATTCAGGAGAAAGACTCCGATTCAGGGGCGCGCAAGCTGCCGATCCCGGAAGAGATCAAGAGTACGTTGGACGAATATGTCATTGGTCAGGATAGCGCCAAGAAGGTGCTTGCGGTGGCGGTCTACAATCACTACAAGCGGCTGAATTACGATAAATCCAGTCAAGACGTGGAGCTCGGTAAGAGCAATATCCTGATGGTCGGCCCGACCGGGACCGGAAAAACCCTGCTGGCAGAGACCCTGGCCCGGCTGCTTGATGTTCCATTCACGATTGCAGATGCCACAACACTGACTGAAGCCGGCTACGTTGGCGAAGACGTTGAAAACATCATTCAGAAACTTCTGCAAAAATGTGACTATGACGTTGAAAAAGCTCAGATTGGCATTGTCTATATTGACGAGATCGACAAGATATCGCGTAAGTCGGACAATCCCTCGATCACCAGAGACGTCTCGGGCGAAGGGGTCCAGCAGGCGCTGCTGAAACTCATTGAAGGCACCGTGGCCTCTGTCCCACCGCAGGGGGGGCGCAAGCATCCTCAACAGGAGTTCTTACAGGTAGATACCGCCAACATTCTGTTCATTTGTGGGGGCGCTTTTGCCGGCTTGGACAAGGTGATCCGGGACAGGTCTCAGAAAAGCGGTATCGGGTTCAGTGCAGAAGTGCGCAGTCAGGACAACGAAGACAACCTCGGAGAAACCCTCAGTGGCGTGGAGCCCGAGGATCTGGTCAAGTACGGATTGATTCCGGAATTTGTCGGTCGTCTGCCTATGATTGCGACCCTTGATGAGCTGGATCTTGACGCGTTGGTTCGGATCATCAAAGAGCCGAAAAACAGTCTCACCAAGCAGTACAGCAAGCTGTTTGAGATGGAGGGGGTCGAGATACAGTTCCGGGATGATGCATTACGGGCGGTAGCGCGCAAGGCCAAGGAAAGGAAAACGGGTGCGAGAGGTCTGCGCTCGATTATGGAAGCCGTCTTGCTGGATACGATGTATAAAATCCCCTCGCTCGAGGCTGTCAGCAAGGTCATCATCGATGAAGCGGTCATTCAGGGCGAGTCTGAGCCACTGCTGATGTATGAGAACGCTGAACCGACCAGCAAATCCGTGGCGGACGAATAATCCCCGGCATCGACTTGATTTCTGGCCCAGCGACTCTATGTCTTAGATAGAACGCCGGCCTATGCCTAACTAACGAGTACCCTATGAGCTTACCCTCTGATTCCGCGAGCAATTCTCAGTACCCCTTACTTCCCCTCAGAGACGTCGTTGTCTATCCTCAAATCGTCCAGCCGCTCTTTGTGGGGCGGCCAAAATCGATTAAAGCGCTTGAGGTGGCGATGGCTAATGACAAGCAGATACTGCTTGTTGCGCAAAAAAACGCCTCAGATGATGAGCCCGGTGCAGATGATCTTTTCAGTATTGGCACGATAGCCACGATACTGCAGTTGATACGCCTGCCGGACGGTACCGTGAAGGTGCTGGTAGAAGGTATTGCGCGGGCGATGATCAAAACTGTGATCCACGATGATGAGTTCTTTAAGGCTGAAACCAAGCAGCTTCAGACTGCTGAGGTGCCAGATAAGGAGTCCGGCCTGCTCATCCGTTCGCTGCTGTCTCAGTTTGATCAGTACGTTCAGCTGAGCAAAAAAATCCCACCCGAGGTTATGACCTCGATTTCCAGCATCGATGAGCCGGGCAGGCTGGTGGATACGATTGCCTCGCATATGTCCCTGCAGC
>Ga0255761_10003941_pt1 | contig 13330 bp, 10 predicted proteins | sample 071ome_29_FD_179961 | JGI IMG/M metagenome (GOLD analysis project Ga0255761, IMG submission 179961) | Coastal salt marsh microbial communities from the Groves Creek Marsh, Skidaway Island, Georgia - 071407BT metaG (version 2) | ecosystem: Environmental > Aquatic > Marine > Intertidal zone >... | reverse complement strand
TATGTTTTTGGCTTTTCACGGACTTACGCACGCGCGCTGGGCTTGGACGAAGCCGAAATAGTCGCTTCGCTCCGCGCTGAGCTGGACAATCAAACCGAGCAACGCCCTCGTTACACGCCTGCGTTTGAGCCTGGTGACCCAGCCAAAGCTCCGCCCAGCGCTGTAGTATGGGCATCGGCTATCGCGGTGCTGCTGCTGGCAGCAGGTAGTTACGCCTTTTACGCCCGGTTTATGGCGCCGGGCGCTGATCCCGCACCTCTGGTCGCTGAAGAAGACAGTGTCACCGGTGCCGACGTCGCGACGCTGTCGGATGCGCAAACGACATCTGGCGCTTTGGTTGATGGTACGGCGCCCGATCAGGTGGTGTTTACCGCCTTGGAAGACGGCATATGGGTTAGCTTTTACGAGGCGGGCGGACGCAGGCTTCAGCAAAAGCTGATGGCAATGGGCGAGAGCTTTGCTGTTCCCGCTGACGCGCGAGACCCGCGAATATGGACTGGCCGGCCTGATGCTTTTGCCGTCACAATCGGCGGGCAAGATGTTGAACCACTGGCGGAAGAACAGGTCATCATTCGCGACATACCGATTACAGCGAACGCCCTTCGTGATCGAATGACGGAAGCGCCGGAACCGGATGCGATAGATAGCGGGGCCGCATCAGAGGCTCCCGAATAAGAGCTTACGCAAGGATTCCCACCATTTTGGCATGCTGTCGGGTCGACAATTGTCGTCCGGATGATGCAAGTTTCGCCTGAGGTTCATCTGCAAACCATTATTTGCAGAACATTGAAGATCGAGGAGCTCTCGAAGTGAAATTGCCCCAATTGAAGAATTTAGCTGGTTTGGCTCTGGCCGGTGCTGTTATTGCGACCACGCCGGTACCTGCGCTGGCGCAGGACGATGTATCAGAAGCGCGTGTGCGCAAGATCGAAGCAGAGATCCGGGCTTTGCAACGCCAGGTGTTTCCGGGCGGGGATGCACGGTTTTTCGAACCAGAGATCAACACGCAGCAAGGCACTCCATCGAATCCATCCAGCGCGACTTCGACCACCGCTGTGACAGACATTCTCGCGCGGCTTGATGCAATCGAAGCGCAAATGCAGCGATTGACGGCAGCCGGTGAAGAGAACCGAAATGCCGTGATGCTGCTTGAGGAACGTTTGGAAGCGCTGGAAGCTGCCAACAATCCGGCACCAGTTGTGGAACCGGCAGCCGAGGAAGCTCCGGCGACGCAGAGCAATCTGTCAGCGATGACCGGCGGCGCATCGACCGTCGAACCAGCGCGGCCAGCACAAACAGCAGAGCCTGCGCCGGCGCAGACCGCGGGACCAAGCGAGGAACGGCTCGCCGGTGTTCAAGAAATCATGAAGCCGCAAACCGACGATGCGGGAGATGATGAATACACCTATGGATTCCGTTTATGGAACGCGGGCTTCTATCCGGAAGCGCAGCAGCAATTGCGCTTGTTCGTAGATCAGCATCCCGATCACTGGCGCGCTACATATGGCCGCAACCTGCTTGGTCGCGCCTATCTGGATGATGGCAAGGCACGCGAGGCCGCGCCTTGGTTCTTGCGCAATTACCAGGTGGACAAGCAGGCAGCACGGGCCGGTGACAGCTTGCTGTTTCTCGCAGACGCGATGATTGCTCTGGAAGATACCAATCGCGCGTGCATCGCGCTCGCCGAATTCGGCGACACCTATCCGGCGCTGGCGAGCGGGCGGCTTCAAGATCAATATGAAGCAAGCCGCCAGAAAGTGACCTGTAATTGATACGGCGTTCGATCCGGAACTGACCCGGCGGTTTCGCGCCGAGGTCGAACGCGCGGGTCTGGGTGATCAACGCTTCGGCTTGGCTGTGTCTGGCGGTCCGGACAGCTTGGCGATGCTGCTTATGGCGCATGCTGTGTATGCGGAGCAATTCGAGGTGGCTACCGTCGATCATGGCCTGCGGGCAGAAGCGAAAAGCGAATGCGCCTTCGTCGAGCAGGTGTGCTCTGAGCGGGATATTGCGTGCGCTGTGCTGACCGTTCAGGTGCCCGAGGGCAACTTGCAGGCTCAAGCGCGTGAAGCACGATACGCAGCGCTTGAGCACTGGGTGAGTGATTGCGGTCTGGCGGCTATCATGACGGCACATCATGCGGACGATCAGGCCGAAACCCTGCTGATGCGGTTGAACCGTGGAAGCGGCGTTGCCGGTTTGGCAGGCGTGCGCCGGGTTAATGAGACCGAAGCAGGAGGGCTGCGCATTGTCCGGCCCTTGATTGGCTTTCGTCGAGCAGAGCTGGAAAGCGTGGTCTCGGCAGCCGGGCTGCACGCGGTAGAAGATCCATCAAACCAGAATGATCGTTTCGACAGAGTGCGGATCCGGCAGGCGCTGGCTGACGCCGACTGGCTTGACCCGTTGGCGATTGCGCAATCCGCGCAACATCTGGCCGATGCGGATGAAGCTCTGGATTATGAGGTTCAGCGGTTCTGGGAACAGAATGCACAGCGCACACGCAATGCTATCCGGCTACCATTACACCCGATGCGTGAGACGAGACTGCGTCTGATGACCCGCGCCATCAAGGAGCTGGGCGGTGACCCACGGGGTAGCGACATTGCCAGTCTCGACGACAAATTCTCCAATCAACGCAAGGGCAATGTGGCGGGCGTGATGGTCGAGTTACGGTATGAGGATGACGGACAGTTCCTCAACTTTTCACCCGAGCCGCCGCGTCGATCCTAGACTCAGCCGTGCGCGCCGAACACGTTTGCAATAGCGGTAGATAGCCTCAAACAGAGCCCGTATGCGCGCTCGATCGGATCGATATAGTCGCGCGCGATATTGGCGTAGCTTTCGCCGGTGCTGTCGGGATAGTCGCTGGGGGCATCGACCGCGAAATCGGTCATCCGCGGGAAGTGCGTTGGGAAGGCCCGGCGCATTTCCGCCAAAGCATCGTCGACGCGCAGCGAGAATACCATCTCCAACACATCATCGCGGCTGATATCGTTTGCCCGGCTGAAAACCGGCACCGATACAGCGCGCAGGAACATATGCTGCAGCAACGCCAAACGCAGCGCTTGTGCAGCGCCGATCGTGCGGCGGATATTCTCACGATCCTCTAACGGATTCTCGTCCGGGATCAGATCGAGCAGGCGATGCAGCTTCAGCGCATCAACCCGCAGCCGCGATGCCAGCCGGCGATACACGCCCGCACGGTCATCCTTGGTCAGATACTCTGCCAGCGCCTCACAGGCATCGGACAGGTGGCCTTCTATGCCGCGATAAGGGCGGCTGGCCCAATAAGCGCTGTTGAACAGCTCGCCATGCGCAGCAACCGTCTTGATGCTTGCCAGCGCGTTGGAGCTTCGCGCCAGCCGGATCAGCTGGCGCCCGCGCTCGCTTTCCATGATCAGCGCTGCAAGCTCTTCATAATTGCCATCTGCCGCGCTGCCGATGCCGGAAATGATATTCACCGGATAGCCCAGCTGCTGCAGGATCGCGTTGTGCGGAATGGCGCGGATCTGGCGCAGGCTCATCTCGCGGTCAGCGCGAATATCGCTCTGGCGGCGGGAAACGCGGCTGCCGGTGGAATTCAGTAGCCCAAGGCCAAAGGCCGTCAGCGCGCGCGAATAGGTCTGGCTTTCCAGATGCTCGTGCTGATGGCGGCGAATTGCGCGATAAAAGTCCAAGCTGAGATCAGTGCGCCGATAAAACGGATCAGCCGGCGCATCTGGATCAGTATGGGCAGGTTGCAAATCGGCAATCCGGGTCAGTGTTGCGCGCGCCAGCTCTGGCGTTGCGAAGAACATATAGCCGTCGCCGCCCTGGAAGCTGACTTCAGGCTCAAGCTTGATTCCTGCGCGCACGAAACGTCGCTTGGCCCACGGGCTTAGCGGCCAGGTCAGACGGTCTTCGAAACTGTCCGGATGCGCTCCGCGGCCCATGCTCTCGCCGTGAGTGTTGAAGATCAGCGCTGCAACATCGTTCAGACCATTCTTGTCCATCGCTTCGCTCAGGCGACCCTGCAGCCGCTCGATCGCCAGACTGGCGGGCAATTGCCCGACAAACCGTCCCGCATCGGAGAAGCCCGTTTGGATTGCCAGCCGGCCACGTTTGCGCACGTAGTCTTGATAGATTTCTTCGCGGCACAGGGCATCCAGGAAACGCCCACCGTGCTCAAGCGCGCCCTCTGTCTCGAACAAGGGGGAGACATCAACCTTGTCCTCGATCCCGAACAGCTTGGCGAAATAGAGCGCCGCCAGAATCGTGGAGGGCTGCTCGCATTCCGCAATCAGCATGCGGATCGGTGCGTCCCCATCGATATGCTCGATGATCTGCGCCATCGCGATGAATTGGCGGATCGCGGTCGAGCTCTCGATCGCCAGTGCGGCAAAGTTGGTCCGCAGCGGCTTAACCCGGGCAAGAATGTCGCGCAGCGCCACCATGGCGCTTTTGCTGGCCAGGTCGAGCGTGTTGTCCGGGTCAATCCGGCGACGGATCGCATTGTGGAGCTGGCTTGAATTTACCCGGAAATGGATCCAGCCCATGCCAAGTCCGTCGGCACGCATCCCTGCAGCAAGCGTTTTGAGCTGCACTGCGCGCGCCACGTCAGCACCGGCCGCTTCTTCTTCCAGCGATGTGATGACCGGCGCTAGGCTGAGCAGTTTGTGCGGATGATCCGCTGTCAGCGTGTTTGCCGCTTTCGCCAATGCCTCGGGCTCGCTCAAGTCTTCCGCGAAATCGGCAGCTCTCGCTTCAGCATAGGCGCGGGCAGGGCGCAGTGTCTCAAGGAGCGCGTGCTGCTCGTCGATAGCTTCAAGAGATGCTGTATAGCGCTGTAATCGCGCAACTTTTTGAGAAAAGCGGAAGCCGATCGAATCGAACCATTTGATGTCGGTTCGTCCGTCCATGTCGTAACCGACCCAGCTCGCAAAACGGAAAGGCAGCGGCGCAAAGTCGTGCCACTGGTCGGGAAACCTGTCTGCGGCTTGCTCTAGCACTTGACCAACAATGGCATCGCGCGCATCCTGCGCATTGGCAATCGCGCGCATGGCGCGACCATGTTCGTATTCCAGTGTCACTGCTGGGCGGTCGGCATTGGCGGCACAGGCGTTCGCGCCGATATCTTCTTCGCTGCTCGCAGCATCGGCAACCGCTGCCGATTGCGCCGGCGTTAGAAGAAAGGTTGGATGGGCGGTGAACACCGCGTGCAGTTGCGGGCGTTCCCAGCGCGCACGGAAGGCGTCGAAATCTTCTTCCGTCAGCGCGGCCGCCAGCGCGGCATGGTTCTTTGCTGGCGAAACCGGTGCGACCAATCGCCGCAAGCGCTTGGCGCGGCTTTGCATGCTCTGGCATTCCAGTTCCGCGACCAGCGCCTCGATCGCATCAAGATTGATCTCGCTCGATTCAAGTTTGCGAGAGAGATCAAGGCCCAGCTGAAAGACAGGATTGAACAGTGGCGTCTCTCGCGTACGCGCATGGAGGCCGCTCAGATGTTCAAGAAGATCGCTGACATTCTTCATGAACCAAGCTGCGCCGCATCGCGGGCGAGCGTTTCAATCATGGCCTTGTCCGGCACGCCGCGCGGCGAAACCCAGCTGCCGCCCACACACAGCACAGCGTCATGGGCAAGCCATTCTGCCGCATTGTCTGGCCCGATCCCGCCTGTTGGGCAGAATTTTACATGGCCGAATGGCGCGGACAGCGCCTTTAACGCGGGCAAGCCACCCGCCGCCATAGCGGGAAAGAATTTGAAATGCCTCAGGCCCAGATCCAGCCCGCGCATGATATCGCTGGCGTCCGCTGTTCCGGGCAGGAAGGCGACTTGCGAAGCGATTGCTGCGCGTGCAAGTGGTTCTGTGAGTCCGGGCGAGACGATGAATTCCGCGCCTGCTTCCAGCGCGTCTTCCAATTCGTCTGCATTCGTCACAGTACCCGCGCCCACTACCGCACCCGGCACTTGCTTCATTGCCTTGATCGCATCGAGTGCCACAGGGGTACGCAAGGTGACTTCAAGCGCGCGCAGTCCGCCCGCGACCAGTGCTTCGGCCAACGGCACAGCATGTTCTAGCTCGTCGATCACGATCACGGGCACAACAGGTGCCAAGCGCATGACGCTTTCCACGTCCATCATTTCAAATGTTCCCTTGCAAATGCCGCTGCCGCGCCGAACAGGCCGGGTTGCGGGTGAACAATCAGTTTAACAGGCATGTTCGCCATCATTCCGGCAAAGCGCCCTTTGGCGGCAAAACGGTCAGCAAAGCCCGACGCGAGCAGTGTGTCGCGGATGCGATAGCCGAGGCCGCCCGCGATCACGACGCCACTGGCGCCTTGGACCAATGCGATGTCACCTGCGACCGAGCCCAAAGCCAGGCAGAAGCGATCCACAGCCGCCGATGCTAAGCTGTCTTTGTTTGTCGTGCCACGTGTCCAGATCGCGCGGTCATCAAGGTCGGGATCGATCGAGCGGTGCTCCAAGGCGGCAAGCGTCTGATAAATTTCGACAATTGCAGGGCCCGATACGACGCGTTCGTCAGACACGCGATTGTGCCGCTTGCGCAGCCGCGCGAGGATGGCGTCTTCAATGCTGTCGAGCGGGGCATAGTCGCCGTGCCCACCTTCGGTGGCTTGGACGCGGTAGCTTCCGTCTTCATCGCGGTAGAAGTGCGCCACGCCAAGCCCGGTGCCGGGGCCGACAACGCTAATGGTTCCGGAAGCAGGCAGATCCTCTTCGGGTCCCGCCAGATGCAGGAATTGTTCGTTCGGTGCGCGTGCTGCAGCGTGCGCAACAGCAGCAAAATCATTCACGATAGTGAAATGCGTGCAGCCCAGCTTTTCCTCGATCAATGGCGGGCGGATGATCCACGGGTTGTTGGTGAACCGGATCAGATCGTGCTTTACCGGCCCGGCGACAGCCATAGTGACAGCAGACGGGAGCGAGCCACCCTTGCGTTTGCGGAAATCCTCCCATGCAGTCTGAAAGCTCGCATGATCACTGGTGTTTAGTGTTTCGGGCTCGTCCAGCGTAATCGCGCCATCGGCGGCGATCTGAGCCAAGGCAAAGCGCGCGTGTGTGCCGCCGATATCGACGGTAACGATCTCGGTTACGCCGCCGCTCATCAAAGCCCCGCTGTTTTCAGCATCGCGCTGCCGCCTTGCTCCGCGCCGTCTGCCAGATTGCGGAACATGGCGAAAAGCTCACGTCCTGCGCCCACGTCCGGCGCTGGATCGGCCACGGGTGCCCGGCTGTCGAGATCGGCGGTGGTCGAGAGCTCGCCGGTCGTTGCGCATACACGCACAATGTCTCCATCGCGCAGTTTGGCCAGCGGTCCGCCGCCGAGCGCTTCGGGTGTGACATGAATCGCGGCGGGGACCTTGCCCGATGCGCCCGACATGCGGCCATCAGTCACCAGCGCAACGCGGTACCCGCGATCCTGCAAGACGCCGAGCGGCGGCGTCAGGCTGTGCAATTCGGGCATGCCATTGGCGCGCGGTCCCTGGAAACGGACCACGACCACAACATCCTTGTCCAGCTCGCCCGCTTTGAACGCCGCTGCGACAGAAGGCTGATCTTCGAATACGCGGCACGGTGCCTCGACAGTGTAGCGTTCTTTGGCAACTGCGGAGGACTTGAAACAGCCGCGGCCCAGATTGCCTTGTACCAGCCGCATGCCGCCATCGGCCTGAAACGGATCGCTGGCGGGTTTGAGCATGGTTTCATCGCCGCTTGACCCGACCTCGCGCCAGACGAGCTCGTCATTCTCGTCGAGGCCTGGTTCTTTACCGTATGTCGAAAGATCGCCATCCCACACGGTCAGGATGTCGCGGTGCGCCAGACCTGCGTCGAGCAATTCGCGGATCACATATCCCATCCCGCCTGCGGCATGGAAATGATTCACATCGCCTTCGCCATTGGGATAGACGCGCGCGATCAGCGGCACGACGCTGGAAAGCTCGCTGAGATCATTCCAATCGAATTGAACGCCCGCTGCACGAGCCATTGCGGGGATGTGGATCGCGTGGTTGGTTGATCCGCCGGTGGCGAGCAGGCCGACGGCAGCGTTGATGATCGCTTTTTCGTCAACCATCTTTGCCATCTTGCGTTCACGCGTCCCGGCTAGCTCGACCAAGCGATGCACCGCGGCGCGATCCAGCGCTTGGCGCAATTTTGTGCCGGGCTGGATGAAGGCGCTGCCGGGGATGTGCATCCCCATCATCTCCATCATCATCTGGTTCGAATTAGCGGTGCCGAAGAAGGTACAAGTACCGGGCGAATGATAGCTGGCGCTTTCGCTTTCGAGCAGTTCGGCGCGGGTCGCCTTGCCTTCTGCATAAAGCTGGCGGACGCGCTGTTTTTCCTTGTTGGCAATCCCGCTGGGCATCGGGCCAGATGGCACGAAAACGGCGGGCAAATGGCCGAAACGCAGCGCACCTATCATCAGGCCGGGCACGATCTTGTCGCAAATGCCCAGCAGCGCCACGCCCGAATACATTTGATGGCTCAACGCGACACCGGTCGACAGCGCGATCACATCACGGCTGAAGAGCGAGAGTTCCATCCCGTCCTCGCCCTGTGTCACGCCGTCACACATGGCAGGCGTGCCGCCTGCCACTTGCGCGGTAGCGCCAACTTCACGGGCGTAGACCTTCAGTCGTTCAGGATAGCGGCTATAGGGCTGATGCGCGGACAGCATATCGTTGTAAGCGCTCACGATGCCGATATTGGGGCTCGTACCTTGGCGGAGCGTCTCCTGATCTTCGACCGCACCGGCAAAAGCGTGCGCGAGATTCGAACAGGATACCGCATTCATATCGGGCATGCGGTCCGCTTCGCGATCCATCAGATCCAGGTAGGACTGACGGCTATCGCGCGACTTTTCGATCACGCGCGCGGTCACTTTGGCAATAGTTGAGTTCAATTCACTCATGCCAGCTTACTCCGTCACGTTCTGTCAGCGCTATGGCGGCGCTTGGGCCCCAACTGCCCGCTGTATAGGTTTTCGGTGTTTGCCCGCTCGATTGCCAAACCTCGCGAATGGCATCGATCCACTGCCACTGCGCCTCTACCTCGTCACGACGAACGAATAGCGTCTGATCACCTTCGATCAGATCCAGCAGCAGCCGTTCGTAGGCGATCCGGCGGTGTTGCCCTACAAAGGCATCAGGCATGGCAATGTCCAAAGGAACCTGGCGAAGTCGAATGCCTTCGCGGTCAAGCCCGGGCACTTTGGTCATAAGTGACAAAGTGACATTCTCTTCCGGCTGGATTCCGATCACCAGCCGGTTGGGCTGCATCGTCGCGCCTTTGCCAGCAAAGATCGAATGCGGCACGCAGCGAAATTGAACTACGATTTCGGTCACACGCTCAGGCAGGCGTTTGCCGGTACGCAGGTAAAACGGCACGCCTTTCCAGCGCCAATTGTCGACATGGCCCTTTATCGCAACGAATGTCTCGGTGCCGGAATCCTTGCCGAGTTCGTCATCATAGCCCGGCACGGCTTCGCCACTGATTGCGCCAGCGCGATATTGTCCGGTTACAGTATCTCCGACTGCAACTTTTCGGAGGGCACGCAGGACTTTGACCTTCTCGTCGCGCACGGCAGTTGCGTCAAAGTCGCTGGGCGGCTCCATCGCTACCAATGCAAGCAATTGCAGCATGTGGTTCTGCACCATGTCGCGCAGTGCGCCACTGTCGTCATAATAGCCGACGCGCGATTCCAGACCGATAGTCTCAGCGACAGTGATCTGGACGTGGTCAATATGCGCTGCATTCCAGATCGGTTCGAACATGAGGTTCGCAAACCTCAGCGCGAGCAGGTTCTGGACCGTCTCCTTGCCTAAATAGTGGTCGATCCGGAAAATCCGGTCCTCCGGAAATGCGGCCGCGACTGCATCATTGATCTCGCAGCTTGAACCAAGGTCGGTGCCAAGCGGTTTTTCCAGGCACATGCGCACGTTTGCGCCGTCGAGCCCGGCATGCTGCAAGCCTTTTATGGTCGGTTCAAACAGACTGGGTGCTGTCGACAGGAAGATTGCCAGGCCTTGCTTGGGCTCACCGACCTTTTCCGCCAGTTCCTTGAACCCATCCAGCGAAGTTGCATCAAGCGGTTGATAGCTGAGTCGGTTCAGGAATTCTGCCATTCCGCCGCGTCGCTCGGCGGGCATATACTTTTCCAAAGCTTCGCGGGCGAAGTCGCGGAATTCCGCATCGGACATTTCAGACCGAGCTGTGCCAATGATCTTCAAATCAGGAGCGATCAGGCCGTCAGCATGCAGCGCGCTGAGCGAAGGCAAAAGCATACGCTGCGCGAGGTCACCTGTGGCCCCGAACAGCAAGATTCGGTCAGCGGTAAACTGTTCGCTGCCTGTCGAAGACACTTCCATCTAAACGCTTCTCCCACGGATGGTCTCACCACCATCTAGCGCACCGCACAATTCTCGGCCATAGCATCGCATAGCTATGCACGGACCGTAACAAGAATTTCGGCCATGAAAGGGAGAGAAATGGACGCGACCCGCAAGCCTATGCGCGTCACAAGTTTTGATGTGGCTGAAAAGGCTGGCGTCAGCCAGTCGACAGTTTCGCGCGCATTGTCTGGTTCCGCGGTTATTACAGAGGCAACGCGAACCCGCGTTCTCGAAGCCGCAAGCGAACTGGGCTATTTCGTTGACGAACGCGCAGCGCGACTGCGGCGCGGGCATACAGGCACGTTGGCGACAGTTGTGATATCAAAGCCGGGCGGCGGTGCGCGCGATGTCAATCCGTTCTCCTACGCCTTGCTGGGGGGCATCTGCGCAGCTGCCGCGGATCGCGGGCTGGAAGTCCTGGTCTCTCTGCAAGCCGACGAAGACAAGCTGTTCGGCCACTATGTCGAACGCGGGCAGGCAGAAGGGCTGATCGTGATCGGCACCACCGCAAATCGCGCAGCTTGGGACTATTTCCGCAAAGTGGGCGAGACGAGCCAGCCGATCGCCTATTGGGGCTCGCCCTTGGGTGATCTCGACTGGGTCAGTTCGGACAATGATGCTGGTGCGCGGCTGGCAGCTGACCACCTTGTGCAGCGCGGGTGCAAGAATCTCGTGTGCATCGGGTCGCACGATTCGGTTCAGCGCCAGTTTGCCGAACGCACGGACAGTTTTCTCGATCAAGCCAGGAAGCTCGGCAAATCTGCGGAACTGATTGAAATCGAACATGGTCGGGAACGCCGCGAACAGGGGCGCCTTGCGGCCAAAGCGCTGATCGACAGTGGCAAGGCGTTTAACGGCGTGTTCGCCGTGTGTGACGCCATTGCGTTTGGAGTTCTGGAAGCATTTCAGGCCGCAGGAATCGAAATGCCGGGCAAGGTCAAAGTCGTTGGTTTCGACGGGATCCCTGCTGGCGAGCTCTCAAATCCGCCTCTTACGACCATTGAGCCCGATCTTGATCAGGCGGGTCGCTTGCTGGTTGAAGCGGTGACAGCTGGTGAAGAGGTAGAACATCCCAGCATACGGCGTGTACGGGTGCGCTTGCTGGAGCGGGCAAGTAGTTAGGGCAGCCCTTTTAGGCTAGGCAATCACCCCGAACAGATCGTGCGCGTCGGCATCTTCGATTTCGACCTGTACAATGTCACCTGACTTGAGCGTCGCCGCGACATTGCGGAGATAAACCGCACCATCGATTTCTGGCGCATCGGCCTGTGATCTGCCGGCTGCGCCGATGTCGCCATCTTCGTCTGGCTCGCCCACCTCATCGATGATCACGGGCAAGGTCTTGCCGATCTTTGCCTGAAGTTTAGCCGCGCTGATCTGCTCGGTCACTTCCATCACGCGGGCATAGCGCTCTTCCTTGACCTCCTCAGGCACGTGATCGGGCAGCGCATTGGCCTGCGCACCTTCGACCGGCTCGAAACGGAACGCGCCAACGCGGTCGAGCTGAGCCTCCTCCAGCCAATCGAGCAGATACTGGAAATCTTCTTCGGTCTCGCCCGGAAAGCCGACGACGAAGCTCGAACGCACGGCGATATCGGGGCAGATTTCGCGCCAACCCTTCAGCCGCTCAAGCACCTTTGCTTCGTTCGCGGGGCGCTTCATTGCCTTGAGCACTTTGGGCGAAGCGTGCTGGAAAGGGATGTCGAGGTATGTCGTAAGCAAGCCTTCCGCCATCAGCGGGATCACCGCATCGACATGCGGGTATGGATAGACATAGTGGAGGCGCACCCACGGCTGTTCGCCATCCGGTGTTTTGAGTTGCCCCAGTTCACGCGCCAGATCGGTCATATGCGCGCGCACTTCGCGGCCCTTCCACGTCCGGGCCTCATGTCGTGTATCGACACCGTAGGCAGACGTATCCTGGCTGATCACCAGCAGTTCTTTCGTGCCCGCCGCCACCAGTTTTTCTGCTTCGCGCAGGACAGCATCAACCGGCCGACTAGCGAGTTTTCCGCGCAAGTCCGGGATAATGCAGAATGCACAGGAGTGATTGCAGCCTTCGCTGATCTTCAGATAGCTATAGTGACGCGGAGTGAGTTTTACATCCGGCTGCGGGATGAGGTCTACAAATGGGCCTTGGCTTGGTGGCGCATGCTTATGCACTGCTTCCACGACCTGTTCGTATTGATGCGCGCCAGTTACGGCCAGAACTTGCGGGTGAGTAGCGCGGATCGCGTCAGCTTTTTCGCCCATACATCCTGTCACAATCACACGGCCATTTTCAGCGATCGCTTCGCCAATCGCGGCCAGGCTTTCTTCCTTGGCGGAATCGAGAAAGCCGCAAGTGTTGACCAGCACCACGTCAGCCCCGGTATAATCCGGGCTCATCGCATAACCATCGGCGCGCAGGCGCGTGAGAATACGTTCGGAATCGACCAGCGCCTTTGGGCAGCCGAGTGAGATCATGCCAACTTTCTTGGCTTCAGGTAATTGCGTGGCAGTTTTGTTCATAGTTGGCGCGCCCACTACACGAGCGCGCGCAAATGCGCTAGCCAGTCTCTATCGGACCGGATTTCGGGGAGGATGTTATGGATCTGTTTGCCGTCAATTGGATTGGTGTTTTTCTCGCAGCCTTGGCAGGGTTTGTTGTTGGCGGGATATGGTATGGCCCGGTCATGGGCAAAAGTGGATGGGCGCGGTTGGCCTGACCGAAGAACAGATCAAGGAAGGCAATATGCCGCTGATCTATGGCGGTGCGTTCCTGTTCTCGCTGCTCGCCAGCTGGACGTTGGCACACACTTTTCAAAGCTATGCTGATGTCGGCGCTGATTTGTCAGTTGTCGCAAAGATCATGACAGCATTCGGTGCGGCGCTGGGGTTCATTGTCCCGGCTATCGGCACGAATTATCTCTTCAGCCAGAAAAGCAAAGGGCTG
>Ga0255761_10003936_pt1 | contig 13336 bp, 21 predicted proteins | sample 071ome_29_FD_179961 | JGI IMG/M metagenome (GOLD analysis project Ga0255761, IMG submission 179961) | Coastal salt marsh microbial communities from the Groves Creek Marsh, Skidaway Island, Georgia - 071407BT metaG (version 2) | ecosystem: Environmental > Aquatic > Marine > Intertidal zone >... | reverse complement strand
CCTCCATGCGACTAGACCCCAAGCCCCAGGTGACCCCGGCGAGACACAAATAAGTTAAAAAAAGAATTATATTAGGTTATTACATTTTGGCTATCATTAGCCTATTACTCGTCGTCCGAGTCCCCGAAGAGCTGTGGCATGCCCATGGCGTCATCAAGCTCGATGCTGGCGCGCACAAGTTCACGAAATGCTTTTTCATAGGCGATTTCTCTGGACGTTTTGTACTCTTCGAGCCACATATCGATGCCCTCCTCCGCGCACTGGGGGCAACCACCGTAGTACCCCTCGCCATCAAGGACACGTTCAAACACGGTCCTCCAGATCTCGTGCCCACAGATGAGCTTCACGGGTTGGCCGCGTGGGGTGTAGCATCCCTCCCCGGGTTTGAGCATCAACCTACGCGCGGCGCATCGCCAGCGTGCCAGTAGCCATCTCCTACGTGCCTGGACAGGGTCGCGGGGGTCGTAATTGCACATGTTGATTTGCGATCAGTTGTAAATCGTGACCTTCCACGATCACCTTTATCACCTGAATAAAAATTAGTCCATGACGCTTGACTTTTCTTTTTCCACGTGGATTCATGATGGGGCATGACGCGTCCCTTCACCTCTCCACCACACCATCGAGTGGGATCACATCCTCGTAGTTGTCACTCCCCTCCACCCTGAACTTTTGGTACTTCACCTGGTATATGTGACCGTTACCTATCACGCTGCCCAATTTTTTAGTTTCTTTTTTCCACAGATAGTCAGCCAGTGTGGGAGATTCCAACTTCACGAGAGAGTATGATGACTTATTCTTCCATGAAAGTTCTGAAAATTTATTGGGACGCATCTTCAGCCACACCATGGCACTGGCACCCATCTCAGGTTTCCACTGCTTGTAGTCACCGGTGAACAATCCCTGAACCTCCAAGTCCAGACCAAGACGGCCGCCGGCGTCCTCCACGATCGTGGTGGTGTCACCGTCACCGATGAATGTCACGTGACATGGATTTCTCTTACTGATCCTCATAACCGTTCCAGGGTTCACTGTGTTTAATAGTTTTCCATGGAGTTGGCACCGACCACCACACTCCACGAATCCTGGTTTAAGGCACGGTGACCCCGTGGTTTTGGTCACCCACCCACATGGTGAATTGGTCACCGTGTACGATTTATTCTTCTTCATCCGAGATCTCAGTTCTGAAAATTGTTTTTTTATTTCATCGAACCTGGAGAGTACTTCACCCTTGGTGGTGCACCCAGCAAAGTGGTCCATCCTGGAATGTCACTGGAATCACAAGTTTAATATACTCCGTTTTTTGAGTTTTTCAGGGGGTATATTTGTTGGGTGGTGAAACTAATTTTTTTTTCGATCCCAGGGGTTCGTGGATCTCCACCCACCATGGATGTGAGTTTGGGGGTGGTGAAAATATACTCCGTTTTTTGAGATTTTCAGGGGGTATATTTGTTGGGTGGTGAAACTAATTTTATTTTTTTGAGGAGTGAAAGTCCCCCGGGGTCCGCCACCATGGGGAGTGAGTTTGACGTTCCGTGAAATATACTCCGTTTTTTGGCGATTTCGGGAGTATATTTCACCGAGTGATTTTATGAAAGTACCAATATATTAGTTACTAGGTGGGATGGGTGAGTAAGGACGCCACCACCCAGCGCGCAAGGGTGTCCGTTGGGGTGGCTCCTCCACGTCCGAGTCCGAATCCGATTCCACGACCTCCTCCTCCAAGTCCGAGTCCGTGTCCCCGTCCACCTCCCGCCCGTACCCCAGCTCCCTTAGGCGGTCCGCGAGGCGGTCCCGTTGATCCGTCACGAGATCCAAAATTCCTCTGTACCATTCGACGCTCCCGGCGGGGCAGGGGTTGGCAGCGGTGGCGACGGCGACGGGTATCGCGGGCGGGGCAGGGGTTGGCAGCGGTGGCGGCGCGTGCCTGCAGAAGGGACACCTGGCGTCCCGCATCCGCTCGCTGCACCGCCTACAAATCACGTGGGCGCAATCCATGACTGTGGCATCCGCGTGGGTGAATTTTTCCAGGCAGATCCCACACTCCGGCTCCTGGTCGCCGAGCGAGGCCAGCACAAGTCTACGAACGTTCGCGTGAACCATTTTTTCGTTCGTGCCCCTAAGGGAGATTTTCCGAACCTGAATGATTTTTAATGGTTATATTTAGTTACTAGGGTGGTAGCGCCGGTTGTTGCGCTGGTGGCCGATCTCGCCACAGAGGGTGCAGCGGCAGGGTCCGCGGCGGCGGGGGGCCGGGGTCGGTGGTGCCGTTTCAGCACGCTGGACCACCTCGCGGACCTCCACGTCCGAGTCCGAGTCCGAGTCCGAGTCGCTGCCGAAAATTCTCTCCAAGTCCCGGAGAGGCTGGACGAATTCCGCCATTTCCTCATCCTCGGGCTCGTCCGGGAAGAGGACCCTGGCGGCCGTGCGGGTCGGTGGCTGAGGCGCGTCCGGTGCGGTGACCCGGGTTTCCCACTCGGCCGGTGGCGGATCGGGGCTGAACCTGGGCGTCGGCGAAAAGTCCCGGGGCCTGCTTGGCGAGTAGGGTGGCGAGACCGGGGTGTAGACCGGGCGCTGGCGGGCGGATCGGGCATTCCTGAGGCGGTGCTCGAGGTAGTCCCGTTCACGCTCCAGGAAGGTCACCTCGCTGTTGAGCATGGCGACGTCCCGCCTGAGTACGGTGATCTCGTGGTTTGTCTCGCGTGGGGTCCGCGGTTTCGGCGCGAACTTGTGGCGGCAGAAGGGGCACTCCTTTTTCCTAAGCTGCTGGAAGCACCCCTTGCAGGTGACGTGGCAGCACTCCATGACCGTGGCATCGGCGTGGGTGAAGTTTTCCAGGCAGATGCCACACTCCGGCGTTTGGCTGTCAAGGGACTTGAGGACAAGCCTGCGGACGTTCGCGTGAACCATTTTGTAACTTGGACATCCTGCGGAAGTCGGCGAACCTGAATTATTTTTAGTGGTTTAGGGCTTAAGGGACACGACATTCCCTGCGTTTCAGACGCGGATCACTATGAAGCACATACACATTAGAAATTAATCCCTCCACGTTGATGGCAGGTGACCAGTCAAATACATTGTAACAAAATGGCTTGTCATTTATTAGTATTTTTGGTGGCGAATATGGATGATCTTCATGAAATTTGATTTGAAATTTGGCGTCATCATCGAACTTCCCATTCCAGGTGAATATGTCATCTTCAACATGCTCTATGGTGCAGAAGTCCATGGGGTTGTCTTGAATGAATTTGAACTCGTTTTGGAGGCGACGCGTTGCCATTTAATCATCATGTCTTTTATTTCTTTAATATTCATAAGTAAGATGACCACTTTTGTCAAAAAGTTACAGAAGTCTGGGTTTTCAATAGATGAAATGGGGTTTTTGGACCTAGATAGAAGCATGCTAGGTGATTGGAAAATTATTAATGAAGGTAATTATGGCATTATTTTGAGTTCTGGAGACAAGATTTTAAAAGTTCAGAAAGACATTTTAGAAAATAGCAGAATTAATAATAGAAATGTCAAAGAATTTTTGAGAGAGGTGCGAATGCAGCGGATGGTTTACAACTGCACAAAGAGGTATCGCTCTCTCACTCCCAAGATATTCGCCTACGGCAAGAATTGGGTTTTGATGAAAAATGTACCTGGCAAAAGCATCTGGGACTGGTACACATCAAACAGAAAGGGTGTTTTTCAAAAAGCCATGAGGGCATACATCAAGGCGTTACAGACGATTCATCGGAAGTGTGGGATCGGTCACTTTGACGCGCATGGAAATAACGCGATGTATGACGATAAGACTGATACTATAAAAATTATTGATTGGGGATTTGCCTCTCCGGTTAGTCAAAACAATCTGACCAAGGAGGGTCTGTTGAAACGTTACAAAGAGGTTCTCACTAACAGATTGGGAATGGGGTGGGAGCGTCGAGATGTCAATTGGGTGACAAAGATGAAAGGCAGTCCACTCGGACAATATGCCATCGAGGTGGTGCCCTACAACGCGCGTTTCAAAGGTCTCAAACCCAAGGAGAACATAGTTGACTTCATGCAGATGATTTTGAATAGTTCAAACAACTTTCCCATACCACCACCCATGACCCGCCAGGAGTTCCTGAAGAGTTTGTTTACTCCGAAATATAATAGTGCCAGTAGGTAAGTATGTTCCTTCTCGCATTCCTGGCTCTGAACGCACTTTTCTGGGGTCTGTTCCCCCACGCGACCCACTGCGCTCTGGTGGCGACGCTTGCTCCCGGCGTCACGTGTCCGCCTCACTGGATACACCTGACGATGGGAGTATTCTTCTACCTCGCGTCGATCTACGTGGCTCAACGCGACTATGTCAAATATTTGTTAAAGAGGTAATTTACTTGTTATTGTTCATGAACAACACGAGCGTTGAGATGAACATCGAGCCCGAAACGAGCCACGCGAGGAGTTCGCAGTTGCCCTTGGAGTAGCAGTCCACGGCGTAGGTGGAGAGCACCATGGTCCCGAAGATGGACAGGATGCCGGTGGCAGCCGCGGTGTTGAGCGACTTGGTCATCGCGATCTCGCGGACGAGGAGCAGGAGACCGGCGAGCAGGGCAAACTTGGCCTGGTCGGAAAGATTATCGAACATCATACGAAGGCGAGACATTTGGTATTTGGTGATATTTTATTCTAGACGCTCATAGGTTCGTTCTTTTCGCGACACGAATTCACGATGATGATCTTACCCTTGAAATTTTTAACCAATCCATCGAGCGTTCTCCTTGCCGCGTTCAACTGCATGTAATCATTTCCCGGCCAGTCGTCATTTCCTTTGGTCACGACAAAATCGGCGATACCACCCTTCCTTGGATTTTGGAATGGAAGACTGAAGACACCCAGATGAGGAAATCTTTCTGGGTCTTGATATTGAAGTTCCAAGTTTTCACACAGATCGCCTGGAATCCTTATATCGACCTGAACGTGGTCAATCTTTTCGCGGTTGAAAACCAGTGTCCTTTCAAGATTGCCACCCAAGAATAGCTCGTCCAGACCCCTTCTGGTGTAGAGGGGATTGAGGAAGTTTCTCCAGTTCTGAGATGCATACAGAAGATGATCCGGGTAAGTCAACAGAATGACAATGGTGTCGCTCGGGACTGTGAAATAACGCTTGTCGAGCATCTGCCTTCCGTGGGCCACGCTGAGAATCACGTCGTTGTCAAGTTTCTCCTGCTTTCCAAGTTTGTAGCGCTCGGCTGTCACGTCAAGTCTAACGCGTTCCTCTGCATACAAAGCATTGGTGGTGAAAGGCTTGCCTTCAAAGTATCTATAACTTTGGCGAAGTTGTCCATCTCGCCTCAGCGAAGAATGTTGGCTCGCCACAATCCATGGACCATCCTTTTTGATGCTTAGTTTTTTGAAACGCTCAATCAAGTTATTGACGTTAATGTTATTATTCACATTCATGGGTGAATTTGATAAAGTAAGTTTACTGAATTTTTTTGATAAGAGGTTGGGTTTCTTGGACGTCTGACGCGTCTTGGTGACTCCCTTGGACTTGATCTTCAGAGCCGAACTCATATTATAATCTACTTAGATAATAACATGGCGATGATTGAACGTGCCGGTTACTACCGGAAGGCATACACGCGTGCAGACGGAACCAAGGTCAAGGGGTCCTATGTGCCTCCAGGGATGATCAAGGATGTCGGCAGGCCCGGCAAGGGGTTCAAGGGACCAGGCGAAGGCATCGGTAAGTTGCGCAAGGGCGGACTGTCTGAGTTCGGCTATGAGGATGTGGTGAGCATGACAGAGCTGGCGCGTCACCGGGCTCTGATGCGGGTACTTCGGGAAGGCAAGGAGACTCCTCTTGCTCTCTTCCGGAAGTTGAACGCACTGATGGTCTACACGCGCACAACGGCGCCCGAGTCCTCCAAGGTCTTCTGCGCGGATCGCAACTGGCTGGCGGACAAGTTCGGTTACAAGGCGAGTCCTTGCCCGAAGTAGACGAAGGTATTCTTTGGGCGCTTGAAGTTTTCGATGCGCTCATCTGGGTAAAGTTTTCCTTCATACCGATCCCAGATATCCCCTTTCAAATACGGGTGATTCAATACATCCACCGCGTTTGGACGATCTTCGGGATTCTTCATGAGCATCCACTTGACGAGTTCTTTTAGTTCTGGTGACTCGATCCAGTTGTAGTTCGGTTCTTTTTTCTTGATATTGTCAATCACATCATTGATGTAATCATTTTCGGTACTGAATGGCATCTGTCCCGAACCCATCAAAAACATGATGACGCCCATGGCCCATACGTCGCTCTTCGGAGTCACACGATAGGGGAAAGTCAGATGTTCTGGCGACATATACTCCAAGGTTCCTATTCGTGACTTGAGTTCGACGCAGGTTCCACGGACCGAGTTGCCAAAGTCAATCATCTTGGTGAGTGCCGTTTCAGACATGTCACTCATCATCAAGTTCTGTGGCTTGACATCCAAGTGAATCACCTCGTTCTCGTGGCACAGAATCAGACACCTGGCGATACCACGAAGGATTGAACGAAGTGTATTTTCGGTATACTTGTCCAGATTATTCACCTTGGTTCCACGAAAAAGAGACATCACCATGTAACTATTATCCCTGTTTTCAAAGTGATCGTAGACGTGTGGAAATCTGATATTGGGTGGAAACGAAGTGAGAATATCCAACTCGTTTATAAATTGTTTTCGGTGTTTCTTCGGAGTGACCTTGCAACAAAACCGATTTCCATGACCATCAACATAATGGTGAACCTTGGAAAATCCACCGGTGGCGATGGGAGTGAGTATCATCTCTGTGGATAAAGGTAGAAACACTCCTTTAATTCACATGGACGGGGACCGCTTCTCTCGTACCGGAATCGAACCAGTAACCTGCCGATGACAGACATGACACTACAGTCGGACGCTCTACCATTGAGCTAACGAGAGACACAAACACTTAGGTAACCATTTCTTTAATTACATATTAGATCTAAGCATGGCATTTTCTTCTTCAAGAAATCTTATACGTTCTTTTAAACTTTCTATTGTTTCTTCGATGTTTGTCAAGAGTTTAACATCACCATATAAATCTTTTACAAACAACACATTAATGTTATGTTGTTTGAATATAGAAACCAATTCATCTTTAGAAGTTACAGATGATGAGAAATCCTTTACGAGAAGAATTATTTCTCTATCGTATTTATTAAAGCGTTTTTTATTTAAAAAATCAACTTGTTGGATCATTTTTCTTAGGACATTTGGATAATCATCACTTAAAATTGGTTTAATTTCTATATAAAAATAATAATTTATTATCAGTGCTTTTTCAATTTTGAAATGTTTCTTTGAAAATTCCTCTTGTTCTTTATGAAATTCATCTCGTAAAGGTTTGTATTTATATTCTTTATGCAACTGATTTTCATAAAACTTATCTGGATATTTAGGTTTTATACAAAAGGGACGTCCAATAAAAGTGCCAACATTAATTTCCACATCCCAATTATTTTCTGCTTCAAATCGTGCTCTACAATAAAATTTATCATCTCCTATAAGTTCGAAATAATTATCAAAATCTGGGATTTTTGAATACTCTTTTATTTTACTAACTTGATTTTTGTGTTTTTGCATTGTATCGTCAGCATTAGGATATAATGTTTTATAAATTTTCATACAATTTTTTTCTTTTAGAAATAGATTTTGAATCTGATTGTGAGCCGGTGTTTTACTATCTTGATTTGTATTTATATTTTGATTAACTACTATATTGTAAATTTTATGTTTTGAAAACCAATCTTGATCCTTTAACCACTCCACATATTTATGATCGCTGATAAGATTGGTTACTGGCTGACCTTTGTATTTACCAAAAGGAACGATGACATCCATCTTTAATAAAAATAATTTATTAGTTTCTTTAATTAATAAGCATCATCATATTCCACAGGTAGGATTCCAAGGGTGACTTTGGGATCTTTCCGGTGTGTCTTTGTATGATTTCATCGTTCCAAAGATGGACGTGCTGGGAATAAACGACCTTGTTGCCGATGCGTTTCTCAAAGTGAAGAATCGGAAGTCGCATGGACGTGAAGATGTGATTGTAGACGAAGTTTGAAAGGTCAGCGATGACCCTATCTCTCCTCACAACGAGATCGTTTGAGCTAAACTCAATCTCGCTGTTATCTGTATTGAATCGGTAGTTCAGTGGGAACTTTTCTTCCATCTCCATCATGCATGCTCTCGTGAAGATGTTGTGAACCAGGTCGGACGGCAAGGTGTCCATGCTACCTTTACCACTCAGTTTCATCAAAGCCTTCTTCACGCATGACATACTCGTGGTACTTCTCCAGGAACTCGATGGAGTATATGTCCCTGAGGAACTGGGTGAGCATAACCAGCTGATACATGATGTAGCCCTTGTCCAGATGGGGTTCCATGGACTGAAGAACTCGAGGTCCTGTTGGTCCAGCACCGTGTCACCTGACTTGACAAAGAACTTGAAGGTGAGCATGTGCTCATTCTCCTGGTAGAGGCGTGAGAACAGTTGACCTTCCAGACCCACGTGGGGCTCGTAGTTCTTCTTCTCATCTTCGACCATTCTAATGATGAGATCCTCGTAGTCCTCGATCGATTTGTCATAGTAGTGTCTAATCATGTCCAAGAACTCCCAGGGATCGCTCTCGACAAGGTCGTTGTCCCACTCGAGGGTGATGACTGCATTGATGCCAAATGTGAAACCTACTTTGTATTTGGGCTTGAAGGGGTTCTCTTTGAGGTCCAAGATGGTGGCCCGCTTGAGAATGTCGCACTGGAGGTCAAGAGGAAGGATGTCCATGGTCGCTTGTTGCTGTTTTTGTAGATGCCCTCTCCTTTAAAAATGGTTCACCTGAATAAATTTTTCAACTTCACTGGGTTTAAAGATAAAAATCAGAAATACTAGCAGAAGGGATGTTCAACGTCCCACCAAGTAAGGGGTTTTCTAATCAACAGCTTGCCAAGGCGATCTCTAGCATGGTTGTGGCAGAGGGGTTGCCCAAGCCAACAGATTGTCCACCAGTACCGAGGCGTTCACCGGAAGAGATACTCGAAGGGATGCGTCGAAAGTATCGGTGGATGAGGGACGTTAAAGAAAAAACTCAATAGTAAGTAAAAAACATGTTATCACTTTGGGCTGTTCCGATTGGAGCCAGAACGTTTCAGAAAAAATACAACGCGAAGCAGATTCCTCACGTGACCTTGCTTGAAAATCTCCAACCTGAAAAAAGGGCTCACGAATTCTTTCCGACCACCATGAATTTGAAGGCGCAGAGCACTGAGATGGTGGTTCGCAAAATGAAGGACAAGTATCAATATGGATGGGTGTTCGAATACGAGGGTGGCGACCTCTTCATGACCTGCCACGAGGCGGACAAGGGTGAAATTCCGGCGATGGACATTAGGAAACTCGACGAGAAAGAACTCAACACGGTCGTGATCTACTCTATCGACGGGATTCTTGTGGATCCTTCTGACTTGGATACCGTGTGGGCATATGATTCGGACGAGGTTTGGTTTTAAACGACAATAGTGTATTTATTGCATCTTCTACCATTTTGATGTATGCAGGTATACCCCTGAGTGCATCAAAGTTGGGTTTCTTCTTGAATTCACCCATTACAAGTTGATTCTATTTTTCTTTCCTGGTAAACCAAGTCCACGCTGCCATTCGCGTCATGGTTTGGTTGAACTTGTCTATGTAACGCGGAAGGGCAGAGAAGATATCAATGTGTTCGTCGATGGTCATATCGTGAGGGGTGAGTCGCAAGTTCCTTAGTACATACTCATCGGAATCTGTTAGGCGACCTAGTGCCCATCTCTTCTTCTCCATGAGATACACAAAGTGACCAACGTTCATTAAACTATAATTCGTGATGAAGTTTTAATGAGGCACCGTCTTCGTCTGGCTCTATCCAGTTCAGACAGGTCATAATCCATGTGGCATTAATCATGAACGTGAACCAGTCTGGTGAAAGCATTTCAATGTCCGGGTGAAAGTCCAAGAATCGTTCCAGGCTCGGGTAGGCGCGGCGTCGTATCCACTCGTCCACCGGAGCCCGATTGAGTTTGAAGACCCTGACAAAGTCGACGGGTTCGCATGTCTCCAAGGCATGAATCAGTGCAAGTTTGAAGCAACTGTGGGGTCGCTTGAAACGTCCATTGAGTTCACGGTGTAGCAGTGCTTTGTTCATTAAAAATAACATACATTCTATTAAAAATGGAAGAAGTTCTCAACTCTCCTGCCAGCCTGAACATCATGAGATCTCTCCATGACAATGGATATGGAAGTCATCACTCTGTGGCAAGTTTGGCATCTACTTGTAGATCAACATGGGAAATGTATCTGGCCAACAAGCACGAACTTACGCGTTACAAGATCCCTAGGGATGAAATAAAGTATATTGACGGAAGGCTCCTACATCCAAGAATGCAACCCAATGGTGGGCATCTAGTGGCATCTCTCGAATACAGCGAGCCTGGTGAACGTGGTTTGATAGTCGTTGTTGATATGCGATCGAATAAAAAAGTTAAATGGTTCAGGAGTTACGAAAGGGGTTTGTATGATATGTGCTGGAGTCCATGTGGACGTTACATAGCAACGGTCGGAGGTGAAAACTTCATGAGAATATTGGACGTTGAAGGCAGCGAACCTAGTAGAATATTGAGAGGAATTGGAGAAGCCGGATGGAGCGTGTCATGGAGTCCATGCGGTAAGTACATTTTGACGGGGTTGCACGACCAATCTATACTATTATGGGACTTTGCAGAGGGACAAATTATTCACAGGATAGATAAACATAACGATGCTTTGATATGTTCTGTCAGTTTTTCACCCGACGGTACGTGTTTCGCTTACTCAAACGAATCGGGTGAGTTATGTGTTTACGACACGAAAACTTTTGAATGCATTCACAGTTTACATGTTCCCGATTATTGGGCTACCAGTATATCGTGGCATCCGAGTCGCGAGCAACTGGCATGTGGGACACTAATTTGGGACCTTAAAACCAATTGTACTCGCGTCACATTATCCGACATAGACGGTTGGGACGTTAAGGTGGCGTGGTCTCCTGACGGCACCATGTTGGCATGCGAGACGTCAAAAGAGATAATCATTTTTGGAGAAAATCAAAAGGTGTTTATTAGACCTAAAAACACGTGGTGGACTTTTCTTGGATGGGAAGAAGACAGTTTATCTGTTTTGATAGTGAACCGATCAAACTGGACAAGAGGAACGTCTAGCATTCAGAGGTTAGTAGTATAGGTCATTTTTCATTCAGGGAGGGGAATCTTCAAACCAAGGGCAGATCACAAAATGCCGACCAAGGGGGACATCAAGCAAGTCGAGGGCTGCACAGACTACCTGGAATTCAACGGCAAGAGGTGGCACAGGTTCCACGAGAACGGCAAGGACGCTGGCATAGGCGTGTGGGGAGAAACGGACGAAGTCGGAAGTCCCGCGCCCCGTTGGTTCTTGCGTCCTAGGGCACGGCGTTCTTGAGATTGTAATACTCCAGCCAGTTATCCGGTGTGATCTTGGTGCCTCCGTCGTATGCCACGGCCAGATTGGCTTCCAATAGGAAGGTCTTGACGTCCACACCGTCTACGTAGATGTCGGCGAGAATCCTGCCATACTTCTCCAATTCGACGTTCCTGAGTTCGACGATCTTGTTGAGGCACTTGCTTCGGATCATGTCCCGGGCCAGTTTGGCGCAGTGTTTCTCGTTGACATTCTTGGTCCTCATCTCGGGGCAGTCGATGCCCTTGGTGCGCACCGAGAAGCGGTAAAGGGGCGAACCTTCAAAGGGCAGGGTGGTGGCGAGGGTCAAGGTATCACCATCATATACCTTAATTACCTTTCCACCGGTGATCGGAGGGACGAACGGGGTCGTATCCTTGTAGGTGACGTTCTCGAGGCTCATTATATTAATACATAGAGATTTTCCAATAGATCCCTTTTGAGCGCATTCATCAGTGTGGTATAAATGAACTTGGCGAACCTTCTGGCACCAAAGCGTTCTTTGTCGACATTCACCAGGAGGGCGTAGACTGCGGAGTCGATGAAGCAGACCAGACTGGCTGTATAGTCCTTAATATCTTCCTGGCAGGTGTGTTGGGAGAACTTTAGGAGCGCCTCGATGACTTCGGACGCGATCCCGATGGACTGCGAGTTGGTCATGCCAAGCATCTCCACACCCATCTTATCGAACTCCGTATCATTCTCCATGATCCACCGATACACGGCATAGAAGACCTCATCGTCGAGGGTTTCCATGGCGTGTCTTAACTCGGGTTGTGTGTAACGGGCAGTGGTCACCATACACATCTCTATATTTGTTAAATATTTTTCCAATAGTTGAAACCATAACTTGATAATATTTCTTCACCGGGCTCTATATCTCTGATTGCCCCGATTCCAACATGCAGATTATTTGGTCTAATTTCTACATATTCGCAGTTTTGTTTTTCTTTTATTTCTTCTAAATATTCTTCTAACATTTTCTTTGAAGAGGCATCATTAATAAAGTGACCGGCGTAGGCCAAGTCATTATCGAATATTCTGCTGGCGCTTATTGAATAAAAATTATCAACAGTCACGATGTATCTGTTACAAGATTTTATATGTTCATCTGGGTTATCATGAAGTTCTAGAAATCTCTGAGAGTACCCTATTGCTGCAAATCCATTACCAGGTTCATACGCCACAATATCTGCTGGATAAAATGTTATGAAATCACCTTTTTTAATTGGCTCCTTTGCAAATAATCCAAGACCGTGTATGTTACTTTCTTTCAACTCGATATGATTTATATTCCCATTGTGACCAAGAATTGTATTCAGACACTTCATTTTTGCCTTATCCACCATGTACTGATTACCGTTTACAGCAGGATATGTTATTGTTTCCAACATAGAATTTCTGTGACATAAGTATTCATCATTCATTTGTGTCAATGCTTCTAAAAATAACATTATATTAACTAATTTTAGTTATCTTTTTAATTACAACATTTCAACGTTCTTGATGTTGTACTTGTCCAAGCGGCGTTTGATGCGCTTTCGGACCATGTCGCGTCCTCGGCGAAGCATAGCCAGATCTGCTTTTTGTTTATCGGACAACTTACCTTTCCTGGATTTGATGTAAGAAAGTTTCAGTAGGGCAAGGTAGGTAAACATCAGTTCGTCCATGAGTTCGCGGAGTTCCGCATCATTTCGGATTGTGGGTGACCTTCTAATATTATTAATTTTATTGATGTTAACTGTAATCGTGCTGTTTTCGGGGAGAGAATTCATACTCACAATGTTTT
>Ga0255761_10003923_pt1 | contig 13373 bp, 18 predicted proteins | sample 071ome_29_FD_179961 | JGI IMG/M metagenome (GOLD analysis project Ga0255761, IMG submission 179961) | Coastal salt marsh microbial communities from the Groves Creek Marsh, Skidaway Island, Georgia - 071407BT metaG (version 2) | ecosystem: Environmental > Aquatic > Marine > Intertidal zone >... | reverse complement strand
CTCGGGGTGGGGCTTCTCCTCCACCGTGGGGACGTTGAGCCCTTCCGCCCAGTCCAGGCGCTTGTCCTGGCCGATGCCCCAGGGGTTCCCCGAGCGCTCCATGCCCCGGAAGGCGTTGTTGAGCTCCTGGGGGAAGCTCCCCTCCATGAGGACCTTGGCCCGGCGCACGTCCAGGATGTGGAGCATGGGCTCGTTGCCCACGGGGCAGACCTCCACGCAGGCCAGGCAGGTGGTGCAGGCCCAGAGGGCCTCCTCGTTCAGGGCGAAGTCCATGAGGGGCCTGGGGCTTTCCTCGCCCTGGGCGAACCGGGGGAGGATCTCGTTCAGCTCGTAGCGCTCGGAGATGAGGATGGCGGCCGGGCTTAGGGCCTTTCCCGTGGCGTAGGCGGGGCAGGCCTCCTGGCAGCGGTTGCACATGATGCAGGCGTAGGCGTCAAGGAGCCGCTTCCAGGAGAGGTCCTCCAGCTTCTCCGCCCCGAACTTCTCCTCCTCCTTCTCAAAGTCCAGGGGCGTGAGGGCCCCCGGAACCTCCTTGCGGAAGGCCAGGTTGATGGGGGCCATGAAGAGGTGGATGTGCTTGGAGCGGGGGAAGTAGGGGAGGAAGAGGAGGATGGAGCCCAGGGCGCCCCACCAGAAGAAGTGCTCGCCGAAGGTGAGGAGGGCGGGGGGAAGGCCGGAAAGCGCCCCGGCGAGGGCGCTCGCCACGGGCTGGAAGGGGTCCGGGCCTTCACCCGCAAGCTGGAAGGCCTTGGAGAGGAGGCGGCTTCCCACGTGGAAGGCGATGAAGGCCCCCACGATGGCCGAGTCCCGGGCGATGCCCGCCCGCGCCTTCTCGTGCAGGGGGACGTTGGGGTTCCAGGTGAAGTCCCTGGGGGCGAGGAGGTAGCGCCTGAGCATCAGGCCCAGGATCCCCACGAGGATCAGGAAGGTGAGGAGGTCGGCCACGATATTGTATGCATTCCAAATGCCTCCCCGGGCGTGGAGGCCGAAGAAACCCTCCAGAAAGTCCACGAGGTTCACGAGGAGGTAGTAGACGAAGCCGTAAAAGACGAAGGCGTGGAGGAGGGAGACGAGGGGCCTCCTCTTGAACACGGTCTGCTGGGTGAGGACGAGCCAGAGGGCCCGCCCGACCCGCTCGGGCAGGCGGTCAAACCGCTCCTCGGGCCGGCCCCGCCTTATGGCGAGGTAGACCCGGCGGAAGCCCGTGTAGGCGTAATAAAGGCTTCCCGCGGCGAGGAGGATAAAGAGGATTTTCTCCGCTAAGGTCAGCATGGGCTCCACCTCCTTATACTCGGTAAAAGTTTACCCCATACCCCAGGCTTGGCAAGAGCGTACAATGGCCTGCCATGGAGACGGCGGCCTTTCTCCTCATGGCTTTCTTCGGGCTTCTGAACCTCTGGGTGTTCCATCGCTTCCGCAGGCCCCTCCTGCCCCTGGTGGCGGCCCTCTTCGTGAGCTTCTTCGCCTTCTTCCTTTCCCCCATACTCGGCCTTGTCGCCTTCCTCGTGGGCCAGACCCTGGCCTTTTACGCCGCGGGAAAGAGCCGATAGGCCCCAAGGGCCACAAGCCCCCCGATCAGGGCCCCCACCGCCACCTCCAGGTAGGTGTGCCCCAAAAGCTCCTTCAGGGGGCCCCGCTGGGGACCCAGGCGGATCACCTGGCCGAGCTCCTCCATGAGCTGGTTGAGGAGCTGGGCGTGAAGCCCCGCCGCCCGGCGGATCCCGGCGGCGTCGTACATGACGATGAAGGCGAAGACGGCGGCCACGGCGAAGAGGCTGGTGTCAAACCCTTCCCTGAGGCCCACGCTCACCGCGAGGGCGCTCACCGTGGCGGAGTGGGTGGAGGGCATCCCCCCGGTGTCCAGGAAGCGGTGCCACTGGAAGCGCCCCTCCAGGAAGTAGTAGAGGAGGAGCTTGAGGGTCTGGGCGGTGAGGTTGGCGAGGACCGCCGTCCAGAAAACGGCGTTAGCCAGAAGCTCCATGGCGCCTCAAGAGGGCGGCCTCGAGGGTGTTCCCCATGAGCATGGCCACGGTCATGGGCCCCACCCCGCCCGGCACGGGGGTGAGGGCGAAGGCCACCTCGGCCACCTCGGGGTGCACGTCGCCGAGAAGCCTCCCCTCCACGCGGTTCACGCCCACGTCCACCACGATGGCCCCCTCCCGCACCCACTCCTTCCGCACCAGGTGGGGCCGGCCCACGGCCACCACCAGGACCTGGGCCCTCCGGGTGACCTCGGGCAGGTCCTGGGTCTTGGAGTGGGCCAGGGTCACGGTGGCGTCCTCCCGCAGAAGAAGCCCCGCCAGGGGCTTTCCCACGATGTTGGACCGCCCCACCACCACCACCTCCTTGCCCCTAAGGTCCACCCCGTAGTGCTTGAGGAGACGGACCACCCCTAGGGGGGTGCAGGGGAAAAGCCCCTTTCCCCCGCTCCAAAGCCGCCCCACGTTCAGGGGGTGGAAACCGTCCACGTCCTTCAAGGGGTGGATGGCCTCGAGGACCCGCTGGGTGCGGATGTGCGGGGGGAGGGGAAGCTGGACCAGGATCCCGTCCACCTCCTCGTCGGCGTTGAGGGCGGCGATCCTTTCCAGAAGGGCCTCCTCGGGGAGGTCCTCCGGGTAGACCTCCACCTGGCTTCGGTACCCCAAAGCCCGCGCCCGCTTGTCCTTAAGCCGCACGTAGGCCACCGAGGCCGGGTCCTCCCCGAGCCGGATCACCCGCAGGGATGGCGTGAAGGAAAGGCTACGTAGCCGGGCGCGGATCTCCTCGTAGACCGCCTCCGCCGCCTCGTGTCCCGAAAGCACCTGGGCCGCCACCTAAGCCTCCTTGGCCACCGTCTTCAGCTCCCCGGCCGCCACCCGGCGGTAGACCCGGGCGAGGACCCCGTTGACGAAGCTCCCCGAGTGCTCGCCGCCGTAGCGGTTGGCGATCTTCACCGCCACCTCAATCAAGGGCTCAAAGGGCGTGGGTTCGTAGAGCATCTCGTAGACGGCCAGGCGCAGCACGGCCAGGTCCGTCTTGGCCATCTGGCGGAAGTCCCAGCCCTCCACCGTCTCCTCGAGCACCCGGTCCACCTCCTCCTGGTGGGCCTTGTACCCCGAGAGGAGGCGCCGGGCGAAGGCCACCCCCTCCTGGTCCAGGGGCTCGGCGTACCCCTCCTCCTCCCCGCCCATCTCCTCCAGGGCGTGCTGGAAGGCCTCTTCCAGCCCCATCCCCCCCACGGTGTGGGCGAAGAGGGCCCGCATGGCCAGCTCCCTAGCCCGCCTGCGCATGGTCCTCCTTCGGCACCACCTGGCCCACGGTGACGTTCACCGCCCGCGCCCGCCTCCCCGTGGCCAGGAAGAGGGCCTCGTCCACCTCCTGCTGCACCCGGGCGGCAAGCTCCGGGATGGCCACCCCGTAGGGCACGGCGAGCAGCAGGTCCACCACAAGCCCCTCCGGGGTAGATTCCAGCCGCACGGGCCGCCCCCGGCGGAAGACGTCCGCCAGGGAACGGGGGACGGCCTCGAGGGCCCTAACCCCCTCTATCCCCTTCAGGGCACAAAGGACCACGGCCTCGAGGGCCTGCTCGCTGATCTCGTAGTCCACCCGCACAGGCCTCAGTCTACATCTCCATCCGCCGGGCCACGAAGTTGGTGTACACGGCCCCCCTGCGGAAGAAGGCGTTCTGGAGGACCTTCTGGTGGAAGGGGATGGTGGTCTTGAGGCCCGGCCCCTCAATCACCGTCTCGGAGAGGGCCCGCTCCATGCGCCTTATGGCCTCCTCCCGGGTGGGGGCCCAGACGATGATCTTGGCGATGAGGCTGTCGTAGTGGGGAGGGATCTGGTAGCCGGTGTAGAGGTGGCTGTCCACCCGCACCCCGGGCCCCCCGGGGAAGAGGAGGGTTTCCACCTTGCCGATGGAGGGCCTGAAGCCCTTCTCCGGGTCCTCGGCGTTCACCCGGACCTCTATGGCATGCCCCCGGACCTGGATCTCCTCCTGCTTGAGCCAGAGCTTCTCCCCCTGGGCGATGCGGAACTGGGCCTGGACCAGGTCAATCCCCGTGATCATCTCGGTAACGGGGTGCTCCACCTGGATGCGGGTGTTCATCTCAATGAAGTAGAAGTTCCCCTCCTTGTCCACCAGGAACTCCATCGTGCCTGCCGACACGTAGCCCACGCGCTCGGCGAGGCGCCGCGCCGCCTCGGCGATGGCCCGGCGGGTCTCCTCGGGGAGGAGGCTCGGGGCCTCCTCCAGAAGCTTCTGGTGGCGGCGCTGGATGGAGCAGTCCCGCTCCCAAAGGTGGACCACCCGTTCCCCGTCCCCCAGGACCTGGATCTCAATGTGCTTGGGCTCCTCAATGTACTTCTCCAGGTAGACGGCGGGGTTCCCGAAGGCGGCCCGGGCCTCCTCCTGGGCCTGGAGCACCGCCCGCTCCAGCTCCTCCTCCGTGTGGACCACGCGCATGCCCCGGCCCCCGCCTCCCGCGCTCGCCTTGAGGATCACGGGGTAGCCGATCTCCTGGGCCGCCCGCTTGGCCTCCTCCACGCTGCTCAGCTCGTCCGTGCCCGGCACCGTGGGCACCCCCGCCTCCCGGGCCACCTTCCTCGCCGTGGCCTTGTCCCCCAGGGCCTTCATGTTCTCCGGGGTGGGGCCGATGAAGGTGATCCCGTGCTCCCGGCACATCTCGGCGAAGGTGGCGTTCTCCGCCAGGAAGCCGTAGCCCGGATGGATGGCGTCGGCCCCGGTGACGATGGCCGCGGAGAGGATGTTGGGGATGTTGAGGTAGCTCTGCCCCGAGGGGGGCGGCCCGATGCAGATGGCCTCGTCGGCGAGGAGGACGGGAAGGCTCTTCTCGTCGGCGGTGGAGTGGGCCACCACCGTCTTGATCCCGAGCTCCCGGGCCGCCCGGATGATCCTTAAGGCGATCTCACCCCGGTTGGCGATCAGGACCTTCTTCATACCGGCTGGATAAGGAAGAGGGGCTGGCCGTACTCCACCGGCTCCCCGTTCTCCACCAGGATCTTCTTGACGATCCCCGAGACCTCGGACTCGATCTCGTTCATGAGCTTCATGGCCTCAATGATGCAGAGGACCTGCCCCTTCTCCACCCGGTCCCCCTCCTTCACGTAGGGAGGAGCGTCCGGGGCCGGAGCCCGGTAGAAGGTGCCCACGATGGGGGCCCGGACCTCCACGCACCCCGGCAGTCGTCCTGGGGCTCCGCCTTGGCCTGGGGCTGGGGCTCCGCCGCCGGGGCCGCCGGCGCGGGCGGGGGCGGGGCCGGCACCTCCGGGGGGGGCACAAGCACGGGGGCCTGGACCTGGGGGACGCCCACCACCTGCACCTCCCCGCCCCGCCGCACGGTGAGCTTGTAGTCCGGGGTCTCCAGGGTGAGCTCGTTCACCCCGTGCTCCACCAAGGCTTGCAGGATCTGCTTCAGCTCCTTCGGCGTCATCGGTGCACCTCGCGGGAAAAGCTTACCCCATACACCCCTTACGGATTTCTGCACCGCATCAAAATCCCGTAGAGGGGGCGGCCCCCCAGGCGGCCTAGGCCCGGCCCACGTACTCGCCGGTCCGGGTGTCCACCTTGATGACCTCTCCGGGTTCCACGAAAAGGGGCACCTGGACCACGGCCCCCGTCTCCAGGGTGGCGGGCTTGGACCCCCCGGAGACCGTGTCCCCCCGCACGCCCGGGGGCGTGTCCACCACCTTGAGCTCCACCACGGTCGGCGGGGTCACCTTGATGGGCTGCCCCTCATACATGTCCCCGAGGGCGGTCATGCCCTCCTTGAAGAACTCCGCCCCCACCACCCGGGAGCGGGGCACGGCGAACTGCTCGTAGGTCTCCAGGTCCATGAAGACCATCTCCTCCCCCTCCGGGTAGAGGTACTGGAGCTCCCGGGTCTCCACGTAGATGTCCTCCAGCTTCTCCCCGGAGTTGAAGGTGCGCTCCACCGTGGCCCCCGTCTCCAGGTTCTTGAACTTGGCCACCACCTTGGCGCCGCCGCGGCCCAGCTTCTGGTGCTGGTACTCCACGCACTCCCAAAGGCCGCCGTCCATCTTCACCTTGGTTCCGGGTCGCAGATCCGTCACGCTGATCATGCCTGTCCCTCCAGTTCCAACACCTGGGGCTTCAGCCCTATTTGGTCAATATAGCGGAGGTAGTCCGCCTCCCCGAGCTCCCGCCCCGCGAGGGCGACCAGCATGGCCTCCATCACGTTGGTCCCAAAGCTCCGGCCGCCAAGCCTCGGGGTGGTGGTGACGAGGCGCCTCACCCCCCGCTCCCGGAGGAAGGCCACGTCCTCCTCCGTGGTGGTGTTGGTGATGACCGTCTTGCCCCGCATGTCCTTGGGCATGTGGCGCCGAACGTAGTGCCAGTCCCCGGCCACCACGTCGGCCCAGGCGTAGTAGCGGGCGCGCCAGTCCTCCCGCACCTCCTCCTGCTTCTTCCCCGTGGGGTAGAGGACGGAAAAGGGCAGGCGGGTGAAGAGGGGAAGGAGGAGGAAGGCGAGCTTCTGCAGGAAGGAGAGGCTGTAGAGGGGGATGGGCAGACCCAGGGCAAAGATGAAGTCCCCGTAGAGCACCCTCGCCCCCGCCTCGTCCAAGGCCTCGGCGAGGCCGAACCGGTCCACGGCCGAGGGCAGGAGGACCTTGGTCTTCCTCCAGTCTATAAGGGAGGCGAGCTCCCGCACCGCCCGCCTCTCCAAGGTGTGCTTGAGGCCGGAGCCGTCCACCACGGGGGTCTTCTTGGCCGCCTCCTTGAGCCTCAGGGCGTCCCGGATGGCGTACCGCCGCCCTCCGGCGAAGAGGTAAAGGTCAATCCCGCCCAGGCCGATGGCGTCCACCTTGCCGTCCAGCTCCTGGATGAGGCAGAGGGCCCTTTGGAAATCCCCGTCCGTCCCCCGCCGCTCCAAGAGGACCCGCTCCCCCAAAAGCTCCACCTCGGCCGCGGCGTCCCGGCGGCTGCTGCCCAAGGAGACGGAAACCACGCGCTTGGCCACGGGGGGCTATTTTACACCCCAAAAGAGTCCGAGGAGAAAGAGGAGGAGGGCGAGGAGGAAGAAAAGCCAGGAGCGCCCGGCGCCGAGAAGCCGGGCGAGAACCCCGAAGACCAGGGCGCCGAAGGCCAGGGCGAAGAAGAGGGCGGAAAGGTGCTCCAAAAACGCCCGCACGGCCCAAGCCTATAGCACCCGGCCCAGGAAGGCCAACACCCGCTCCCGGAAGACCCGGTCCACCTCCCCCCGAAAGAGGTGCCCCCCGGGGTAGCTGAAGCACTCCACGGGCTTTTTCAGGGCCTTGAGCCTGCGGCAGAGCTCCCAGGACCACTCTGGGGGCACCTGGGCGTCCTGGGTGCCGTGGTGGACGCTGTAGGGCACGGAGAGCTCCGCCAGGTAGGTCCAGGCCGAGGCCTGGCGGAGGACCTCCGGGGAAAGGGCGAAAAGCTCCTGTCCCCGGCTTCCCCCGGACCAGTAGCGGATGCGCTCCAGGTTGCGTCTTTCGTCCCCGCTCATGCTCCCGTAGAGGACCGCGCCCTTAAGGCCGGGGTCCACCAGGCTCACGATCTGGGCGACGCCGCCCCCCATGGAGTGGCCGAAGAGGGCGATGCGGGCGGGGTCCGCCTGGGGGAAGGCTCCCCGGCGCACCTCGGCGAGGAGGTTCAGCACGTCCACGGCGTAGACGTGGCGGAGGCCTTGGGCCGGGGCACCTTCGGAAGGGGGGTGGCCCCGAAAGTTCGGGTGGAGGACGAGGTAGCCCCTTTCCGCCAGGAAGTCGGCGTAGGGGGTGGTGTAGGCGAGGAGGCGGTAGCGGCTCGGCTCCACGTAGCCGTGAAGGACCACCACCACGGGGAAGGGGCCCCTTCCTTTGGGCAGGTTGGCGAACCCGTGGACCCGGAGGCCGTCCGAAAGGTAGGAGAACTGGACCCGGGTGAAGGCCGGCCTCTCCTCCAGGACCCGCTCCACGCGAAACCCTCCCTCCCCGTAGGTCCGCGCCCGAAGGTCAGGGAGGGTGAGGACCTGGGCCAGGGCCGGGAGGAGGAGGAAGGAAAGCCAAAGCCCGAGGCGCATGCCCCCAGGCTAAGGGGAAACCCCTCGGGCTAAATGTGGTCCACCTCCCGGGAAAGCCAGCCCGCCTGAAGCCCTTTCAGGCCGATGGCGTGGTAGACGAGCTGGGCCGCGGTCATCTCGGCGTGGAACTGGCCGTTCGGGGAGAGCTCCACGAAGTCCATCCCCACCACCTCCTTCTCGCGGAAGACGGCCTCGAGGAGGTCCACCACCTGGCGGTAGGAAAGCCCCCCGGGAAGGGGCGTGCCCACGCTGGGCATGAGGGAGGGGTCCAGGGCGTCAAAGTCCAGGCTGATGTAGACCCGCTTCCCCAGGGCCCTAAGGATCTCGTCCAGGGGAAGCCCCTCCCGGTGGATCCGGTGGGCGGGAAAGAGGGCCACGCCCTTTTTTCGGGCCAAGCGCAGGGAGTCTCGGTCCATGGCCCGGATCCCCACCTGGACCAGGGGAAACCCCTCCGTGAGGAGGCGGTAGAAGGGGCTTGCGTGGGAGTAGACCGAGCCCTGCCACTCCGGGTAGAGGTCGGCGTGGGCGTCCACGTGAAGGAGGGAAAAATCCCCCAGGGCCTCCCGGTGGGCCTGGACCAGGGGGTGGGTGACGGAGTGGTCCCCGCCCAGGGCCACCACCCACTTCCCCGCCCGGAGGTGCCTTAGGGCCTCCTCCCGGATCAGGCGGTGGCTTTCCTCGGCCATCCCCGCCACCCAGGGCACGGGCTCGGCCGCGTGGATCCCCACCTCCTCGGGGGCGGCGCCGAGCTCCAAAAGAAAGGGCTCAAGCTCGCGGCTCGCCAGGAGGATGGCCTCGGGGCCCCTCCGGGCCCCCGGGAGGAAGGAGAGGGAGAGGTCGTAGGGCACGGGCAGGACGACGACCCGCGCCTCCTCGTAAGGGGTGTCCTTTTCGCCGAAGACGAGGCGCATACGCCAAGAGGGTAAGGCCTACCGGCCCAGGAAGAAAAGCTCCAAGAGGCGCAGGAGGGCCTGCACCCCCCGCTCAAAGTCCCGGACGCGGATGTGCTCGTTGGGGCTGTGCACCCGGCTTCCCGGGTAGCCCACCCCGAGGCCCACCGCCGGGGCCTTGAGGTGGTGGAGGAAGGGGTGCATGGGCCCCGAGCCCGCCATGTTGGGGTAGAGGACGGGCCTCTCCCCGAAGGCCTCCTCCAAGGCCCGCCGCGCCAGGGCCACAAAGGGGTGGGCGAGGTCGGAGCGGGCAGGCCTTTCCCCCTTCTCCAGGACCACCACCTCCACGTCGTGGAAGCCCTGGGCCTCGAGGTGGCGCCGAAGGAGCTCCGGCACCTCCTCCGGGTCCTGGTCCGGCACCAGGCGGAAGTCCAGCTTGGCCCGGGCCTCCGCGGGGAGGACGGTCTTGGACCCGGGGCCTCCGTAGCCCGCGTGGAAGCCGTTGAAGTTGACGCAGGGCTCGGCGTAAAGGCGCTGGTTGAAGTCCAAGTTCCTCGCCCCGCCCAGGAAGTCCCTCACGCCAAAGGCCTCCCGAAGGGCCTCCGACTCGTCCGGGATCTGGGCCAAGACCTCCATCTCCAAGGGGGTGAGGGGGCGCACCTTGGCGTAGAAGCCCGGGATCAAGACCCGCCCCTCCTCGTCCCGAAGCGAGGCCAGGGCCCGGCTCAAGCGGTAGATGGGGTTTTCCACCACCGCCCCGTAGGAGGAGTGGAGGTCAAAGGCCGCCGTCCGCACCCTAAGCTCCAGGGCCACGATGCCCTTGAGCCCGGCGTAGAGGTAGGGCCTGCCCTTGGCGTCCACGCCTCCCGCCTCCCAGAGGATGGCCTCGGCCTTCAAAAGGTCCCGCTTGTCCGCCACGTAGGCCTCGAGGTGGGGGCTTCCCACCTCCTCCTCCCCCTCCACCACGAACTTCACCCGGGGAAGAAAGCCGTGCTTCTCTTGGAAGCGCCTCAGGGCCACCACGCGGGCCACGAGCTCCCCCTTGTCGTCGTGGGCACCCCGGGCGTACCAGGCCCCTTCCCGCTCGGCGAGGACGAAGGGGTCCGTGTCCCAAAGCTCCAGGGGGTCCGGGGGCTGGACGTCGTAGTGGTTGTAGAAGAGGAGGGTTCTCTCCCCCTCCCCCCCCTCGGCGAAGACCACGGGGGGACCGTAGCCCTCGTGGAGCTCGGCGCGAAGCCCCAGACCCTCCAGCACCTCGGCCACCTTTTCCGCCCCTTCCCGAAGGGCCCTCCCCTCGGCGCTCACCGAGGGCACGGCCACGAGCGCGGCAAGGAGCGCCTTCGCCTCCGCAATCCAGGCCTCCATGATAGACTGAGCATACTATGGTGGAGCCTTCCCTGGTCCTTTACGGCGCCCCCTACGAGCGGGCCGTGGAGGTCCTCGAGGAGACCCTAAGGGAAACGGGTGCCCGCTACGCCCTCCTCATTGACCGCAAGGGCTTCGTCCTCGCCCACAAGGAGGCCCTCTGGGCCCCCAAGCCTCCCCCCCTGGACACCCTCGCCACCCTGGTGGCGGGGAACGCCGCCGCCACCCAGGCCCTGGCCAAGCTCCTGGGCGAAGCCCGCTTCCAAGAGGAGGTCCACCAGGGGGAGAGGATGGGCCTCTACGTGGACGAGGCCGGGGAGCACGCCCTCCTCGTCCTCGTCTTTGACGAGACCGCGCCCCTCGGCAAGGTGAAGCTCCACGGCAAGCGGGCCGCGGAGGCCCTCGCCCGCATCGCCGAGGAGGCCCTGGCCAATCCGCCCCGCCTCGCCCTGGACACGGAGTACCGGGAAGGGGCGGAAGCCCTCCTGGACGACCTCCTCCGCAACTAACCCCCCATGAGCACCATCAACTTCGCCAACCGGGAGATCAACTTCAAGATCGTCTACTACGGCCCCGGCCTCTCCGGAAAGACCACCAACCTGAAGTGGATCTACAGCAAGGTGCCTGAGGGGCGCAAAGGGGAGATGGTCTCCCTGGCCACGGAGGACGAGCGCACCCTCTTCTTTGACTTCCTTCCCCTGGACATCGGGGAGGTCAAGGGCTTCAAGACCCGGTTCCACCTCTACACCGTGCCGGGCCAGGTGTTCTACAACGCAAGCCGCAAGCTCATCCTGAGGGGCGTGGACGGGATCGTCTTCGTGGCCGACTCCGCCCCGAACCGCCTTAGGGCTAACGCCGAGAGCATGCGCAACATGCGGGAGAACCTGGCCGAGTACGGCCTGACCTTGGACGACGTGCCCATCGTCATCCAGGTGAACAAGCGGGACCTGCCGGACGCCCTGCCGGTGGAGATGGTCCGGGCCGTGGTGGACCCCGAGGGGAAGTTCCCGGTCCTCGAGGCGGTGGCCACCGAGGGCAAGGGGGTCTTTGAGACCCTCAAGGAGGTGAGCCGCCTGGTCCTCGCCCGCGTGGCGGGCGGGTCTTAAGCGGCCCACGCGCCCGGGGGCGGGGCGACCCGCCCCCTTTTTACTCCCCACCCGTATTCCGGACTTTATAGGGACAAATGTCCCAAAAAGTCCCTTTGCCAAGGGACAAATGCCCCTCACCGCAAAGCCCGGTTTCCGCTACCATGGAGGCCGTATACGGCACCTGCCGTTAGGGAGGAGGGGTATGGAAGAAAAGCCCAAAGGCGCACTGGCGGTCATCCTGGTCCTGACCCTCACCATCCTGGTCTTCTGGCTGGGAGTGTACGCCGTCTTCTTCGCTAGGGGGTAGGTATGGTGGACGAGCACAAGGCCCACAAGGCGATCCTGGCCTACGAGAAGGGGTGGCTCGCCTTCTCCTTGGCGATGCTCTTCGTCTTCATCGCCCTCATCGCCTACACCCTGGCCACCCACACCGCCGGGGTCATTCCCGCCGGAAAGCTTGAGCGCGTGGACCCCACCACGGTAAGGCAGGAAGGCCCCTGGGCCGACCCGGCCCAAGCGGTGGTGCAGACCGGCCCCAACCAGTACACGGTCTACGTCCTGGCCTTCGCCTTCGGCTACCAGCCGAACCCCATTGAGGTGCCCCAAGGGGCGGAGATCGTCTTCAAGATCACGAGCCCGGACGTGATCCACGGCTTTCACGTGGAGGGCACCAACATCAACGTGGAGGTGCTCCCGGGCGAGGTCTCCACCGTGCGCTACACCTTCAAAAGGCCCGGGGAGTACCGCATCATCTGCAACCAGTACTGCGGCCTAGGCCACCAGAACATGTTCGGCACGATCGTGGTGAAGGAGTGAACCATGGCGGTGCGCGCAAGCGAGATTAGCCGGGTCTACGAGGCCTATCCGGAGAAGAAGGCGACCCTCTACTTCCTGGTCCTGGGCTTCCTCGCCCTCATCGTGGGGAGCCTCTTCGGCCCCTTCCAGGCCCTGAACTACGGGAACGTGGACGCCTATCCCCTTCTCAAGCGCCTCCTTCCCTTCGTCCAGTCCTACTACCAGGGCCTGACTTTGCACGGGGTCCTGAACGCCATCGTCTTCACCCAGCTCTTCGCCCAGGCCATCATGGTCTACCTGCCCGCTAGGGAGCTGAACATGCGGCCCAACATGGGCCTCATGTGGCTCTCCTGGTGGATGGCCTTCATCGGGCTCGTGGTGGCCGCCCTCCCCCTCCTCGCCAACGAGGCCACGGTGCTTTACACCTTCTACCCGCCCCTCAAGGGGCACTGGGCCTTCTATTTGGGGGCGAGCGTCTTCGTCCTCTCCACCTGGGTGAGCATCTACATCGTCCTGGACCTCTGGCGGCGCTGGAAGGCGGCGAACCCAGGGAAGGTGACCCCCTTGGTCACCTACATGGCCGTGGTCTTCTGGCTCATGTGGTTCCTCGCCTCCCTCGGGCTCGTGCTGGAGGCGGTCCTCTTCCTCCTCCCCTGGTCCTTCGGCCTGGTGGAGGGCGTGGACCCCTTGGTCGCCCGCACCCTCTTCTGGTGGACGGGCCACCCCATCGTCTACTTCTGGCTCCTGCCCGCCTACGCCATCATCTACACCATCCTTCCTAAGCAGGCCGGGGGGAAGCTGGTCTCCGACCCCATGGCCCGCCTCGCCTTCCTCCTCTTCCTCCTCCTCTCCACCCCCGTGGGCTTTCACCACCAGTTCGCCGACCCCGGGATTGACCCCACCTGGAAGATGATCCACTCCGTCCTCACCCTCTTCGTGGCCGTGCCGAGCCTCATGACCGCCTTCACCGTCGCGGCGAGCCTGGAGTTCGCGGGGCGCCTCAGGGGCGGCAGGGGGCTTTTCGGCTGGATCCGGGCCCTCCCCTGGGACAACCCCGCCTTCGTGGCTCCGGTCCTGGGCCTTTTGGGCTTCATCCCCGGGGGCGCCGGGGGCATCGTGAACGCCAGCTTCACCCTGGACTACGTGGTGCACAACACCGCCTGGGTTCCCGGCCACTTCCACCTCCAGGT
>Ga0255761_10003921_pt1 | contig 13378 bp, 17 predicted proteins | sample 071ome_29_FD_179961 | JGI IMG/M metagenome (GOLD analysis project Ga0255761, IMG submission 179961) | Coastal salt marsh microbial communities from the Groves Creek Marsh, Skidaway Island, Georgia - 071407BT metaG (version 2) | ecosystem: Environmental > Aquatic > Marine > Intertidal zone >... | reverse complement strand
TTTATAGCCAGCTTACCGAGGATATTGCCATGCGGCGCATGACAATCATTGCAAGTAGCCACCGCAGAATGAGACCCCTTGATCCACGCATCATATTGTGGATTCATGACATGGCAATTGACGCATGCCGAAGGGTCATTCGACAGATAGGAGGCCCCATCTGCGTACAGAAACGTAAAGAGACTTATCCCGATGACAAGTCCGGTCACGAGGCCGAGAAATGGTGTCTGCTTTTTCATCGGCGGCCAACCTACAACCGATCAATGATCGTTTAAAGTAGGAGGATCCACTATAGATGTCTTCCGTTGTATGCGGCACACTTTAGCGATCCCCTCACTCGGGGTACGTCGGCTTCCCATCCAGGAGGTCGTAAGGCGTGACCTAGCCGCGCGCCGACTTCACTGGGGGCATAAAGCCTCTCCCCGTCCCCAAATTGACTTACCGGAATCATGCGCACATTTCTTTTTGCAGCGTTTGCTGCCTTCCTGATGATGGCCATGCCATCGGACATCCAGGCCCAGGATCGTCCTGCCTCCCCTCGCGGAGAAGCCGCTACCCAGATCGGAGATGACTGGCTCGTGGTCGATTATGGTCGTCCCATTCTTCGCGGTCGTACCGGCATCTTCGGAGAAGGCGAGTCCTATGGAGAAGGTGTCCTCGCTAACGGAGAGGTCTGGCGTGCTGGTGCCAACAAGTCCACCCGTTTCATGACCGAACGCGATCTCATGTTCGGTAACCACCATCTCCCTGCTGGCGAATACTCACTTTTCGTGGACCTGGCCGCTGACGGATGGACTCTGATTGTGTCCAGCCACGAAGCGAAAAACAGCGGTCGTGAAGATGGTCCAGGTATCTGGGGCGCCTACAATTATGACGCTGACATGGATGTCTTCCGCACCGCGATGATGATGTCAGAGTCACCCATGAGCATCGACCAATTCTCCATCTTCTTCTCGGATGTGACCGATCAGGGCGGCACGCTGAATATGGCGTGGGAAAACACCATCGCCAGTGTGTCTTTCATGGCTCACTGACCTGACTTGATGCGCTTATTGCGCAGCACGGACGCTCTATACAAAACGACGACCGGCCCGATGTCAAGTCGGGTCGGTCGTTCGTTGTATTGGAGGCCCGGTTGAATGAAAGCGGCCTCGCACAGTCACCTCACATTTCCCTCGAATCGTAGGCCCAGTGCAGTAGGGCCTGGCGCTGACGCGGCCGGCATTTCCAGTCCCCATTGACGCAGTTCTTGCGTAACTGGGCTATGTGCCGCGTCATGGCTTTCCAGCGTTTGACCTGCCGCTCGTCATCTTCGCTTCTGCGTCCCATCCAATAGCGGCAATACCACTGGAACCAACCGCGGGGGTCTTGCTCGTGGATCCAACCCTTCTCTACCCAATACGAGAGAGGCTTTGAGGCATCGACACCGAAGAAATTGAGGTCGTTATTCCGTTTGCCTGGACTCAGACGCGCGTCCACAAACCAGTCCTCTGGAAACTCCTCTCGGCAGTCTGTCATGTATTTACCGCCAAAGATGCCCATCTCAAGCATTTGGCAAGGAGTCAGTTCGGGCTTGAACTCCGGGTGGAAGTTTTCACCAGCCGGCTCGCTCAGTACGTAGGCGTAGCCTTTTTGCATACGGTCATTGACGACGACCGTCTTGGGGCGAAAAGTGTTCGATTCAGCCATCCTGGGTCCGCTTGGAAAGGGATCCTCCCACTACGAGCGCAGCAGAAATGATCATGAGGTTCTTGATGATGTACTGCCCTTCCACGGTCGGTCCGAAGGGGATCAAGCCCTCCTGAAAGGTCACGCCCGACAGGATGACGAGAGGCATGAAGGTGCCCACCATTTGAAGGAATAGAAGCGCAATGGCAATGCGCAGGGTGGATTGGAACAGGAAGCAGATTCCGATGGCCACCTCCCACCAGCCAATCACTGACAGCCAGGTTTCAGCTGAAAGAAGAGGCATCCAATCTACCGTGGCCAGCACCAATGGCGCAGCTGCGGAAAGGCCCATTGGCTTCAGGAGACCAAACCAGATGAAGATGACAGCGAAGGAAAGTCGCACTGCCGGAATGCCCCATTGCTGCATGGTCCCGGCAATGAACTGATCTATCTCTTGGAATCTCTTCATGTCGATGCTCGATGCTAGACCTAGCGCTCTTCTCTGATATAGTTAATCTGGAATCCGTTACCCTCTCCGTCAGAGACATCTACGTGCAGAGCATCCGGCGCAGGCATGGAGTATTGAAGACTACGAGGAAAATCGTGGTCCAAGTTCTCGAAAGTCGCTGTCGAGTCACTACAGTCGACCTATTTGAAAGGTACGGGAAACGCGTTTCCGCCGACCTTTGCTACGAAAAACACCTCGCCGCTCATCTCCAGCAGTCGAAGGGTCTCCTCACCCTCGATGTTACGGGAGTCTGTTCGATAAACGCGCCCCCAGCCCTCCATGGTCTTTTCGCTGACGAACGCCCAATGCTCCACGGTCCGTCGCGAATTTGATTCCGTCTCCCACGTCCCTGCCATCCAGGCTACCGAATCGAGATTGCCGCAAGAAGCTTCCTGAGCAGCAGATGGCAGTGAGGCCATTGCAAATAGGACGATCAACAAGACTCTCATGGTACCTCACCTCCTTTGGATCCGTAGAAAAATACCCATGTCGAAAAGCCGTCCGTACAATCGATAAAACGATGCCACCCTGGCCGGGACTACTCTAGACCCACCGACGCACGGTGGCGACGTACTGTTCGAACTGATCGCCGAACAGCTCCGCCATGACCCGTTCCTCCGGTTCGATCTGGAAACGATTCATGTACGGAATAAAAAGGCCGGTGGCGAAAAGTGGCAGTGCACCCCCCAAAAAAAGCGCCCAGCCAATAAGCACCATGAGCATGCCCAAATACATGGGATTGCGCGTGACGCGGTAAATACCCCAGGTGACGAGCGAAGAGGCATTCCCCGGGCGGTGTGGATTCACCGAGGTTCGAGCCCGCGCAAACGACCAAAAGCCGGCCATGGCAACGAATACACCAGCCGCGGACCACAGTATTGCGCCCAACCGGGATTCAGACCATTGCAGGACAGCAAACTGATCTACATACCAGGCAAGAGCCGCTACGGTAGCGACCACCCCGACAGGAGGTACCTTCAATTCAAGTAATCTCATGGCGTGCCGGGACATCGCACGTACCTGAACACAATCCAACCACCCTGGCCGAGCTCAGATTCTATCTCGTAATGCTTTATGGTGCGTCCGACCATGGGATTTCTCGATTGGCTGGTAATCTACGACAGGAAAGCGTTTACCGATCAACCAACACATGATCGCTCACCCGAGCCACTATCTTTGTAGCCCACCTGCTTTCGTATCCATGCCTCGCCGCTTCCACGTGTATGTCATCGAACTCGACCCCGCCGTCCGGCAGGTTCGGCGATTCCGCGAGGCGAACCCGGCCATGAAGGCACTGACGCCTTGTTTTTACGTGGGCAGTACATGGCGTACACCAGATGAACGATTCGACCAACACAAGCAGGGATACAAGGCCAACCGGTACGCCAAGAAATACGGATTGAAGCTCAGGCCAGACCTGTTCGAGCAGTACAACCCGATCCCATCGCGCACGGACGCAGAGGAATTGGAGGCCTATCTGGCCAACCGACTCAGAAAAATGGGCTCTGGAGTCTGGCAGGGCTGAAACGAATCCGTATGCATCCGGTACTCACCTCCCGGAACCATTCATTATCCCACATTCATGAAGTACATCAAATACATCGCTTCCGGCGTCGTTCTCGGACTTGGCGTCCTGGTTTGGGCCGCTTTCAACAACCACGACGATCCACCAGCGGTCGGCGACCAGGCACCTGAATTCACGCTCGTTTCCAACGAAGGCACCGAAGTGAGTCTGAATGAATACCGCGGCCAGTGGGTCGTATTGTATTTCTACCCCAAAGACTTCACGAGCGGTTGCACCATCCAGACCCGCAACTTCCAGCGCGACATGGAAGAATACGTAGCGCGTGGCGCCACGATTCTTGGTGTGAGTGTAGATGATGTGGAAACGCACGCGTCATTCTGCGAAAAAGAAAGCCTGACGTTCAACCTCCTGGCCGATACCGAAGCGGCCGTTTCTGAGGCATATGGCTCGGTTCGTGGCCTGTCTGAAGTAAAGATGAGTGCTCGTAATACCTTTGTCATCGATCCCGAGGGCAAAGTGGCTGAAGTTTTTCTTGGCGTGAATCCGACTCCCCATTCGGAAGATGTCCTTGCTACGCTGGATCGCCTGCAGACATCCTGACCCATGCAGCCGGCCCCCGACATTCTGATTGTTGGAGCCGGCGTGTTCGGCGTCACCGCGGCGCTTGAACTGACATCACGCGGACACACGGTGGCCCTTGTTGATCAAGGGCCACCGCCGTTTTTGCTGGCCGCATCGTCCGATATCAGCAAGGTGGTCCGCATGGAATACGGATCGGACGCCTTCTACATGCGCCTTGCAGAAGAGGCCATGGAAGGGTTCGACGCGTGGAACGAGTCGCTTTCACGCCCCTTCTATCATGAAACGGGCGTGTTGATGCTTTCCCGCGAAGCGATGCAGCCCGGCGGATTCGAGCATGACTCATGGAAGACCTTGCAGGAACGCGGCCATGAGCCAGAGCGCATCGACTCCAAGCTCCTTTCCGATCGATTCCCGGCATTCGACCCGTCCATGTACACCGACGGATTCTTTCATGCCCGCGGCGGCTGGGTGGAAAGTGGCTCGCTGATTCAGGAGCTTTTCCAGCGGGCTCTTGCCGCTGGAGTGCGTTTCACAGAGGGCATGGTGACCGATCTGCTGTTGGAAGATGGGCGTTGCCTTGGCGCCACACTGGCGGATGGCTCCAGTCTCGAAGCGGGTCATACCCTGCTTGCCTGCGGCGCCTGGACGACGAATCTCCTGCCGGAGCTCAAGCCGTTTTTCCGCTCCTCGGGCCACCCGGTATTCCATCTCCGGCCGGCCGAACCCAAGCGCTTCGCGCCCCCGGAATTCTGCACCTTCACGGCCGACATCGCACACACCGGGTGGTACGGTTTCGCCGTTCATCCCTCGGAAGGCGTCGTAAAGATCGGTCGACATGGTACGGGACTCGATGTGGACCCCGTGGCTGACCCGCGCGAGGTCTACGAATCGGATATTCAGGCGATGTGGGCATTCGTTCGTGAAGCCCTTCCTGCTCTGACGGAAGCGGAACTCGTTTACACCCGGCGCTGCCTTTACGCCGACACGATCGATGCCGACTACTGGCTGGATCATCATCCGGAATATGCGGGATTGTCGGTTGCGAGCGGAGGAAGCGGCCATGGATTCAAGATGGCGCCCATTCTGGGATCATTGATTGCAAACCGGTTGGAAGGCGTCGCTGATGACCGCCTGGTGCGCTTCAGATGGCGCACGGACCGGGCCGCGTACAAAAGCGAAGCCGCCCGTTTCGTCGGATAAGCGCGTGCCACTCGTCCCGTCGCCATCATATCAACCACCTTGGTGGGTTCGCGAACCGCACTGGCACACGATTTTTGCAGCCAAGATGCGTCGAGTCCCCTCTCCCGCCTGGAAACGTCAGCGCATCGAATTATCCGATGGCGATTTTGTCGATCTCGATGTCCTTGGATCGGCATCGCAAACTGGAGTGGTCCTGCTCCATGGCCTGCAAGGATCAACCTCCCGGACCTATATACGTGCGATGGCCGATACGCTGTGGGAGTCAGGTGTAAGCGTCTTTGCGCTCAACTTCCGCGGTTGCTCCGGTGAGCCCAATCGGTTGCTGCGCTCGTACCATTCAGGAGCAACAGAGGACTTGCGTGCCGTCCTGGATACCATAACGGATCGGTGTGAGGTAATTCATGCGGTAGGCTTCAGCCTGGGCGGCAACCTGCTTCTGAAGCATCTGGGGGAGGAAGGGCGTGCCTCGCGCATCAGCCGCGCCGTTGCCGTATCCGTTCCATGCGACCTCAAAGGAAGCGCTCATCAGCTGGCTAGCCCAGGAAATCGGCTCTACATGTGGAATTTCATGCGATCCCTGAGAGCAACAATGCAGCAGAAAGCGGACGCATTTCCCAACCAGGTAGACATTTCCGGCCTCAGGGAAATAAAAACTTTTCAGGCCTTCGATGATCGATTCACGGCGCCGCTGCACGGCTTTCGAGACGCTAACCATTACTGGGCATCATGCAGCAGCATGCACTTCCTGGAGAATATCCGCATACCGACGCTGCTTCTCAACGCCAAGGACGACCCCTTCCTCTCGGAAGGCTGTTATCCGTATGACATCTGTTCAGCATCCTCGTATGTCCACCTTGAGACGCCTGAGCTCGGAGGACATGTCGGCTTTCTGAATGGTGCTCGTTCGTATGCCGAGAAAAGAGCCGTCGAATTCCTCAGCAGTACTGCCGCTACTTGAACGTAGCGTCCAGAAGTGGCCAGACATCGGGGTCTTCGGCTCCCAGTACCCAAATGGAAACACCCCTCAGCCCGGGGTATTCGGCCACCAGATCCAGCTTGGCCTGCATCGATCGAGCGTTTTCCAGGAAGACCCAATGGAATACGCCATACTCCGGCCAGAATCCATAGGTCACGCCATGTTCGGGCAGCCAGATCCGCTCGGCATTGTTGGCCGTCAGCAGGGAGTCGGCCCGGGTGAATTGGACTTCATTGCCTCGCACGCGCACCGCGCCATTCGAAAACCAGTCAGGATGCCAGTAGCCCGAATAGAACGGCAACCCAATTGAAATCTTCTCGATGGGGACGCCCTGCGCCAGCGCATAGTCAAGCATCTCTCTCATCCAGGGCAGACCCGTGATGGGCCCTGGCGCGGTCGGTCCGCCGTGCTGGGCATAGGTCATGAGCGAGATGAAGTCGCCCGCTTCGGCGATCGCTTTCATGTCGAAATTCCCTCGCCAATTGTCCTGCATATACCGAGAAAATCCGCCTTCGGCCGCCTGATCATTGGTTGGCACAACGGCCACGGACGCCGTCATCCCGTTGGCGTGCAATGCTTTCGCAGCCCGCTGGAAATAGGCCGTAAACCGATCCTTGTAGTGACGATCCACGTTTTCGTAATCAAACTGCCATCCCCAGAACCCGTGCTCCAGACCCTCTGCGACCATGAAATCAATGGTCTTCTGCTGGGCCTCCACGTTGTCGAGCAGCGCGTGGATGATGGGCTGATTGAAGCCGGGATTCATGATCAGCGGCATCAGACGCGTGCCCGTTTCGCGGGCTTCCTCGAGCAGCCGCTGCGGCATACCGCCACGGACATTGCCCAGGGAGTCGACCGCATAGACCTGGGGGCTGATCACATCGATCGAGGAAGCCCGCTCCAGGAATGTGCTTGCCCCCCGACGTTCTCCTGACCCTCCGTAGACGATTACTTCCTGCGCCATGCCATCCGCAACCCAAAGCAGGGTCCATACGAATACCAAACAGACATACCATCCCCGTGGTCGCCTCCTTGCAAAGTGACTGCCTGGTAGTTCATTCATCATCGGATCCTCCCAATCTGCCGGAAACATGAAACACGAAGCCTGGACCTGCCCGAAATGTAATCACCACGAGTTCGAGACGGACACCATCCGCACAACGGGTGATGGGCTCTCGCGCTTCTTAGACGTCCAGAACCGCAAGTTCACCGCCGTCTCCTGCACGCGATGCACCTACACGGAATTCTACCGCGGTGGAACCAAGAACCTGGACAACATTCTAGATTTCTTCCTCAGTACGTGATGAGGGTCTGACGAATCTGCTCTTAGCCTTTCAGAAGTTCTCCGAAACGCTATTTTGAAATACAGGAAACCTTCGTTTCCTGCTTCAGCCCTTTCGCCATCCGCGCTTACTGCGAGGCCCCGCATGCCGACAATCATGGACCGCTCCCAACGCCGTTTCCTATTGGTGACGGTCATTCTGGTCTCTCTTCTGTTTCTCTGGATGGTGCGCAGTTTCCTGATCGCACTGTTCCTGGCGGCCATCTTTTCTACCATGGCGATGCCCATGCACCGGATCATCAGGCGGCGTGTCGGTATGCGCCATTCACTGGCTGCATCGTTTTCCCTGCTCATCCTGATCGTTGCCGTCGGGATTCCCCTGTTCGCATTCATGGGTCTGGTCGCTAATCAGGCCATTGAGATCAGCAGTGCCGCGCGACCGTGGATTGAAAATCAGATCATCGAGCTGGGCAATTGGGACGAGCTTCTGCTGGAATATTCATTCCTGGGCTACATCTTTCCCGGTGAAGGTGAGCTCCTGGCCAAGCTGAGCGAATTTACCGCTGCTGCCGGCCGATTCCTGGCAGACAGCGTGGTCGAGGTCACGCGCGGTACGGCAGCCTTCTCTCTGCAGGTCTTCGTCCTACTCTACGCGATGTTCTTCTTCCTGAAGGACGGCCCGAAAATCATGGACCGCATTTTCTACTACATCCCTCTCCCGGAGGCATTCGAGGAAGAGCTGGTCAACCGGATTGTTTCCGTGACGTCTGTCGTGCTCAAAGGATCTCTGGTTATTGGATTGATCCAGGGAGGACTCGCAGGGCTGGCCTTCCTGTTTGCCGGTATTCCAGGCTGGGCATTCTGGACTACGGTCATGGTTGTCCTTTCGCTCATTCCCGCCGTGGGATCCGCACTGGTCTGGATTCCAGCTGCCGTGTACTTGTTTTCCACGGGGCCCATGGGCGTTGCCATCGTCTTCACGATATGGTGCGCTGTGGTCGTAGGGACCGTTGACAATTTCCTGCGGCCCCGTTTGGTCGGTCAGGGTGCGCGCATGCCGGACATCATGGTGTTGATATCCACGCTCGGCGGCATCTTCCTCTTTGGCGCCGTAGGATTCATTATTGGGCCCATCGTTGCCGCCCTCTTCCTGGGGACCCTCAGTATCTATGGGGAGATATTTTCGGACACCCTGGGCCAGAAACCACGCTCCATGTGGCAAGGAGACCTCGACGAAGCCTTCCGGGCGGAAAAACGACCGACTGAGGAGGACGGACCGAACGAGTCGGCCGACGATGAATCAGCTTCGCCTTCCTGATCGTCGACTCCTACATGATCGATCCTCCGACATTGCCTCGTGCCAGCGCATCATCGTCCAAGAGTACCACCGTGGGGTGGCTGCTGTGGCGCGGCGGACTTTGGTTTTGCGGGGTGTATATCGGATGGGAAGGTTCGGTGCGAATCTGGCGATTCCTGCTGGGCATGGAGTTGCCCGATCCCGTATTCGTGGGTATCGTAATGATGCTTGTTGGAAGCGTCCTCGTGGTCGCCTCACTTATTCTGGAGCGCATTCAAGATGCCCGGTTGGAGGCCGAGATGCTAGATGAATGAATGGATTCGCCGAACCGGTTTTGCCCTGGTTATCCTGGGTTTCCTGATCACAGCCTCTTGGTTCATTGATCCCCTCTGGGAAGTAGTGAGCCACTATCGTCTGCTACCCGTGCCGCTGCAACTCGGCATTGCCATAGCCGCCATCGGCCTCACTGTCTTGATGATCTCCCTGATCGCCGAGCGCTGGGCGGATCGAGAGGCTGATGCCGCTCTGCGTGAAGACGCTCCTCGCCCCCCTTCTTCCTGAATCCTTGCTGAAACCGATATGCTGATCGTTACCACTGACTCGATCCCCGACCATCGCATTACTGAAACCCTCGGCATTGCGCGCGGCAATACCATCCGGGCCAAACACATCGGTAAGGACATCCTGGCCGGCCTGCGCATGCTCATCGGGGGCGAAATCAAGGAATACACCGCCATGCTGACCGAAGCGCGGAATGCGGCGCTTCAGCGCATGGAGTGGGATGCCCAGAACATGGAAGCTGATGCTGTAGTGAACGTCCGCTTCGTGACAAGTCAGGTCATGGCAGGAGCCGCGGAGCTACTTGCGTACGGGACCGCTGTAAAACTTGAGAAGGTCCCTTCTCAGTCCCCTGTGGAATAACTGATTCATAACAGCGTCGAAAGGACGCAGACCACACCATCATCCCGCCCGGATCCATGCGTCGTACCCTTTTACTCGCGGCAGTGAGCTTCATGCTGTTGCCCGGACTTGTTTCTGCCCAAAATGGACCCCAAAACCTTGAATTCTACCCCACGAACATGACCCGAGGGGAGATCATTGCCGAGATGCGGCACTTCTCCTTCGCCCTGGGCGTGCGGTGCGAGCATTGCCACACGCCCAACGAGAATGGTCGAGGATTCGATTTCGCCTCGGACGCCAATCCGAACAAGGAAAAGGCGCGTGTGATGTTGTTTATGACGGATGCCATCAACTCGCAATTCCTTCCCGAACTGGCAGACCGCGAACATCCTGCGGTCGAAGTGACGTGCAAGACCTGTCACCGCGGAACGGTCAGGCCTCGCCTGCTCTGGCAGGAAATGGTCCTGACTACGCACGAGGAAGGGGTAGAAGCAGCCATTGAAAAGCTCGGCGAACTACGAGAGAACTACGACAATGCAGGCGCCTACGATTTCCGCGAAGCAGAGACCAATGTGGTTGCCGAGGAGCTTGCCAAAGAAGGCCGGCATGAGGATGCCATTGCCATCTGGATGATGAATGCCGAGCGGTTTCCACAATCCGACGCGATTCAGGCCGGAATGGCGGAGTCCTTTGAAGCCCTGGGAGATACGACGGGTGCCATACAGGCTTACGAAGCAGCGCTCGAATTGAACCCCAATCGTAACGATGTACGTCGAAGTTTGGCCATATTGAAGGGAGAGTAAGCCTTGGCAGTGCGCAAGAATCGAACGGTTTCTTTAATCTGGACCCTCCTGTGAATCAGCACGATGATCTGCCCATGTCCTCCCGACTCCTGACTTTGCTGGCGCTCTCGCTGGTTGCCCTCCCTGCCTTTTCCCAGGCATCGCTCGAGGCCCTGATCGATGACATCGAACCCTCCGTCATTGAATGGCGCCGGGACTTTCATGCGAATCCGGAGCTGTCAAACAGGGAATTCCGGACGGCAGCCGTCGTAGCAGACCATCTCCATAGTCTCGGACTCGAGGTGGAGACCGAAGTGGCCCACACCGGAGTCATTGGCATTCTTCGTGGTGCCCATCCGGGCCCGATGGTAGCCCTGCGCGCTGATATGGACGCGCTCCCGGTAAAAGAACGGGTCGATTTACCGTTCAAATCCGAAGTGGTCAGTCTCTATCGTGGCGAAGAAGTCCCCGTCATGCACGCATGTGGTCATGACACGCATATCGCGATGCTCATGGGGGCTGCCGAAGTCTTGAGCGCCATGCGCGAAGACCTGCACGGATCGATCAAATTCATCTTTCAGCCGGCTGAGGAAGGCCCGCCCCCGGGAGAAGAAGGTGGCGCGGAGCTCATGGTGAAAGAGGGCGTGATGGAAGATGTCGATGCTGTCTTCGGCCTGCATATCAACGCTGGAACGTACATAGGTCAGATCAACTATCGTCCCCAGGGCATCATGGCCGCGGTTGATGACTTCCGAATCGTCCTCAATGGCAAACAAGCCCACGGCTCCGCGCCTTGGTTGGGCATCGATCCGATCGTTGCAGCCGCGCAGGTAGTGAACAACCTTCAGACCATCGTCAGCCGGAATATGCAGCTGACCAAAGCCGCCGCCGTTGTCACGGTCGGCTCCATCCATGGCGGGGTTCGCTCGAACATCATCCCGGAAGAACTGGAGATGCTGGGGACCATCCGGACGTTCGATCCCGAAATGCGGGAAACCCTGCACAAGCGGTTCCGGGAGATTGTGGGTCACACAGCAGCTTCGAACGGAGCCACGGCCGAGATCCAGCTCCCCTACTCCGCCCACTATCCGGTGACGTACAACGACCCGGACCTGACGGCCTCCATGCTGCCCACACTTGAGCGCATCGCCGGGGCCGAGAACATCAATCTCATTGACGCTGTCACGGGCGCCGAGGACTTTTCCTATTTCGCCCGCGAGGTGCCTGGCCTGTATGTATTCGTCGGCGGCAAGCCGCTGGACGCCCCGGCTGATGAAAACGTCTCGCACCATACCCCGGACTTTTTCGTGGATGAATCCGGCATGAAGCTCGGCCTGCAGGCCTACGTCAACCTGGCCCTCGATTACATGGAGATGGCCTCAACACAGTAGATCGCCATGGCCCGTACTTGCCTCCTTTTTCTATTGCTGGTCAGTGCCTGCTCAGCCCCTCCCGAGTTCGATCTCATCGAAACGACCGTTTCCGAGGTGCACGAGGCATACGAAAACGGCACGCTCGATGCTGAGTCGCTGACCCGGATGTACCTGGACCGCATTGCGGCCCATGACGATACGCTCAACGCCTTCATCCTACTGAATCCCCTGGCCCTTGATCGGGCGCGTGAGCTGGATGAGGAGTTTGCACGTACCGGGCATCTCCGCGCACTGCATGGCATCCCGGTCGTGGTCAAGGACAACTACGACACCTTCGACCTCCCCACGACGGCAGGTTCAGCCGCTCTGGAAGGCATGATTCCGCCGGATGATGCGTGGCAGGTGGCACGCCTTCGCGAGGCTGGCGCCATCGTGTTGGGCAAGACGAACATGGCCGAGTGGGCGTTTTCTCCATTCGTCACCATCAGCTCGATCGATGGCACAACACGCAATCCGTACGACCTTGATCGAGTACCTGCGGGGTCCAGCGGTGGAACAGCTGCCGCCGTGGCGGCCAATCTTGGTCTGATCGGTCTGGGTACGGACACAGGCAACTCCATCCGTGGACCGTCCGGCCACAATGCCCTGGTGGGAATCCGCTCCACCATGGGCCTGACGAGCCGAGATGGCATCGTCCCCCTGTATCTGCGCAATGACATTGGCGGACCAATGACACGCACCGTAGAGGACGCGGTCCGGGTATTGGACGTCATCGCCGGATATGATCCGGCCGACCCGATCACCCAACGCTCCGAGGGATACATGCCGGAGGGAGGCTACCTGCAGTTCCTTGATGCGAGTGGTCTGGAAGGAGCGCGCATCGGCGTCTTCACTCCCTACCTTCGCCCCGACTCTACGCATCCGGATATCCTTGCGCGCATGGAGCTGGTAATCGGGGATCTCGAAGCGGCGGGCGCCGAGGTTGTCAACCCGTTCACCATTCCTGGTCTGTCTTTCGACCCGGCCATCTGGTGCGAGGTTTTCAAACACGACGTGGAAGCCTACTTCGGCACCCGCGAGGCAGACTTCCCTTACGAGCGACTGCAAGACATCATCGATACCGGCCTGTACGCCGACTACATCGAAGGCTCACTCAACGCAACGGCTGCCTGGACCGAGCCGCCCTGCCCTGACCTCTACACCCACGAACCCAACATCGCCTTCCGGGAAGCAATCCTTGCCGCCATGGCATCGAATGACATTGACGCCTTCGTCTATCCCACGT
>Ga0255761_10003915_pt1 | contig 13391 bp, 17 predicted proteins | sample 071ome_29_FD_179961 | JGI IMG/M metagenome (GOLD analysis project Ga0255761, IMG submission 179961) | Coastal salt marsh microbial communities from the Groves Creek Marsh, Skidaway Island, Georgia - 071407BT metaG (version 2) | ecosystem: Environmental > Aquatic > Marine > Intertidal zone >... | reverse complement strand
TGTATTATTATACTGCCTCAAAGCCAAACATGGCTACTTTATATTTTTTATTGCCAACCAACATCTGATCTCCTACTGATGTTGACCGGAGACCCATTCCACCTTCGTGCAATGGCGCCATTACTGTAACAGCGTCATTGTAGTCGCCGTTAGCTTCTCCATTTTCAAAAAATTTCTCTTTGCGGCTCCACGAGCCCATTACGTTGTTTGTCCAACGATATGCATAGTTCATAGCTTCTTCGTCACTGGTACCATCTGGCACATCAACAAATGCTACTGTGTTAGGTGTATCTTCAAACGCTGTATGAATAACTGCTACTTGCATATCTAAGTCCTCTCTTTTTCAACTTACATATACAGCTTACATTCAAGATGTCTTATTGTCAACCTTTTTCTTCGTCATTATTCAAAAAAAGTTCATAATCTGTATCAAATTCTACACCTTCTACTGTAACTGTGTAGGGTTGGGCAGGATCCCATGCTTTTAGATCTGTTAACAGTCTATCTATAGCTTCCTCTGACCAATTATGTTCTAGTTCAGCTGAAATGCCGCCTTCAAAATTTTTCCATTGGTAATAGTTGCTTACTTCTACAGGATCACAAGGATCATAACCTTCATTGATTATATCTTTAAGTAATACTTTGTCTTTTATACCACTTCTACGTGTTGCTCGTTCGACTTGAAAATCAATTACATTTGTCATTAATCGCACTCCGGAAATTTATGTTTCACAACTTGTTCAATTGGTTTAAAATGTCCGTTCATATGTTCTGCGATATATGCTTTAGGTTCTTCAGTACCCCAACGAAATATAGCACTTTTAGCCATATTAAAAATTTCTCTTTTGTTGCTGTTGATAAGTGTATCTTTGGGATCATCATCGCCAACTTGTTCTAAATATCGCAATGCATATGTTGCAATATCTTCTACGCTTAGAGGGACCTCTACTTTTGCCAGTATACGCCTTCCATTGCCAGTGTCCTTGGACCTCATTTTTTTGCCTTTCTTTGCCTATTCATTATCTTAATCGATGTGCCATGACATCTCTCCATAATTCTTAACTAGTAAGAGTTTATGGCAAGACGACTCGAATGTCAAGAAAAAAGATTAAGAAAATGCATTTTTTCCTTGACACAGTATTTATACTTCTAAGAAAGTGATTCTAACATCCCAAGCAACACTAGGAGCAGTTGTGTCTCCTTTAACTTTGAATCTTAGTCCGCCGCCGTCTATTTCAGCAGTGAAATTCCATCCTGTGTAGGTTACTGTCCAGTCACTGTTTTGATCAGGACTTGCAGCTCCGCCACTGATATTTGTATTAGCTTCGTATATATTACCATCATATTCAACACTATCGTTGGTTGCATAGTTTGATAGTGGATCCCAGATTGCAGCAACAGCATCTGCTGTGTTTCTTTGATAATCTGTTTTCATTATAGTATTGCCAACAATTACAGGAGTTCCAGTTTGATTGTCCGCTAGTCCTTCGATTTTAAATGCTTGTACTTGTCCTGTACTAGCACGCCCTATTGCAAATCCTGTAAAAAACCATGTTTTACCAGCTGCTGGTTCTGGATAAACACCATTGACTTGTATAGCTGTAGCACCTGGCCCACTTGTAGTAACAGCCGTTTTCTTTACATTAGGGTCTCCGCTGATATCAACAGTATCTGTATTTTGTGTGAATGTAATACTGTTGTCCGTACTCACAAGAGTTTTAAATTCAAAGTTATTATTGTTTCTTTGTTTAAAAACTTGTGCCCCGCCACCAACATTACTACTGGTTATTTGATCACCAATTTGAATATCATTCGCATTTTGTGTAAGAGTAATACCACTGCTAGAATTTAGTTTTCTTATTTCGCTGACATTGTTTACAGTTTGTTTGAATACTTCTACACCAGTACCAATGTTTGTTAATGTAGTACTTGTACTCAATATATCACTTAACAGTGCAACACTTTGCCAGTTACTGGTATTACCAAAATAGCCTTCTAGTCTGTCGTTATCAGTGTTATAACGTATTTCACCTACTTCTGTATTAGGACGCTGTGCAGTATTACCAACAGGTATTCTAATTGCTGCGGTTCCTGGAATACGTGTGTTTTCTTCTAATTCAACTCTGATGTTTCCAGCTTTACCGTCGCCATTAACAATTTTTGTTTCACCTGCTTTGCCTTCAACAGCTCTAGCACGACTGACACCGCTGTCTTTAACAATAAGTCCATCACCACTTTCAAAGTTGAGATTATTTAAAAATTCAAACAGTGTACTGGTTGCTTGTTCATAGTCGCTGATAGTTCCAGTATTACTGGTGTTGGTATCTTTTCTTATAAAAATAGTTAAGATATCTGTTCTAACAACAATATCATCTGTTTGTGCTTGTAATGCTAGTTGACCTGCTTCGCTACTAACAATGTATAAGTCATTGCCACTGCCACTAAAGTTATTGATAATGGTTGTAGTACCACCTGATCCTCCGCCAGTTGCACTGCTACTATCTGTAGGGAATCCTCCAGCAAGTGCACCAGGACTATTGGCTAATGTAGGAAGGTCCCCTTCGCTTTTTTGTATATCACGCTGTTCATAAGTTGTTGTATATCCAATAACATTTCCACAATAATCATACACAGGTATCTGACTGTCCACAGTAGGCATTGGCTCATCAGCACCTTGCAATAGTGCTAGTAGTTCATCGTCAAACAGTAAGTGAAAAATGTTAGGGTATTCAACAATATCCCCTTTTAAAATTCTGTTATTGTTACTGTCATATTGATGTCCGTTAACTCCACCTAAGCTATATTGAACAGGGTAAGCGGCTAATCTATCGTACAGTGCTTTCATTTGAGATGTAACTCTAGCACTATAACTTATAGGAGTATTGTTAGGATTATGTAGTACACCTATTTCACTATTTGTGTTTGGATCTGGTGTAGCAAACTGGCTACCACCTTGACTATAATTTCCTGTTATGTTGTTTTCAAAATTAATTAAGCTGGACATTCTATCAGCAATGCCAGCAATATCTTGTGTAATACCGTCTATTTCACTTTGTATCAGTGTACCGTCAGTGATTGCTTGAATGTTATTAGCAATACGGCCTAGCACTCCTCCGTCGAATACTGTAGAATTAAATGACCCGTCTGTGCTTAAACATCCACCTACAGCACCCGGCTGCATTGAACCAATATCATTGGCAAGTTGCTTACCTGCTCCCAAGTAACTGCCCATTGCACGTTCAATCATATTTGGAATAGCAATAGGATCAACCGGCTGAGCACAAAAGTTTATTAGATTGGCAACGTTTTGTGCTTCTGCCAATACACTATTGAGACGACCTAACACATTATCGATTTTTGTGTGATCCATAAAGTCTTCTACAGTGCCCAACAATTGATTTAGTGCATCTGCAACTTCGCCTTGTATATTTGGAATTCCTAGCAGTGCTTGAATATTAGCATGCATACACAGTTGTATATTTGGTAACTTTACACCATTACCGCTGAGCATACCGCACAACAATTCTCTTAGTGTGAAACTGTATTCAGCATTGATTGCCACACGATCTGCATCTACACCAGCAGCCGTTGTACCGCTTTTGTGATGTACAGCATCTAAATAATCTTGTATTCTATTTAAACCACCTGGAAAGTCTGTGCTCATGATCCGTTTCCTGCTCTAACATTTGGGCTAGCTTCTTTGGCTTTTGGATTACAGTGTGCGCCGCCAGGACACAATCCATCTGGGTGTGCCGGATCTCTTATTAATATCACAGGTTTGTTGTTAACACGTACTTTTCCAACAGTGTCTGTAGCTATAAGTCTACCACCGCCGTGAGTATTTGTGTCATCTTGAATACTGATGAACTTACTGTTAACTCTAACATCTGTGCATTGTGTAACGGTGCCAGCAAAACAATCTCTGGCATCCATTTGTCTATGTACCCATCTTGCCATGCAAGTATTTATTAGAGTTTCAGACTCTCTCCAAGAGGCATGCTGCTAGCTGTAGCGATGCCAGTGCTTGCACTAGTATAACTATCTGCCAGTCCTTTGATAGGTCTAGCTGTGGCAACAATTTGATTACCTTTGATGCTTACAGGTTCACTACTGTGTGCATCAATACTCATCAACCAAGGAATAAGCATAGCTTGTCCATTTTGTGGATTAAGTGTAAGCACAGTGGGTTTTACTACTTTTAAATCATCTGCGCTACTGGTTTCGAATCTTGCAACAAGTTCTTCACCTGTGCTTAGTTTAACGGTAACAATGTCACCTTTTTTAAAGTTTGAAATCACCAACATCTAAATCGATATCTCCAATTAGTTCACGAACGTATTGTGGCTGTAGTCTGTTAAGCGCCATTCCGCCGCCTTCAATTAATAACTTACCGTTGTGGTAAATTTGTGGCATTGTTCTATGCCCTTCTGCTAATAGAAATTCACGGGCTTCAGTGTTTTCTGTAATATCTACAGTTTCAAATTCAAACTCGTTTTTTTCTAAATACTGTTTTGCAATTGTACAATAAGGACAATTGGGTTTAGTATATACCGTTATCATAGTTTAATACCTTGGAAAGTATTACCGTTGACATCTTGTTTTGTACCGCCAATAACATAGCTTGAAATCTCTGTTTCTTGTGGAGCAACTTGTACTTCTGCACCAGCAATCCACTTTTGTGTCCAAGGTAGAGGATTGCTTCCTCCTTTGTATGGGCTAGGCAGTCCAATAGCAGTCATACGCTTGTTAGCAGTCCACTCTACATATTCGTTTAGCAGTTGTGTGTTTAGACCAATCATGCTACCATCTTTGAACAAATACTCTGCCCAAGCCTTTTCTTGATCCACAGCATCAATAAACAATTGTACCATTTCGTCTTTGGTTTCTTCAGCAATTTTTGCAAAGTCTGGATCGTCTTTTGGCATAAGTTTTAACAAAGTTTGCGTACTACCCAAGTGTACATTTTCGTCACGACAGATAAGTTTGATGATTTTGGCGTTGCCTTCCATTTTTTTAAGTTCAGCAAATGCCCAACTACATGCGAATGAAACATAAAAACGTACTCCTTCTAAAATGTTCACACTTACCATAGCTTTCCAAATTAATTTTTTAAGTTCGTATAAGTCAACTGTGATCTTTTTACCATTAACAGTATGAGTTCCTTCACCTAATAGGTTGTACCACTGACCCATTTCAATAAGATCGTCATAGTGTTTTGAAATATCGCTTGCACAATCAACAATTTCTTGAATGTCCATCATTTCATCAAAAACAACACTAGGGTTACTATATACGTTGCGAATAATATGTGTGTAACTGCGACTGTGGATAGTTTCATTAAATGTCCAGGTTGTTACCCAATTTTCCAATTCAGGTAAACTTATTAGTGGATTGAAACTGTCTGCTGGCGCACGACCTTGTACGCTGTCTAGCAAGATTTGTCTTTTGAGATTGCTTGTAAAAATATGCTTTTCGTGTTCAGTTAGCTTCTTAAAGTCGGCTGCATCTTTTAATACATCTACTTCTTCTGGACGCCAAAAGAAACCCAACTGTTTATCAGTTAGTTTGTCAAATTGTTTATACTTCAGTGTATCATAACGTTGAATGTCAACACCGCCGTTTGGATCTAAAAACATCAAACTTTCGAGGTGCTTGTTTCGTTGTTTGGAATTTAATACGCTCATCTCATCTCTTTCTAAATTGTGCAGCTATCGCAGGCTTCTTCTTCTTCAAATTGGTATTCGTCGTTGACTTCTATATTAGCAGGTTCATTTAATTTGTCAACATCAATCTCACCTTGTCCGTCATATGTGTTAAAGTAATACAATTGCTTACCACCATACTTGTAAAAGATCATCAAGTGTTTTAGCATTTCGCTCATGCTGATTTTTTCGTCTTCGTAAAACACAGGATTATAACTGGTGTTTACACTGATGCCTTGATCTACATATTTTTGTAGTATAGCCATAATTGTCATATAGCCTTCTGGACTACGCTGATCCCATAATAGTTCATATTTGTTTTTAAGATGGTGGATACCAGGAACAACCTGCTTTAGTACACCATGCTTTGATTGTTTAACACTTACTAAGCTACGAGGAGGTTCAATACCATTTGTAGCATTTGAAATCTGTGCGCTTGTTTCTGCCGGCATTAGTGCCATTAGTGTACTGTTTCGAATGCCAGTTTCACGCAATTGCTGACGCAGTTCTTTCCATGGCATACGTTCTTGATGTGGTACTAACTCGTCAACATCTTGTTTGTAAGTTTGATTAGGTGTTACTCCGTCGCTGTATTTTGTTTGATCATTCCACAAGCAAGCGCCTTGTTCTGCTGCTAGGTCTGCACTGGCTTTGATCAAATAATAACTCCAAGCCTCAGCAAACTCGTCGATTTTTGCCAAGTCTGGGTTACTGTATGTCATGTCATTTTTAGCCATCCAATATGCCAGGTTAATAATACCAACACCCAAAGGACGTCTGCCCATTGTAGCATTATAAGCTGCTTTGACTGGATAGTCTTGATAACTTAAAAGTGCATCAAGACCACGCACAGCAAGTTCGCATGGTTTTGCGAAATCTTGAGTTGTCTTAATATTTCCCCAATTGATAGCACTCAGTGTACACAGTGCAATTTCACCTGCTTCGTCATTGAAGTCATTCAATGGTTTTGTAGGCAAATCAATCTCTGCACACAAGTTACTTTGACGCACTGGCGCAATGTCTTGTTTAAATGAACTGTGTGTATTAGCATTGTCTACATTTTGTAAGTAAATGCGTCCTGTGTTTTTGCGTTCTTCCATAAACATACTGAACAGTTCTGTTGCGCCAATTACTTTTTTACGTAGTTTAGTATTACGTTCTGCACGTTCATATAATTCTCTAAACTTGTCTTGGTCTGCAAAGAACGCTTCGTATAGTCCTGGTACATCACTTGGTGAGAACAGTGTAATTTGTCCATTGCCAATTAGTCTTTCATAAAACAGTTTGTTAAATTGAACACCATAATCCATATGACGCACACGGTTATCGTCTGTACCTTTGTTGTTTTTTAGTACCAGTAAGTCTTCGACTTCTAAGTGCCAAATTGGATAATAAAGTGTTGCAGCACCATTGCGTACACCGCCTTGGCTGCAACTGCGTGTAGCACTTTGAAACATTTTATAAAACGGAATAACTCCAGTATGATAAGCATCTCCTTTGCGGATTGGAGAACCAAGCGCACGAATACTTCCTGCACCAATTCCAATACCTGCTTTTTGGCTTACATATTTTACAATACTGCTAGTAGTAGCATTAATGCTATCAAGACTATCATCGGACTCAATAAGAACACAACTACTAAACTGGCGCTGAGGAGTACGAACCCCAGCCATAACAGGAGTAGGTAAGCTAATATAAAAGTTACTAACTGCATCATAATAATCCTTTACCCAGCGCAAACGTGTTTCTACAGGATAATTTGCAAATAGTGTAGCTGCAATCAACATATATGCAACTTGAGGAGTTTCTTTGATATCTCCTGTAACACGATTTTGTACTAGATACTTACCACGAAATTGTTCCATGGCAGCATATGTAAAGTTTTCATCACGTTCATGTTTAATGTAATTGTTTAGTTCATTCCATTCTTCAGCAGAATAATTCTCTAGTAGAGAGATATCATACCAGCCTTCTTCAACATTCTTTTTTACTGTTTCCAACAAGTGTGCTGGCTGAAAATTTCCATAAACCTGTTTACGCAAATGATAGTTAATAAGACGACCTGCTACCCACTGATAATTAGGAGTTTCTTCACTAATAAGATCTGCTGCACTTTTGATAAGAGTTTCTTGAATTTCACTACTAGTAATTCCATTGTAAAACTGAATACTGCTTTTGATTTCAACTTCACTAGCACTAACGCCATTGATACCTTCTGTTGCATAAAAAACCACTTTGTGTAGTTTGTCTAAATCAATTGGTTCCTTTGTACCATTGCGTTTTGTTACGTGAATTTCAGTCATGCTAGTATCCTCTCCATACATCTATTTTATTAATTTTTTTTAACTACTGTGTTTATATCTATACTATAAACAATTGTTTCTGACTCAGGTCTACTACTTATAACGCCGTGACGGTAATTAAGCAAGTATTTTTCATCTATTAGAGCACATAATCTTTGTATGCTATCTTTTGGGTTTTGTACAAACACTAGTCTATTAGGAATTCTAGGATTTGCATAATAAATTGTGTAGCTCATACCAAGTGCCAAGCTGTTTTCACAAAAGTCTCCTTTGTGTAACATTTCCCAAGGTGTGGGCCAAAAATTAGAATCTACTGGATCTATGCTAATACTAGAGATAGGTGAGCTTTTCCACCAATCTACAACTGTTTGGCATACTTCCAATGTGTTTTCGATATCTAAACTTAGCCTGAACTCTCTCCACATTTTTAAACGAGTGTGAGGAGATTCAAACCAAGCTCTATGGTTTAATTGCTGTTCCAAGTTTGATACGTATATTTGAATTGACTGATAAGATTATCGTTATCAGTATATTGTAATTTCATTGTATTTGTTACTGAAATATCAACATTGAAGACAACATCAACAGTATTAGGAATAGTTCCTGTTTCTGTGTATATGTCATCTATTGTTGATGTGCTATTTGCAGTATCTGTGGCAAATCTTAATTGACCTACTCTAACACCGTTTGTACTTGAAAGTGTATAATCCATAACTACTACATTACTTTGTGTTGTATCGATTTGAAATCCAGTGTCGCTATTAGATCCATTTGCTGCTAATTGTATCGAATAAGGAGTTGTTTGGTGAAGATGAATTTCACTGTTAAATCCAACAGTTATAACACCAGTAGGAGCAGTACTAAATGTCAGTGTAGTTCCTGTTACTGTGTAATCGCTAGCATTTACTGCGGCACCATCCACAAACACTCTAAGTATCGTAGGCTCAGTTAATCCAATAGGAACGGTAAACTGTGTTAACACACCGTTGCCTGTTCCAACATTAACAGTATCGTTGCCAATAAACAAACGTCTTTCGTCTTTGGCGTATCCATATTCGCCAGCATCTAAAATAGGCAAGTCAGTGAAATCACCTTGCCTTACTCTAATTTTACTAATTCTTGTATCTGCCATATCGTGCTCCTGATACAGTATTTATGACAAGTTATAGAACTCTGCGACTCTCTGAGCCCATTTTTCTGTCCACATTTCAAATTCTTCTGGTCCAACTTCAAACAGTTGCCATTGTAAATCTCTACTGCACATAAAAATAGCGGCACGTTCAATTTTTGTATCAAACACTTCATTGTGTGCCATGCCGTAAGCTGCGGCTTGCATAAAGTAATCATCAATCCATTCACGCTTTTTGGGCTTGTTAGTTTGTTTGAAGTCCATGATGTGCGGTTCGCCCTTGTACACACCAACTAAATCAGTTGTACCTGCATACAATTGCGGATAGCAAAGATTAACTTCGCTACCCCACACTTCGTCTAGATCTTCTTCGATGTTTTGCTTTACTGTGTCTGCCATCATCTTGGCTTGCAGTACAGTTTCACCTGTGTACTCTTCGTTCTTTACCCAATGCTCCAGTATGTTGTGCATGATAGTGCCAACATTTGCCGCTTCGGTGACTATTTTTTGTGCTTGTTCTTCCCCTACACGTTTCTTCCAGTTAGCAAGTGCTTGTCGTTTCTCTTGGGGTTTAGTTTTGTCCAAGATAGTGGTGACGCTGGGTACAGGATCACCATAGGGATTTTCGTACAAACGTTTGCCGTTTACACTTTTGCGTTTGAATTCTTTATACGGGTAGGGGGAAGTGATGTTTAACATTTTGTTACTATAACATACCCGTGTATTACTTGTCAAGCACATAAGGTGCAAATTGTGCTGGATTGTTTTGCACATGGTCACGTAATGTATGTGCAGGAAGTGGAAACTCCGGTGTGTTGTTGTAGTAAACTACATCTGAATCTTCTTCCCATGGATCTTCACTGTAACACTGCCAAATCTCTCCCCACATGAACCAAAATCCGGTACACACAAGTTCAATTTTATTGATAGGAACATCGATTCCGTAATCCTGTTTCCAATGTTTCCGGCAATCACGTAGTACATTTATTTGGCGAGCTGGATGAGCACTGGACGAAAATCCCCAAGGAACATTGTACTCTTTTGGTGCATGGCAACCGTAGAACAATTCCGGATCCTCATCCGGATAGCGAGCAATAAGGTCAAATTGCTCCTGAGGTGTGAGTGAAATTTCCTGTGAAATTGGCATTAGTACAGGCATGAACGTACTCCTTTTATTTGTCTGCTAAGATAGCATACACTAAGAAGTCTTACTTGTCAATAACTAATTACCCATTTAAAAGTTTTATTGGTGTTTGTATTAATCAATCTATCAATTGTATATCCCAAATTTTGGAAATACAATATTACTTGATTCATTTGATCTGTTTTAGGTCTATCATTGGTAACACCTTGCCATACACTGTAATAACTTACACTTTCTGGATTTGTTGCTGTTGTAGTTCCGGCACTCAAACCTAAACTAGCATTTGCAGTGCCATTACCAACAACAAAACTCCAACTCAATGCGGCTGGTACACTGTATGTAAGAACCAATTGATTACTGGAATTTTTGGTTGCTACAATACCATTTACATTTGCATCATTGATATCAGCAATTACACTGTTTAAATTTGTGCCACTAGTACCCAATGTGATAGTACTACCTGCCAGCACTAATGTTGGAGTTCCAACAATAGTAGGATTAGCAATTGTGCCTGTTACTGCTATTTCAGGTGTACTTTCTGTCATCGTAGTACCGTCACTCACTGTGGTTTCGTATAAGCCGTTGCCTGCATCTTGGATGACCTGTCTCATAAGCGCATTAACCTCGTCATATATTGTAAGGTCTGCTCTTGCCATTGCTCTAGCTTCTGTTTTATTAATATAATATGTCACAGCTTGTCATCCTTTTGCATTTGTTTCTTAGCCATTTTCTCCACAGTGTCATCTTCTGGTTCAGCATTTGAACGGGGAATTGCTGTATCCAGTGTGATGTCTTTTTTGTTGCTTGATCCAACACTAGTAATGGTTGGCAGTAGGTCCAATAAGTCTTGTATACTAACACTGTAACCCATTGCACGAAGTTTAGCAAGCACCATGTTGGTAGGTATCTTAAACTTGCCATTAGCTTTTGCCCTAGTAATTAATTCTTCTAGGTCGTTTAAAAGATCTTCCTGTTCTTCGTTTACTATAACTTCGTTAATCAACATTTTAATTTGAGCCTATTTTTCTCAGTTTTGCCAAGCGATCAAATCTTTTTACTGGATCTGCCATAATACCGCCAAATTCACCGCCTTTTACATCACCGCCATAATCTCTAGCTGCTATTTCACCGGTAGTCATTGCTCGCAGCGCCCCTAGTTTTGGTTTAGGCTTTGGCACTGCCATCCCCACTCGCTTTGATCTAGGTAATGCTTCGTCACCGCCTGGTCCTGTTGGCGGCGGAGCCACAGTATTAAAAGGCGTACCGTCTGGTCTAGTCTTTGGTCTACCTTTTGGAGCCGGAGCCATGGATGCTGCACCAGGAGCCGGATCCATGGTTGCTGCACCCTTCATGCCCATTTGTCTTTGACGTAGTTTGCTAGGACCACCTTTGGTTGTACCTTGTGGAATTCCACCATCTAATGCATCTTGTGTCTTCCAGTTTTTTAAAGGATTATTTTTATATTTTGCCCTGAACTCGTTCCTCCAATCCTTTTCATCAGGAGTACGGTAGTACCAAGGCTTGCCAGCCTTTTTCTGATCAATATATGCATCTTCTTGATCAGGTCTAGCTTCGTCCAGTTCATTGATTACGTTAATGAAATGTTCTTGAGACATTTGGCCACTCTCAACCATTTTAAAGAGCCTGTCTTTACTCTCTAGAAACTTTTTTTCAGAAAGAGCACCTTTCTCTATGTCAGCAATTGCGCTTTCGCCTTTGAGTTCTCTGCCAATGGGATTGTCATCGCCTGCGGCTGCATTGTCACCATCAAAGTCGTCTCCCATGTCTACATCTACATCCATGTCATCTACTGCGTCCATGCCCATGTCTGTTGGTGCAGGTGTTGCAGGTGCTTGACCACGTGCCGCTAGTGTTGCATTTTCAACTGACTCTTTTGCAGTTTTCATTGCGTCTAGCAGTGCGCCCAATGCTGCATCTGCAGCGGCATTATATGCTTCTGCTTGTTCAAAACCTACTTGCTCTTTCATTGCGTCTACAATTGGCATCAATTTTTGCACTTGCATTTCTGCAACGTCTTCTACCATGCCCTGTAGTTCGTCAACTAGCTCTTGTGCGGCTAGTAGCACTTCTGCTTGTTCTAGCTCATCTTCCATTACAACACTTTCAGTTTTGGCTTTCATCTTCTTGCCATCTGTGCGAGTTGGAGCAACTTCATTGATGTAAGTTTTAAGTTGATGCTGAATAAGTCCTAGCTTGTTGTACTGTGGATTCTCCCAGTACTTGAAATCATTTTCTTTAATAGCCATCATTTTGGCTTCTGTAGTGTTAAGCATACGGTTTAAACTATCCATGTTCATGCTTGATAGGTCTACCTCATGATTGAAACTATCAGCTAGAACTTTGTTTAATTTTTCTACGTTGTGCTTGGCACTGTTTAAATCGTTTAAAAACATGTTTCTATTCCCGTTCTGTATAATGTATTTATAGTTTTTTTAGTATTTTGTTTTTTGCTTCGTACATCTTTTGCTTGGCTCTATCCAATTTAGCTAGTGCAACATCTTCATTGATTGAGCCTTTTTTAATTCTATTGTTGTGCATATAAACTTCGTAAAGATTATTACAATAATCAGTATCGTATCTTACTAAATTATCAGATCCGCTTTTACCTGTCATAAGTTTTTTTACCAAACCCATAGCAGTTTCAAACAGTGCTAATTCTTTATATAAAATTTGATTGCCTTCTACTACATTGTAAAACTTTTTTTGGCGTCCTGCAAAAGATTGCAATACAATATCAATTCGATAGTTTTGCACACTAACGCTGCTTTCGGTAAACTGTTGATTGATAGCCATGTTGAGCTCAACATCTTTTTCAGCTCTCTCTGCAATAATACGTGTAGTTTTATCAACATTTTCTAACTTGTTGAGAATGTCAAACATTGCTTTTGTGTCATTGTCCATATCACCGTCCAAATCTATTGATGTTTAGTTTATAGTTGGCTTTGCCTTGATTGACGTCTTTGTCTAAGACACCTCTGGTCACTAGGTTCTGAGCGATGTAATGTTCACGCTCGCTTAGATTTTCTGATTCTAACAATTCATCTGTTTGAAAATATTGCTCGATAAAAGCATTTTCTCTAGTGTTGATCCAA
>Ga0255761_10003902_pt1 | contig 13422 bp, 8 predicted proteins | sample 071ome_29_FD_179961 | JGI IMG/M metagenome (GOLD analysis project Ga0255761, IMG submission 179961) | Coastal salt marsh microbial communities from the Groves Creek Marsh, Skidaway Island, Georgia - 071407BT metaG (version 2) | ecosystem: Environmental > Aquatic > Marine > Intertidal zone > Salt... | reverse complement strand
ATCAACGAACGTGCCAACAGATTGTTCGAAAGACTGGTTGGCACCAACGGAAATACCGCGCATCGTAATCGATGTCGCAATAGCGTTTTCTGACACCTGAAAGTTCGGTATGTAATTATCCAGGTCATTGAAGCTATTAATAGCAGCGTCCTGAATTCTTTCGCCACTAAGTGCAGTTATCGAAATTGGGACATCCTGCAAACTTTGCTCTCGTTTTTGAGCTGTAACGACAACTTCTTCAATCTGTCCAAACGAAGGCATTGCAGGGAAGATTGCCGCTGACACCACGGCAGCTATGGCATGTTTTTTCATTTGAGCGCTCCGGCTTTACTTATTGTTTCACTGCATAAGTGAGACGCAATTTATCGCTAATCTCTCCACTCGCATTAGTGTCGACGTTGAAGACAATGCTGTCAACATGACTGCTTGCTCTGACGAGGCCCCTCAGGACATGACTTTTGGGTGCTTTACCCGCCGCAAACCGCGCCGGGCTCCGGCAAAGTCGACACATTGATAGGCCGCGTAGTCAGCCTGAATTGCTTGCTTGGTCTTTTGCATTAAATCAGTTAACTACCGCCTGTCGTCGCGTCGCGCGACGTCAATCACATTCTGCTGCAACCGGGCCGTATACACCTTCCAGACGGCTTGTTAGACTCGAGTGGCAGTCCATTGTTTCAAGACAACAATGCAGAGGCTTAAAGGCGTACGGGAAATAACCATGACGGATAGACGAGGCGTTTCGCCGTTGCGCAAGCTCATCGGTATCGCACTCTTGTCTCCGCTGTTCTTGCTACAGATATCTGTGCTGGCGCAGGATATTGATTCTGTAGCTGCAGCGGATCCATTGAGACTAGCAGCCGAGGATACGGCGAGTTGCCGGGAATTGCGCGATCCTGACGTTCGCTTAGCGTGTTTTGATGCCGCCGCACATCGGCTCGCGGAGGCACTCGGTGCAATGGATCAGGTCGTGCGCAACGCAGGGGACCTGCCAATCGCCGCGGACGCCACGGATGCTTCAACCTTTCCGGCCGCCCCGGCTGCTGTCGCGCCGTCGGTTAGAGCGACAGAGCAACTGCCAGACTGGGCCGCTGCGCCCGAGCCCGAGCCCGAGCAGCGCGATAACGAGAAAGCCGAGATTCCTCGACGATTCGAAGCAACCATCGTTCGAATCACGAGCAACAACGTTGGACGGCATCGTTTCTATACCGAAGACGGTGCGGTTTGGGAGCAGACCCAGCTAGTCGAAGTGATTCAGCCGACGTCCCTGCCAGCCGTGGCCGAGTTTCGCCGAAGACTGACCGGAAACCCGACGATCAGTTTCGAGGTGTCCAGCCGTTCCTACCGCGTCAGACGTATCGAGTAGCAATCACCCTGGGCCTTGCGCGTCAGAACCCGCACTTCGTGTCGAAGAAGGCAAACAACTCGGGGAACCACTGCATGTTTTGCTCGAACAACAGCGGGCTGTGCCCCATGTCCTCGATTTCGATGTACTGGTGGTCGACGCCAGCTTCTTTCAAGCCCTCGACGAAGCGACGGCTGTGCTCAACCGGCACCGTCTGATCATAGTCGCCGTGCACAATCAGCATCGGCACACCGACCTTGCCTGCCAGATCTACCGGTGAGACGCCCGCGATCGTGGGCTCCTGAAAGCGACGTAGAAATCGGCTACCCGAGAGCCCTCTGCGAATCCGGGTGAGGTCGGAAACGCCGGCGCCCGATACGACGCAGTTGAACAAGTCGTTGTTTCGAGTCGCAGCGACAAATGCCGCGTAGCCACCATAGCTCCACCCGAAGATTGCGAGCTTTTCCGGATCGGCTATACCGTCCTTAACCAAAGCCTGGATACCATCTTCAATATCGTTTTGCATTTCATGGCCCCATTTGCGGTCGCCGGCCATCCAGAACGATTTGCCCAGATCGGTAGAGCCACGATAGTTCGGTTGGAACACTGCGTAGCCGCGGTTGGCCAGCATCTGGGCCCAGCGATCGTACCCGTAGAAGTCTCGAACCCAGGGGCCGCCGTGCGGCATCGCAATGGTCGGATAAGGGCCTTTTCGGTTGGCGGGAATGGTTACGTAGCCAGAGACTTCTAGCCCATCCTGTGCCTCGTAGGTGAACACCTGGACCGGGGACAGGGACGCTCCGACAATCTCAGTGGACGCACCGATCACAGGTGCGACCTTGCCGTCCTTCACGAGGTACCACTGCCCCGGCGCCTGTGGTCCGGTGGTGTACACGAGGGTCGTCTTGCCGTCCTCGGACACTCGATCGATGCGTACGTTACGATCGGGAAAAGCCTGCTGCAGGCCACGGTACAGCGAGCCGTAGGTTTCGTCGACGTAGTAGCGCTGGTACCCCTTGTCGTTGGAGTATGTGTAGCCAACGACCTTGGTGCCGTCGGCTAGGCGGGGAGACAGCACTACGTTAATAGCGTCGTAATTCTCCGTCTTAAAGAGCAGTTCGCGTTCGCCAGTGCGGATATCCACAGCATATATTCCGGTCACGTCACCGCCCGGTTCGTCGGAACGAACGGTTGCGAGTTGTGGCTGCTCAGGATCAAAAAAGCCCAGCAGGGAGAACCGGTCGCGGCTGTCAGCACGCTGACGGCCGACTTCCTTCCAGTCGTCCTCTGGCGAAACACGCGCCAGTGACACAATGGCGACGTCACCCTCGTCAAATTCGGCCGCACCTCGCGCGTTGCCTTCCCGGTCCCACACGTAATTTGCCATGCGGGTATTGGCCTTCAATACCAGGCTGCGCTGACCATTTTCGAGGTTCACCTTATAGTAGTTCGGCGGTTTGCCCCGTTCCTCATTGTGCGCGACAAGCACGTAGTCCGGCTCATCGGGCAACACGCTGACGACTTGACCAATCCCGAGCCGGTTCATCATGCGATCGCCAGTTCGGATATCGGCCCGCATTTTGGTACGAACCAGCGAGGTCCATTCCCCGGTTTTCACGTTGTAGGAGGCAGTCCGGCTCAGATAGACCGGCCGGCCTCTTGATTCATCTTCGAAGACGAAGTTCACGATCAGGAAGTTATCGTTGGCCCAGCTCAGCCCAGTCGGGATCAATCCTTCTGGCTGGATCGCTTGCAGCGAGCCTTGAATGTTGTCCGTATCAAACACGATCAGATCAGGGTCCGCACCGCGCTCTCGGCGCATCAGCATGGCCATGCGCTGCGCATCAGGAGACATGTCCAGATCACGCACCTGCAGCGAATCGGCCCACACCTCTACCGGAACTTGAGCATGCTGCGCCAACGCCACAAGGGGGGGGCTACACAGAATCAACGCTGCAAACAGTGTTCGGACTATCAGCATGTAAACCTCCTGTGATGATGCAAGAGATTAGCGGAAAACAGAGCCAAAAAAAAAGGTCCGAGCATGTTGCTCGGACCTTCGTCTGACGTCAGGCTTCTGAGCGTCTACGGACGCAAAGCGGCCTCCAGTTCACTAAAGCGCCAGAGTGATGTTAAGGAACACCGTCCGACCGCGAAGGTCGTAGCCGATACCGCCGAGAGTGCCCAGATCGTTGTTGTTCGTGAGCGGCGGAGCCTCGTCAAATACGTTTCTGACGCCGGCACGAACAACGTACATACCGTTGCGCCATGCGGCGGAAACATCGTGAAGCCAGTAGTCATCTACGTTGTCGTAAGACAGGCAGGGGGTATCTCCCGCCTGAACGCAGGGGCTAAAGAACGTGGTCACCGGATCTTCCGGATCGTCGTTGTCCTCGATCATCTCGGAGATATAGCGCGATTGCCACAGGAAACTCCAATCCCCGACCTCGAAGATATTGGTTATGTTGACGCGCCATTCCGGGTTGCCGAACTCTCTGAGGTCGTTGTCGAGGAAGACTTCGGTGGCACGGAATTCTTCCTCGCTCTGCTCCAGCGACCGCGTGGCAAATAGACGAAGGCTGTAATTGACCGCGGAGAACCGAGTGCTGAAATCGACGTTGTAGTCGATGCCTCTGGCGTACTGCTTGCCGAGGTTTTGCTGCAGTGCCCGGACGAAGCTGATTTCACCGGTCGTTGCATCGGCGTCGTTACGCGGATCGCGGGTAATGTACTGGCAAGTCGGATCCACCAGGCCTATTGAGTTGTAGCACCTATTAGTAATCGTTGCCGCCGACAGTTGGTCCACCTCGTCTTCAATCTCGATGTCGAAGTAGGATGCCGAGACTCGTAAATCGAACCGGTCGGTCCACGGCTGCTCAAAGACCACTCCGTAGGTCGCTGCAGTAGAGGTCTCTGCTTTGAGCTCCGGATTAGAACCGGAGGCTACAAGGGTCGGAGCACCGAGGAAAACGGGATTCTGCGTACCAAGCCCTCTAGTGCCTAATGCGTATGGGTTCGTCGGCTCAAGACCGAAGGGGCCGCCGCCGTTCAGACAGTTGTTTATCACGTCCTGATCACGCGGATCGAGCTCAGGAACGTACTCGCGGGTTTCCGGAGTGTTCGGATCGCCGTCGTAGTCGTCGAACGGCACCGCAATGCCCGGCACACGGCAGGGATCACTGGGGTTGCCGTAACCTGTAACCTGCCCTCCGAACTGCTCACCGAGGTTCGGTGCACGGAACGAGGTGCCAACCGTACCGCGAAAGCGCAGCCAGTCAACGGGAGCGTACTGGGCCTGAAAGCGATAGGTGGTTTCTTCGCCGAAATTTTCCTCCTCGGTCCAGCGAGCGGCAACGTTAACGGACAACTCGCTGATGGCCGTGCGATCAAGTACCAGCGGCAGGTCGATCTCGGTGAATGCTTCACGCAACCAGCGCTTCCCGTTGGAACCGGGGTCGCCGGAGAAACCTAGGAAATCGCCGCCGGAGGCTCCTGCATCGGTCCTCGTGGTGATCGCGTCTTCACGATACTCAAAACCCAGCACGAGGCTGGCCGGGCCACCCCAAGGGATGCTGAACATCTCACCGGTCACGTAGCCCGAGAAAACTGTCTGCTCGACAATCGTGTTGGTCATCCGGTTCGGAAACAGGTAGGCGTTATCGGCCTCGTCAGGGAAACGACCCGTATAAATGAAGGTCGGATCAAAGAAGTTCAAAGGTCGGCAGTTGACCGTTTGCCCTTCACCGGGGACCCCTCGCGGATCACAAACGTATTCCCCACTCTGCTCGTCGAAGCGCGTGTTGTTCAAGGTTTGCTCGAGACGGGGGAAGTATGGGATGCCAGAAATCGCATCGTCGCCGTTGGAGCGCGAATAGCTGGCGTATGCATCGTACGTCCAGCCAGCCAGCGGACCGATGTCCATGAACGGCAGATCACCTTTGATACCCGCTGTAAGGCGAGTCTGCGCCACTTCTGTGTCGCGAACGAAGTTGCTTTGATAGAACATTGTACCGGGGAAACCGCCGAAATTGCCGAGGGGGTAGTCTCCCGAGATTTCGACAACCCCCTGTCCCGCGGTGTTCGTCGCTGTCCTGCGAGACGACCAGGAAGCCTCGAAGTATGGCGTCGCGTCACCGTACCAGCCCGGCGCGTACTCGCCGACCGCGAAAACGGTCGTGCGTTCGAAGTCCGGAGCAAACGCGGCCTGTAATTCTTCCGGAAACAGTAGCAGAGCAGCACCGTTCGCGCTGCCCGGTGTCAATAGGTCGGCCGTAACGGGGATCCGAAAAAAGCCCGGCGGGAATCCCGGGAATTGTGTTTCGCCATCAAAGCCAAAGTAACCGTAGCCAGTTATAGCGCTACCGGCCCCGAAGGAGCCAGAGCACTGTTCGTATAAATCACCGCTCGCGCCTTGTTGGATACCGCTTCGGCAGTCGCCGGAATACGGACTGTAGAAGCCTGCCAAGTCGCCCTCTGCAAAGCCGTTGGTTCTGGTGTATTCAGCAGCGACGCCAATGAAGCCGCGATCGTCGTTCACACCCCAGGTGGCGCTGTAAACTTCCTGGTCGCCGCCCTCGTTAGGCAAACCCGTCCAGCTTTGGAACGCGTCGAGCTGAAGACCATCAAAGTCGGTGCGCAGGATCACATTGACTACACCTGCGACCGCGTCGGAACCGTATACCGAGGAAGCGCCATCCAGAAGTATGTCGACTCGCTCGATCAGCGATCCGGGTACCAGGTTGAGGTCCGGATTACTCGGTGCACCGCCCACACCAGCAGGCGCCAAGCGGCGTCCGTTAACCATCACGAGCGTACGCCCCGGATCTAGGCCACGCAGCGTGGCGCTGGCCGAGCCCGGGCCGTTGTCGGTAAGGAGCCCAGCTGATGTTGAGATTCCGGTCGTGATTTGCTGGCCCTGAACTACTGTGGCCTGGCGAAGCAACTCGGAGGTGTCGACCAGTCCGAGGTCACGAGAGGTTTCCCCATCGATCACCTGCAGCGGTGATATTGACGAGAAAGTGTCCCTGACGATGCGCGAACCCGTGGTAATGACTTCTTCCATAGGCGCCGGTTCACTGGAGGCGTCTACTTCGTCTTCGTCGGAAGCTTCTACTACTTCGTCCGCGATTTCTTCGTCGTCCGACTGGGCACTGGCGACACCGCCAGACAGAGTCAGAGCGAGGGCTAGTAGAAATACCCACCACGATTGCGGGCCAGACTGTGATCCCTTGGGAAAAATGTTCATAAGCACCTTCTTGTAAAATTTTTATCGATCTAAGGCCGATGTTAGTGGACAGCGCTATCACTAATCAAGCTACAGATATTGATTAATGTAACAATTCACACATGGCAGATAGTTCAGCGATTAAGTCGGGGATAGCCAACTCAGCTTCAAACGCCTGTAAACCAACTGGCCTGCGCGTCGAGCACCGATCGATCCTGATACGCTACGTATCGCAACTTCTCCGCCGCCTGCGGTAAGTGATAGCGATAGAAGAACTGACAAGCGGCCATCTTGCCTTCATAAAAATCATTGTCTGCCTGCACGCCGTTTTGAAGCGCCTCTTGGGCAATCAAGGCCTGACGCAGCCATAGCCAGGCGATGACCACGTGCCCAAAGGCGTCCAAAAATGGCGTGGCACTGGAAAGGCGCGTGACCGTATCGGCCTCCTGATTCACGGTCTCGATCGTGTGTTCAGCGAGTTTCCAAATGCCGGTGAGCGCCTCCCCCATCGCTGCAAGCGACTCGCTCCCTGCGGCGGCCTCCAGCGCCGGCTTCATTTCCGCTTCGAAAATGGCGAGGGTGACGCCACCTGCAAGATTAACCTTGCGGCCCAATAAATCGAGGCCATGGATACCGTGGCTACCCTCGTGAATCGGATTGAGGCGGTTATCGCGATACAGCCGCTCTACCGGGTACTCTCGGGTGTAGCCGTAGCCACCCAGAATCTGAATTGCGTGCTTGTTAGCCTCGAGCGTGTATTCCGAGGGCCAGGATTTCGCGACGGGCGTGAGCAATTCGAGCAGCAACGTAAGCCGCTGTGATTCTTCTGGGTCGCTTGCGATGAGCTGTCGGTCGACCAACTGCGAACAATAAGACAGCAGCGCAAGGCTCCCCTCAACCGCGACCTTCTGCTCCATCAAGAGCCTGCGGATATCCGCATGCTCGATGATGGGGAGCATCGGACTGTTCGGGTCTTTATCTCCTGGATGCCGGCCCTGCGGGCGGTTGCGGGCGTAATCCAGCGAGTACAGATAGCCCGCCAAACCCGACATCGTGGCGAGCATACCCACACCGATACGCGCCTCGTTCATCATATGGAACATGTTTTTGAGGCCTTCGTTTACCTCCCCCACCAAATAGCCCAGGCACTCACCGCCCTCGCCAAAGTTGAGCAGCGTGTTAGTCGTGCCGCGTTGACCCATCTTGTGATTGAGGCCCGCAAGCGCAATGTTGTTGGACTCACCCAGCGAGCCGTCGTCCTCGACGCGGATCTTGGGGACCAAAAAGAGTGAAATGCCTTTGACGCCCAGGGGCGCATCCGGTGTGCGCGCCAACACCATGTGCACAATGTTTTCTGAAATATCCTGCTCGCCCCCGGAGATCCACATTTTCGTGCCGGTCAACTTATAAGCGCCGTCGCCCTTGGGCTCCGCCATACAGCGGATGTCGGACAGCGAGGATCCTGCATGGGGCTCAGAGAGGCACATCGTGCCGAACCAACGCCCCTCAATGAGCGGCGCCAAAAACCGGTCACACAGTGCCTGACTGCCGCAGGCCTGCAACATATGGGCATTGGATTGGGTGAGGAATACATACCCTACTGCAGGGGCATTCGCGGCTTGAAACATCCCCTGCATAAAATTGGCGACCAAAATCGGAAGCTGCATACCCCCATGCGCTGCATCAAAGGTCGCCGTGGGCAACCCCGCCTGCACATAGGTCTCCAGGCAGGTTTTTAAGACGGCGGGCGTAATCGCCTTGCCATCCTCGAAAACCGGTTCGCATTCGTCCAGCTCAGCTGCGCAGGGTAGAAAGGCTTCCTCGGCGATTTGCTGGGCCAGATCCAGAATCGCCGTGATGCTGTCGCGATCATGATCTCCATAGCGCTCGCTCGCGAGCAGTTCGCTGAGATCAAACATTTCATCAAGGTAAAAATCGACGTCGCGTCGATTGACGATCATAGACATGGTGCGCCCCGAGGCCTTTATTCAAACGGTCGAGCGGGCGACGTTACTGGAGAGTGTCTTACCGATCAACTCGCAGGATGGACACGGGACATTGTCTGAAAAAATAGCTGTGCGTACTGGGGCTCCGCCAGCGTCTTCCGCTTAGGCGCGACGCCGGCGGAAGGCTATTCGCCTTGGTAATTGGAGTGCTGGCGAGGTCCTATTAAATCAGCGCGTATTGGCGTGACGTTCTCTCCTTCGACCACTTTTCGCACGCGCTTGCCGACTCGACCCTGCTTTACCCACACATAGTCATGTCTTGGCTCGTGTCCGGAAAAGCCCATCACATACTCCGTGAGTATGGCGGTGACCTCGTTGAGATCCATTTCCGCACACGCTCTCAACAAACGGTGCGCGGCATCTTCGATGACGTCAAAATCGAAGGACTCCTCTTCCGCGCGCATAATCATTGGATGACCCGTGCCGGTTACAGAGGTACCTAACAAAAGCTCTTCGTGCAGCTTCTCTCCCGGTCGCAGGCCGATATATTCGAGGTCGATGTGCTCGCCAAATAAATTATCCCGCTCCACGTCGTAGCCGCTGAGATGAATCATGCGCTCAGCCAAATCGACTATGCGCACCGGCTCACCCATGTCGAGCACAAATACATCGCCTCCGGTCCCCAGTGCTCCTGCCTGCAGCACCAACTGCGACGCTTCTCGAATACTCATAAAGTAACGAGAGACCTCGGGATGGGTCACCGTAACTGGGCCCCCGACACTAATCTGCTCCCGGAACAATGGCACAACGGATCCCGAGGATCCCAAAACATTCCCGAAGCGCACGATACAAAAGCGGGTATCGGTCTCTATCTGAGAAAGCCCCTGAAGAATCAGCTCAGCAAATCGCTTCGAGGCTCCCATGGCATTGGTAGGTCGCACTGCCTTATCAGTCGACACCAATACAAACGTATCTACGCCGGCGCGATGTGCTGCCCATGCAGCGCTCCACGTCCCGTGAACGTTGTTTGCAACGCCTTCTGCTACGTTGTATTCCACCATCGGCACATGCTTGTATGCCGCGGCGTGATAAACCGTGTCGACCTCAAAAGTTCGGAAAATGGACTCAAGCCGCTGCTCGTCGCGAACGCTTCCCAGCAGGGTAACGACCGGGAAGCGCAGCCCCTGACGCTGGCAGATGCCTTTGATCTCTCGATCAATGCTGTACAAGGCAAATTCGGAAATATCGAGCAGGACAAGTTCTTTTGGCGAGGAGGCCAAAATTTGGCGGCACAGCTCTGAGCCAATACTGCCCCCCGCACCGGTGACCATCACCACTTTGTCGGTAATACAGCGATCAATCAGTTCTGGGTGCGGCGGAACAGGCTCGCGCCCCAAGAGATCGTCGAGGTCTACGTCCTGTATCTGATTGACCAGTGCATTACTCGAGATCAACTCCGATATCTTAGGGATGGTACGCACGCGCACCGGCAGATCCACCAACGAATTGATAATGTCACGTCGACGTTCCTGCGATGCAGAAGGAATTGCCAGAAGCACCTGGCGCACCGAGTGTGCCGTCACCAGATCAGAAATTTCCTCAACTGCCAAAACCGGACGGCCATTGATGACTGTGTCTTGTAACGCGGGATTGTCGTCCACGAAGGCAACGACTCTGTAGTCAGAACCATGATTCAAAGCATTAAACAGCTGTCTGCCAGTGTCGCCGGCGCCGTAAATGATTACGGCGCGAACATCCGATTGGTCACTGATTTGATGAAGCCCACGCGACACCAAACGCAAGCCGCCAACGCCGAAAAAAAGAAACAGCCAGTAAATCATCGGTACCGTCTTCGGCGCTGGAGCAGACGTTAGAAAAATCAAGGCGCCCAGCACCAACGTCGACAGACTGACCACCTTTACCAAACCCCATACCGCCTGCTGCCCCATGTACCGGATGACAGACCGATAGAGCCCATGCAGGGAAAAAATCACCGACGTCGCTATCAGCAGCAAAACTAGGGTGGAGAGTGGCAATATCTGGAACGCCGAATCCGGCGGCGCCAGACTCACCTGCAAAGCCCCGAACAGAGCAGCCGCAACGATAGCGAGGTCAAGTACAACCCAGCCTGCGACCCGGTAAGCGTCAGGAAGCGCGCGTCTCTCAAAAAGCAAGACGATGCTGGTGAGAGAATTGAGGCCCAACGCGCGGAATCGCGACGTGATTTTCTTCACCATATATTTCCCTAAGCTTCGGCCCGATCAACACAGCGATCAAGGCTTTAAGACGGCGGAGCGAGTTTACTGCGTTAACCGCGAATAGACCAGAATCAGAAGGGACGGAATGGCTGATAAAAGTACCAGAAGCGAAGGGAATAATTCACTGTAGGCGGCCGTCATCGCCAGAGGAAACTGCCATGCGGTTTGCAGTGCCATCAGCCCCAACGTCACGGGAAGTGGGCTGCCGATTCTGAGAACCAGACGCTGATACGCGTGATCTCTGTGGGCCATGTGTGGCGGGTCACCCGATAGCAGGCGCCAACATAAGGTGACGCCGGAATCGATCAAGAAAGGCATCATCAGAATAAACCACGCCGCTCCCAGTGAGGCATCTGCGGAGCCCGCCAAAACCCCGAGCACCGCCAAAAACAAGCCCAACGGGATTGCACCTGCATCCCCGAGGAAGAGCCTAGCGGGGGGCCAATTAAAAAAGAGCACAGGTAGGGTGCAGGAGAGCAAAGCCCCGCTGCACCAAACCAGCGCCTCCGCATTAAATGAACCGAATTTTCCAATAAGGCCCATGCCCAACGACACGCACAGGAGTTGCACCGTCGCAAACCCATCGGCGCCATCCATAAAATTAAAGAGGTTGATACACCAGGCTACGCTCACACCCAGTGCCAACAATCCGATCAAAGCGGTGAAGGACACCGGCTGAGCCACAGGGATAAGAAGCCAGGTAAGCGCAATGCCGGCCAAAAGGTAACTCACAAACCGCGGCCCGCTGGGCAACCCCCATTTGTCATCGCTCAGCCCAATGGCGGCCAATATCAGAAGTAACCAGGCGACACCGTGGGCACCTGCCATTGGGGCAAATACCAATAGATAGACAGCGATCAAGACGACTGGCACAACACCACCGCCCAACACGGTGGGTGCAGTGTGCAAGCTGCGGTGGTTGGGTCGGTCCACCAAGCCCAGACGAGGCGCCAGCCGCATAAAGGCCCAAAGACCAGCAGCAGAGGCGAGACCCATCAACACCAGTATCAACATCACTTACGGGCTATCCAGCCGGGTCTTGAGCGTGAGGGAGGGCGCCCATCCAATCACTAGGGGTGTCGGGCCGCACCAGTGCCGAGCGGTCAGCGCAGACCCGCTGGAACCCTGTGATGCACCGCGCCACAAGTCCAGAAGACGGCACGCCGACTGATAAAGCCACAGCGGCATCGAAAAACCCCCGCCGGCCCATTGGGCTCGCCCGGGAGCCAATAATCGTGAAATGGATTGAGCGGTGTAGCATTCACCATCTGTCGCGGCGATCACGGCCTGCCCCACCGGCGCTCCCGCCCTCCCCTCTGTGCATGCCAAAATTAGCTTGACCACATCCGGTCTTCCCACGAGCGAACGACACCCCGTTTCCGGCAATAAAAAGGGCCACCACGCTAACACCCGTTCGAGGGTCGCCAGATTAGCGGTTAGCGTCTTATCAAACAGGAGCGCGGGTCGAATCACCGTGAGTGCCATGTCGTCATTGCTGCAGATTTCCCGAAGCGCCGTCTCCGCCTGCCATTTAGAGCGCGCATAGGCCTCGGCGGGTTGTGAGATCACCTCAGAGGATGCTGTTGGATCGGCGGACCCAGCAGAGACAACGTTGAGAGAGCTCAGGTAGATGAAGTGGCTTACCCCGGCGCTCTTCGCCAGCTGCGCTAATGTTTTACTGGCATTCACATTGACCTGATCATAATCCCGCTCAGGCGCCGCCCGATGCGCGAGGCCGGCACAATGAATCACGACGCTCACGTCTTTGAAGACGTCAGGAGCAACTGCCCCGATATCGAACAAATCACCGGGAACCCAGTCAGCCCCCAAGACCGACGCTTCCCTCCGCCCGAGGTATCGAAAACGTTGATCGCTGGCGGAGAGTGCTGCCGCGACAGCACTGCCCAGATAGCCCGTGGCGCCTGTCAGTAACAACAAGGCGCCCGGCTCCACATGCGCTTACTGAAGGCGAATGACATCGCGGTTTTTCTCCACCGTATCGAGGCCAATACCCCGAACCGCAGCCAACTCTTCGATGTGTTCGAAGGGCCCATGAGCTTCTCGGTACTCGATGATGCGCTGGGCTTTGGTTATTCCAACGCCGTGTAAGGCTTCTGCCATGACCTCAGCACTCGCCAAATTGATATTGATGGGTTCATCCGCCGTAGCGAGGGTTGATGTAAACCCCATCACCAGCAACCCAAAGCTCAACATAACAGCTTTAAGAAAATTGCTCAGCGAAAGGCTACCCCGCCCCGTTTGCCTTGCACCCAGTTCTTCCATTAGCTCGGTATTAGAAATCAGTGTGTTCATAGGATATTGCTCCACAAGTTAAAGAGAGGCGATCCCGCTAGCGGAATCACCACTCACTGTGGAGGAGCCATTTTTATTTGCGCAGATCAGGGGCTATCCCTGAGCCCTAATGAGCAGCAATGTTGTTAATTGAAGACTGAATCTCACGGGCTTTGCCTGCTGGATCAGGATCATCAGTAATTGAACGGCCGATCACCAGGTGGGTGGCACCGGCAGCGATCGCCGCGACCGGCGTTACGACCCGCCTCTGATCACCCACGTCGTCGCCGGCCAAACGAATACCGGGTGTCACGAGACAAAACCCGGTCTGGTGTCGCTCGGACAAAACAGCGGCCTCGG
>Ga0255761_10003893_pt1 | contig 13442 bp, 10 predicted proteins | sample 071ome_29_FD_179961 | JGI IMG/M metagenome (GOLD analysis project Ga0255761, IMG submission 179961) | Coastal salt marsh microbial communities from the Groves Creek Marsh, Skidaway Island, Georgia - 071407BT metaG (version 2) | ecosystem: Environmental > Aquatic > Marine > Intertidal zone >... | reverse complement strand
CTACTTGAGAGGCTTGGCTTCTCAAGAAATGAAATAGCTCAAGCCAATCTTGAAATCTGTGGAACACAAAAAATAGAAGGTGCACCATATTTGAAAGATGAACATTTAGATGTTTTCGATTGCGCAAACAAGTGTGGAAAAGATGGCGAAAGATTTATTCATTATATGGGACATGTAAGGATGATGGCTGCTGCGCAACCGTTTATATCTGGTGCTATCTCCAAAACGGTAAACATGCCTAATGAAGCAACTGTGCAAGACATTGAAGACTGTTATTTTGAATCAGCAAAGATTGGTGTTAAGGCAATTGCAATTTATAGAGATGGTTCTAAAGCATCTCAGCCACTATCTGCATCTTCTGATGAAGGCGACTCAGACGAGAGTGATCCAGAAGTTAACAAGATTCTTGAAGAAGAGGCAATGTTAATTCAAGGCAATTTTGCTCCAGGAACAAGTCCAACAAGAGCATATGCTGGTGTAAACAGACCAAGATTCTTGCTTCCGGAGAGAAGAGAAGGGTGGACTCAAGAAGCTAGAGTTGCGGGACATAAAGTCTACTTAAGAACTGGGGAATACCCTGATGGAACATTGGGTGAAGTCTTCATTGATATTGCAAAAGAAGGTGCAACACTCAAAGGAGTTTTGGGTTGTTTTGCCATAGCCGTATCTAAAGGCCTTCAGTATGGAGTGCCTCTTGAAGAGTTTGTAGATACATTTACATTCCAAACTTTTGAACCAAGAGGAATGGTTGAAGGTCATGAAAACATTAAGATGAGCAACTCAATCATTGATTATGTTTTCAGAGCTCTTGGGCTTGAATATCTTGATAGGACCGATATTGTCCAAGTCCCACCAAAGGAAAAACCACAAACAGAAGCTGTAGTAGTTGAAGAAAAGCCTGTAGCTCCTGTTCAGAAAGCTGAAGCTGTAGTAGTTGAAGAAAAGCCTGTAGCTCCTGTTCAGAAAGCTGAAGCTGTAGTAGTTGAACAAACAGAAAATTCTGTTGCTACAGTTCAAGAAGTGCTTGGAGATATGATGGGTGATGCTCCGGCTTGCCCTGATTGTGGACATATAACAATCAGAAATGGGTCTTGTTATAAATGTCTCAATTGTGGAAACTCTTTGGGTTGCAGTTAAATTCTAAGCTACAAAAATACACATACTGGTTAATATTTTCAGGCATAAATTTAACAAGTCTCTACTTTAAATTAGGTGACTTAGATTTTGTAGAATACAAATACGATCAGCAGTTTGCCTTCGAAGTTTTAAATAATTGTCGCAATGGAAAAATATTTAATTATATTGACAGTTCTGCTGGGATCCCAGCAGGTCCATTCTTATATCTTTATGAATGTATTGGAGGAGTATCAGGAATAACTTCTTACAAAAATTTACTAATATTTGAGATTTTAATTTCACATATTTTGATAATTATTTTATTTCTTATTTTAAGTAAACAAATAAATCCCCTCTCTAATTTATTAATCTTATCTTTTCTGTTCTTAAATCCTTACCTTGTTGTTATTGGAAGAAATCCTGGAGTCACAGCTCATTATGAACTATTTACTGTAATTTTCTTTTATTTCTTTATTTATAGAAATAAAAATAAAAGAAACAGTTTTTATCTTGGGTTTATATCAACATTAACTTTTGCAGCTTATATACCGATATTTGTCACAAACATAAGTATCTTAACTACTGCTTTATTATTAAAAAAATTACAGCACCTCAAGAATTTAATTTATGGATGCTTGTTTGGTCTAATAATTTCATTATTTTCTTTTGTTCCATATTTTATGAATAATACATTAGCTGGGCCTAGGTCTAGATCAGGTTCTTGGGGGTTAAGCTCATTTTGGAGAATTTTGTTAGATCTAAAGTCTGGCAAGTCAATTGTTGGAAAAGTTGGACATGTAGATGACTACGCTTTACTGAATAGTTACTATCCTGAATTTGACTTAATTGTCAATATTAATTATTTCTTAGTTTTGGCAATATTGGTTTTTTCAATGCGAATTTTTATAAAAAATTTATATAAACAAAACATTTCGGACTTTGACGTCCTTTTTGTAGGTTGTTTAGTAACAAGTGGGATTATTTTTACAATATTTGATATTCCACTCTATCCTCACTACCTGCTATCGTTAATTGTTTTTATGTACATTTATACTTTCAGCAATATCAATAAAAAATCTGTTGCCATTTTGTTAATTATTTTTTTTGGATTAACAAATACTTATCTAACTTCAAGTTTCTTAAGTTTTATTGAAATAAATAATGGTGCTCATAGAAGTGATTATGGAAAAGTTTACAATATTTGTGGTTGTTGTGTAGAAGATGTTAGGGAATGTAAAGGCCAATAAGCTAACTATATTTTTTTATAGTTTCAACAACTCTTTCAATTTCTTGGTCTTGCATTTTTGGAAAAATAGGCAATGAAAGAAGTTGAGAAGAGTATGAGTCAGCCAGTTGTATTTTCTTTCCATACTGTTTATGTTCTTTATAAGCTTTTTGTTTATGTATGGGAACTGGATAATGTATGCCAAATTCGACTTTATGAGAATTAAATTCATTTAGTACTTTATTTCTGTTCTTAATTCTTATTACAAACAGATGCCAAACGTGAAAATTTCCTTCTTTAATTTTTGGCAAAACTATGTTTTTATCTTCGTCTAAAGCTTCAATATATTTTTTTGCAACAGCATTTCTTTGTCTGTTCCAAGAAGATAGTTTTTTAACTTTTTCAGATAGTACAACTCCCTGAAGTGGTTGAAGTCTAGAATTAAAACCTTTTTCTTCATGATAATATTTTTTTACACTACCCCAGTTTCTTAGCATTAATATTTTTTCATACAATTTCTTATTATTTGTTGTTACGGCTCCACCGTCTCCCCATGCTCCTAAATTCTTACCAGGATAAAAGCTATATGCTGCTGCTACAGAATAATTGTTAGAAAATGATACATTTGAAGCACCATGAGATTGGGCAGAATCTTCAATTAATTTTAATGAGTTGGCTTTTGCAATCTTGTTGAGTTCTTTCAAATCAGCAAGCTGACCATATAAATTTACAGCGATAATTGCTTTTGTTTTTCTTGTTATTTTCTTCTCAACTTCCTTTGTGTCTATTAAGTAAAATTCATCATTATCAACAAAAACTGGAATGGCTCCACAACGAGTAACTGCTAATGCAGTAGCTATAAATGTGTTTGTAGGTAATATGACTTCATCATTTTTACCAATCTCTAAAGCTCTTAAGATCAATTCAAGAGCATCTGTACCACTGGCACAACTTACTGTATATTTTGATTCAGTAAATTCTGAAAACAAACATTCAAATTCACCAATTTCTTTATTTAAAACAAATCTATTTTCTTGAACTACTTTAGAAAACTGTGCAAAAACTTTTTTGTGAATAGGCTCATGTATTCTTGATAAATCATTAAATGGTACTTTTTTCATTTAATTGTTAATAGCCTTTTCTATGTCTTCCAATAATTTGACAGTTCTTATTGAAATTTTATTATTATTTATTGAATTTACAGCTTCATCTCTTTGTATCAGAGAAATAAAATGTTTTACAACTTTTTGTAGTGGCTCAGAATTCTGAATAAATGGTGCTATTACATCACCAATTGAAAAAGAAAAGAATGAGTTGCTATCAATCTCTGTTGATTCTTTATCATAAATCTGATCAAATTTTTTATCATAAATTTTGATTGGTTCATTGAAGTTTAAATCATCAAAAACAATCATTTTTTTATCACCTACGATTTTGATTTTTCTTGTTTTTTCAGGATGTAACCAGCTTGAGAACATAGTTACAAATAAATTGCTTTCATAATTTAGTGAAACGTTGACCATGTCGAAAGCTTCTGATTCACTTGTATTAAAGCTCGAAGCTTTTATCTCAGTAGGTGCTGAAGATGTCATAGCATTAAGTATTGAGATATCATGTGTTGTTAGATCCCAAAGACAACTCACATCAGTCCTTATTGGACCTAGGTTCGTTCTTTCGAAATTTATATGCAACAATGAACCAATTTCGCCATCTTGAATTTTTTCAATAGCAAAATTGATTGCATCGTTATATAGAAAAGTGTGATCTACTAAAATTACCAAATTATTTTGATCTGCAACTTTAATCAATTCTTCTGCTTCGGTGACTTTAGTTGACAGTGGTTTTTCAACAAGAACATGAATTCCATTATTTAGTAATTTCTTTGCAATTTCATAGTGAGTATTTGTTGGAGTGCAAATTATTGCAGCATCGATTGACAGCTCTTCATTAAGTAATTCATCTATATCATTTAGCTGCCTTACGCCTTTTTCAATTTTTATTTTTAGGTTAGGTTCTACAACTGCAATTAAATTTGTGTTTTCAAGAGAATTTAAAATTCTTAGGTAGTTTTTTCCCCAATATCCAATACCAATAATCGCAAAGTTCATTTCTTCATTATAAATTAGTCTTTTTAAAAAACTACATGATTAAAATTTCTAAGAATAGTAAGGTAACATAAATTATCTAATAATGGAAAAACTAAAGAACTTTATCGAGTACGGACAAAATATATTTATACATAAATCATGTCAATTAGATAGCGATGTGAGAATTGATCCATTTGTTACTATTGGACCAAATGTTGTCATAGGTAAAGGATCTAAGATTAGTTCACATGTTGTAATTGGTACCGAAGCAGAAATGCCCGGGGAGGATGAAAAAAAAGATTTTACTGTATTAATTGGACAGAATGTTGTAATCAGAGAGTTTGTAACAATCCATTCTGGATACACAAGAGACACAATTATTGAAGATGGTGTCTACATAATGAACCATTCACACATCGCTCATGATTGCTGGGTTAAAAAGAATACAACAATTGCTGCCAGTGCAACTTTGGCAGGAACAGTAAAGATTGGTGAAGAGTGTTTTATTGGGATTGAGAGTTCAGTTCATCAAGGAGCGATCATTGGAGACCTAACAATTCTTGGTGCAAATTCATTTGCAAAAGGTGACTTAGGGCCATGTTTAAAGTATGTTGGTAACCCCGCGACTCCAATTTCTATCAATGATTTTGCAATAAAAAAATCTCAGAAAAATAAACTAGATCTGGATTTGTTGATTGAAGATGCAAAGAAAATTCTAGATGGAAAATAAAATATTAATTTTTTGTCCAGTTTTTAATGAAATTCAACATCTACCAAAGTTGCTTGAAAGAATAAATGCATCTGAATACAGAGGTGATTTTTATTTTATTGATAGTGGTTCTACTGATGGCAGTTCAGAATTTATAAAAAATTCAGGGCATCATTATATTTCACTTGAAAAGAATTTAGGTGTTGGTTACTCAATAATTACAGCAATAAAATTTGCTATTGAAAATGAATATGAAATTATTTGTGGAATATCAGGAAACAATAAAATGGACCCTGACGAAATTAACAATGTTGTTAACCCCATTATTAAAGAAGATTTTGACTTTGTTCAAGGCAGTAGATTTTTAAATTATGAATCTAATAGCAACACTCCTATGTTCAGAGTAGTTTCTATTCCTATTCTTTCTAAGGTAGTTTCTTTTTTGTTTAAAACTAAAGTAACAGATGCAACTTGTGGTTTTAGGGCATACAAATTAGAACTTGTTAAAAGAGCAAAGTTTGAAATTGACAAAAAATGGCTATACGGATATTCTTTTGAACCTTATTTTTATACAAATGTATTTCTAGACGATAAAGTATTAAAAAAAGAAGTGCCAGTAAAAATGTCATACCCATCTGACAAAAATGTAAAGTATACAAAAATTAAGCCTATTTTGAATTATCCAGGATTAGTTTTGCCATATTTACTAGGAAAAGTTCTATTTAAAGGATTTAACAGAAATTAATTTATTGAAACCTAAATTGCTGATTGTTAATTTGAATGTTTTACTAAAATTATAAAGTTGTATTTAGGGCGCTTAGCTCAGTCCGGCAGAGCGCTTCCCTTACAAGGAAGAAGTCACAGGTTCAAATCCTGTAGCGCCCACAAGGGTTTTAAGAAAGTAAAGATAGAAATACTATCAAAGGTAATGAAATCAACGCAAAAGAAACTTATAGAGCTGAACTAGGAGCTATTGGAGGAATAGCTGATGCTCGATCACTTGCAAAATTGCTTATGCCGTTAGCTCAAAATAATGAAGAAATTCTATCTAAAGATTCAGTTAAAAATCTGAGTAGATTAAATGTAAAAACACCTATTGACAAGATGCTTCTCTTTCCTACTAATTTTTCAAATGGATTTATGTTGCATATGGATAATCGAAGTACTTTTGAAGGTGAAGGAGGTTCATTTTTAATTGGCCCAAATGCTTTCGGACATGTTGGTTATGGAGGAAGTAGTGCAACATTCGCCGATCCAGACCTAAAAATATCTTTTGGGTATCTAACTAATAAACTGGGTGGTGAATACTTAATTAATAAAAGAGCCCAAAGTCTTATTGATGCAACTTACAGAATTTTATATTAATTTTATGGAATATTAAAAATAAATTGATCTAAGTAATAGGCGTCGTGTGATCCTTTTGATGATGTGTAGTCATAAATTACTTCTTGATTGTTTTTAAAAATTGTTTTTGAAGCATTGTCGTATAAAATTAGTGAATTAAAAATATATTTGTATCCAGACTCCCATACATCAGATTTAAATGCGCTTGAAGAAATTATATTGTTGATGTTTATTTCAAAAATATAATTATTTGAAATTTCTATAAAAATACTTCTTGATTTTGACAATTTTCCTGAAGACCCATAAGGGTTCATTGTAAATTTTAATTCAGCAAATTTTGGAATATTTGTCCCTGATGCTATTCCGGAAAAATCAAATCTAACTTTATCGCCAATCGAAATATTTATATTTCTTGGTCCAGAATTTACAAAATTACCATCAATATCTTTGCTATTCAAAGTAGGTGGACTGTAATTATAAGAATTGTTTATCAGGAATTGTTTATCAAAAATTGGATTATTCCGATCTAACTTTGTAGTTGAATATGTAACAGAGGAACCCTGTGGTCTCCAAGAAAAAATAGTAATTTCTTCAAATGAATATAGCCCATTTGGACAATTGCTTGTTGAAAGTTGATTCATTGATAATTCACTACCCAATGAAACCTGATATCTTATACCTTGTTCTGAACGAATTACAACGTATGCAAAACTACTCTGTATTGACTGCTTTGAAGTATTCTGAATAACTCTGACTGCTGTACCAACAGGATGACTCTGTTTTTGAGTACTAAGATAACCTCTTTCTACAGTGTATGTACTTCCATTTTTTGCAGTAACAAGCATTAATTCTCTACCTATATGAAGGATTTGACCTGCAGATGCTTGGGCATCATTTTTTAGAGTTATAGTATTTACAGAGTCTGATATTGCAGTTGTTGTATTGTCTCTAGAATCGTATAAATTTTTTGTAGTATAAAACAAGTTAATATTGTTTGAACTGTTTAGGTTCAGACCGCGAGAAATATTTTGTTTGTCTTTGAGAAAAAATATTGTGTCAATCTGGTTGTCCGATGATTGAGTTTGACTTAATTCATCTGAGATTAAAATCTCTCTAAGTCCAACAGATTTCACTATTTGGCCAGAATTATTTTCTGCGAAACTAAAAAACCAGTAACCTTGCTCTAGACCATTTTTATCAAATACAGCTGTTGTTAATCCAGATGAAGTCGTAATAGTACTAGGTGCTAATAGTGAGATGTCACTTTCAAAAGGTTTAATGAAATAAAATTTAAAATTTGTATCTCCATTTCCATTTACATTTATAGTAAAAGTATTTGCTGATACATTCACTATTTCTGCTGTTGCAGTTGATTCTGTATACGTAGAGTTTCCGACTGTTGAGTACTGCAATAATCCATTTTGGTACAAATTTATTGAGTTTGTGTCTAAGTTGTTTATATATGGAACCCCGCAAATTGTAGTACTATCCTCTAGTCCTCTAAAAACCGATGTGATTTGGTTTGATGTAAGTAGAACTGAAGGTTGATATCCAAATTCTGATTGACTATTTGAGACATTTTCAGAAGGAATAGTTGTAGTAGTAGTAGTAGTTGTACTAGATGTTGTTGTTGTAGTAGATTCAGAATTAGAAATATTTTCTACGGGTGTTTCTTCACTAGCTACATATTCTGATGCTTGTTCTTCACAACCTGTCCAATTATTCATTGCGTTTCTAGTTGCAGGGCCAGGATCTCCATCAGGTTTTAAACCTGCAAAGCTCTGAAATTCTTTAATTGCTAATAATGTCTGGTTACCTAAATATCCGTCTTCATCACCAGCATTGTATCCGTATCTATTGAGAAAGTTTTGTATGTTTTTAATATTATCAAAATCAATATTTGAATTATCCTCTGGTGTACAAACATAAACAGTAGTTGTCGATGTTGAACTAGTAGTTGATGATGTTGTAGTTGTTTCTTCAACAGCAATATCATCAAGAGAAGTTTCAAGAATAGAATCACTCTCAACATTATTGTTGCCTAACCCACAACTTAAAAAAATTAAAACAAATATTGGAAATGCTAATTTTTTATACATATATTTAGAATTCTAAAACCTAATTAATACTTTTTGTTGAAAAAATAAAAGATTTAGCTATTTAAATTACAATATGCTGATCGCTTCAACTTCGTTCAAAAATTACAAGATAAAAAATTGCTAACAGTGAAACTAAAAGCGCTATTAAGAAATAGCGTGGTATTGCTCGATCGTAGTTAAAAAAATATTTTTCTGAACTTTGTTTAATATAGCCTCCATCTGCATAATTAAGGCATTCGTAATAATTACTAACAGTCACTGTATTTTCTCCAAAAATCATATTTCTATTTTCATATAATTCATCAGGAGGGAATATTAAATAGTCATCCTTTGATATAGGTAGCAAAGACTTGTCATACTTTCCTTCACATATTGATTTACTAATTTCCTCAGACGTACACCAACTGTCGGGATAAGATATAAAGTGTTTAATTGGATCTCCGGCTGAGCAAGGGCTTAAAAGGTGAAGTTTGTTAAAAGTGGTTTCTTCCGCAGCTAATTCTTCTATTGATATACTTTGAAAGATTTGTATAGAAGTTACAAAGTATAAAGCTAAAAAGAAAATTCCAAAATTCCTATAAGATTTTAAAGTTAGTATCTTGACTACAAGATATGCAAAAGATATTGCTAAAAAGAATGAAAAGTAATGTGTTTTTATTGGATCACCTTTTGATGGATTAAAATTTTTAGTTAAGAATGGAAAAACATTAAATATTGTAATCATTAGTACGATGATTCCAACAATTGAGAGCCTACCAATGCTTTTTAGCTTTCTATTACTCTCCTTGTATAAAAAATATATTAAAGAACTATAAAATAGAACTGACAACAGTGTACCGATCCTGATTAGATTCACATTTCCTGGATATTGATTGTTTAACCAGGCATCTTTATGAAACCAGTATCTTTGCCAATAATCCCCAAATGTATCTAGAAAGAGTATTCCGAACATTGAAGTGGCCTGTGAATCTCTATATGGATTTACAAATAAATCTAAATTTAATGAATATAAAAATTTTAGACTTGCAACATTACCATATCCATTCGGAATAGTGTGATCCCAAACAAATCTGTTATTTATCAGAGAACTTTCTTCAATAAGTAAGAAAAATAAGAATAATGTTGGAACTGTCAGAAACATTACTTTAGGTCTGAGAAATTTTTTATCAAACAAAGTTAATACTGCCAAAAAAAGCATCAAAGCTAAGCTTGCCTTTGATGATACAACAACTAAAGCCATTGGTATTAGTAAGTATAGATATTTTGAATTATCTGTATCCAAAAATTTATAAATTAACAAAATAATCCATGGTAAAAAAGCAAACATCATAATTTCTGGCTTAAGTATTAATCGTGCGCCTAATAAAGGAGGGAATATAGCCAACATATTTAAAACCAATAACGATATTGTTGCCGATATTTCTAAATACCTTAATAAAAAATAAATCCCAATAAACCCGATTATAAAAAATAAGTAATTACCAACTTGTATACCAAAATTATGAATCAAACTTTCAAAATTAGGCGATATTTTTAATGAATTTATTTTTAATTTTGATATATAAGAGATAAACCAAAAATATCCAACACCTTGTTCTTGCAGAGGTGACTCCAACCCAAAGGTATAAAAATCTAGATATGGACCATATTTGTTAAAGTCTGTACCTCTAGTTGAGTTGTAATTAAGATAATTAACTAAAAAAACGTAAGTATTAAAAATAAAACTAAAAAATAATAATGCACGAAATTTTGTTATTTTAAGATTTTTCATTATCACGAGTTTGGTTGTTTAGAGTATTATATATTACTAATGAAAAATCTTACGGTAATAGTTCCTGTTTACAATGAGGAATTATTTTTAGAAGAGTCACTACAAAGATTACTGAAACTAGAGAAAAATTTTGCAATTTTAATAGTTGATGATTGTTCAAGTGACGATAGTCCCAAAATAGCTCAAAAATATGCGGATGTTTATGACTGCATCAGTTTTATAAGGAAAGATAGAAATGGTGGTAAAGGGTCGGTTTTAAAAGAAGCCTTCAATTATGTAAAAACTGATTTCATAGTAATTCATGATGCCGATTTAGAATATTTTCCAGAAGATTTATTAATTATGTATAAAAATATGGATATAAACTCTTTTGTTCTTGGTTCTAGGTTTATTGGAAATGCTAAACGAAAAAATATATATTTAAGAACATACATCGCTAATAAAATTATGTCTTACTTTTTTTCCCTAGTATTTTTAAAAAAAGTTACTGATGTAGCTACTTGTTATAAGATGTTTCCTTCACGTATAGTGCAAAATCAAACAATTAAAGAGAAGGGTTTCTCTGTAGAAATTGAAATTGCTGCAAAGCTTATAAAATCAAAATTAAATTACTCAGAAGTACCAATTAAATATTCTGGAAGATCATATGAAGAAGGTAAAAAAATTAAATTCATCGATGGAATTTTGTACTTAATAAATACAATAAAATATAGATTGTAAAAAATGACTTATTTAAATAAATATAAATTTATTTTCATCATGATTATTATATTTTTAATATTATTTCTTGGGTTTTCAAACTTTTTATCAAAAACTGATACGGATTTTTATGATCCAGCGGGTGATACAAAATCTTATTTGTCACTAGCTGAATCTTTAAAAGATACGGGAAATTTTGTCAGATTAGAATATAGCGATTTTGGTGTTGAAACAATAAGAACTCCAATTTACGCCATAATAATTATGCTATTTCTGGATAATTTAAATTTTTTGATTTTAGTTCAAACACTTCTTCATATTGCATCTGCATTAATGACCTATAAACTTGTATCAAATTTTTTAAAACAAAGATTTGCTTTATTTGTTTTTTTTATATTTTTATTTAACCCAACTCTATTTTCACTATCTCAAATGTTAATTACAGAAAATATATCTATATTTTTAATAATTTTCTCAATTTACATTTACTCAGAAAAAAAGAGAAAATTACTCTTTTATTTAATTTTTGGAATACTCCCTCTCTTGCGTCCAGCATTCATTGTCTTATCATTTGGAATAGTTCTATGCATAAAGATTTTTGAGAGAGAATTTAATACAAAGAAAACAATGATTGCAATTTTCTTATTGGTCGTACCATCTTTAATTTGGACAGCTAGAAATTTTGAAAAGACAGAAATGATTATTTTTTCATCCTTATCCGGGATGAATTTACTTGAAGAAACTGCAAGTGGAGTTATGGCTATTAATGAAGATATTGAGAAAGAGGAGTCTTTTTTTGAAATTATCAACATTGAATATGAAGAGCGTAGGTATTGGTCTCAAGTTCTTCGAAATGAAGTAGATCTTGGAAATATCTCTAGAGTAATTGCAAATGCCCCTGGCCCAAGTCCGCACTTAGTTGCTGGCAAGTATCAAAACTATGCAATAGAAAAAATACTAGAACATCCATTAGAACAAATTATTTTAGTTGCGAGATCTTTTATTTTTTTAGTTCTTGAATCTGGAGATCACCTAGTAAGTTATGTATTTGAATTATCAAACACAAAAATTTATGAAATAATTATGATTCTTGCTAATTCGATAATTGTTTTTCTTGCTTGGAAAAATATAATTAGTACAATTTTTATTGATAAAAAAATAAAAAAAGATATCATAATTTATTTTTTACTACTAGCTCCTCTGCTGATGTTGGCAACTCCACATGCTAGATTTGGATCAGTTTTAATATTCTTTCATTTAAATTTTTTCTCAAGAGAGCTTGAAAAATACTTTCCCGATAAAAATGATGACATATAATTAAATAATGATTCAAACAAAAAGCGTTACAGTAGTTCTACCTTGCCTAAATGAAGAGAAAACTATAGAGTACTGCGTTCTTCAAGCTTTTGAAGGAATAAAAAAATCTGGTCTTAATGGAGAAGTAATAGTTGCCGATAATGGTTCTATAGATAAGTCTGTAGAGATTGCTGAAAAACTTGGAGCAAAAATAATTAAAGTATCGCAAAAAGGTTATGGTTCGGCTCTAAATGGTGGAATTCTTGAAGCTAATAGTGATTTCATTATTATGGGTGATGCAGATTCAACCTATGATTTTAGACATATCTATAGGTTTACTGAAAAACTTAGTGAGGGCTACGATCTCGTAATTGGTAATAGGTTTTCTGGAGGTATAGAAAAAGGCGCAATGCCACTACCAAACAAATATATTGGTAATCCAATTCTTTCATATATTGCTAGAAAATTATTTGATTCAGACATAGGAGATTTTCATTGTGGATTAAGGGGTTTTACAAAAAAGTCATATCAAGAAATGAGCTTAAAATCTGAGGGAATGGAATTCGCTACTGAAATGATCGCAAAAGCAAACTTATTAGATCTTTCAATAACCGAAGTTCCGACAACATTAAGTGTTTCAATACATCCAAGAACACCCCATCTTAAGCCAATAAGAGATGGTTTGAGACACTTAAAATTAATGGCTTCTTATAGCTTTATAAAACTATTTAAAAAAAGTTTTAATTTGCTTGTCTATATTCTTTTTCCTATATATTTACTACTATTGCTAAATTCACCAATTGATATTTACGGAGTTAATATTGCATACGGAACTTTATTTGCCATACAAACTGCACTAACTGTTGCTCTCGTGTTGAGAAGTATGCTTAGGCTTACAAAAAATTTATTTCCCGACTTCATAGATAAAAATGACTTAACTTATTCAAAGAATTTTGGTTTGATGTATCTCACAATAGGCATTGGACTTTATTTGTTTGATCTATATTATTGGTCAAGTAATAATTTTGGGTTTATAGATCAAGATATAAATTTTAAAATTTTATCAATTACATCAATTTTTCTAGTTTATGGGTCA